>Ga0302320_10000837_pt1 | contig 72981 bp, 61 predicted proteins | sample Bog_T0_3_FD_202130 | JGI IMG/M metagenome (GOLD analysis project Ga0302320, IMG submission 202130) | Peat permafrost microbial communities from Stordalen Mire near Abisko, Sweden - Bog_T0_3 | ecosystem: Environmental > Terrestrial > Soil > Wetlands > Peat | place: Sweden: Abisko, Stordalen Mire... | reverse complement strand
ATTGTAAGACGGAATCCTCGCAGAAGCCGGTTCCGATGCATTCGCAACTCGCCGCGGCATTGATTGCATGGAGACAACAGTGCAGACTGAAGACCGGTGATGATTGGGTGTTCGCCAGTCGATTGCACAACGGGCGAAGGCCGTATTGGGGAGCAGCAATTATGCGCCATTACATCCAGCCGGTTGCCGAAAAGCTGGGTATTCAAAAGCGCATTGGGTGGCATACGTTTCGCCATACCTACTGCACGTTGCTCAGAAGTCTCGGAGTCGAATTCAAGGTCATGCAGGAACTCATGAGGCATTCCTCATTGCGCTCTACGCTCGACGTGTACACCCAGGCGGTTGGCCCAGCGAAGCGGGCCGCTCAAGCCGCGGTGCTTTCGCTGTTTGTAGCGCCGCCGGATTCACTCAAAGAATGCGAGATCGTTGGGCTGGCGTAGCTGGAAGAAATCCGGTCCGAGGGTGCAAAAAGGACACCAAAATGTGGCTTTCTGCACCCCCGAATATCTGGCGAAGCTCGATGCAAGCTCTTGATTCTAATTGGCGTCCCCGACGGGATTTGAACCCGTGTTATCGCCGTGAAAGGGCGGTGTCCTAGGCCGGGCTAGACGACGGGGACGCAAAATGGGGGCCGAAGCGGCGGCAAATTGCCAGGTGCGCCCTTATGAAGGCTAACAACTCGCGCGGGTCGTGTCAAAAGGGCTGGACGAGGCTGGGTTGCCGAGCAACGCGGTTTCGGGATTCACCCGCAGGCGCTGCTTTTCGCGGGAGATGCGGTATCCGCATCCCGAGCGCAAGTTTTTGAGTCATTGAAGCGCGCTCAAACGTCTGAACAAACAAGCCCTCCTGATTGGTCGCGTCTGAAACGGATCTGCGTCTGGCCACGGGATGCAACCGCCAGAGTGTGGACATCTCCCGGAACAATTACTCTTGGAACAGCTCTCGCCGGAACGGTGAGAGGATCCGGGTGGAGATTTGGGAGCAACCGGACTCATCCTGCGCGCGATCGGGAACCGGGCGGATTCGATTCGCGTAGTCGCCCAAGAACCATCTCGAGCCGCAGATGTTCTTATGGCTCCAGAAACATCGGTCATCAAGGAAGCATTGAGTGAGGAACGCCTCGTTGAAACACGATCAAGGATTGATTGTTCTTACCTTATTCGGTCTTTTGGCGGTGGGCTGCCAAAAGAGGGCAGACGCGCCCCCGGCAGGAGCCGGCATGCAAGGGCTGCCGGTGCAAACCGTCGCGGTTTCGCTATCGCCGGTTCCGCAGAGCAGCGAATACGTGGCGACGATCAAGTCGCGACGCTCCGCGACGTTGCAACCGCAGGTGGATGGACGGCTGACGGAGATCCGCGTTGCGTCTGGCGAACATGTGAAAGCGGGCCAGGAACTGATGAGCATCGACCCGCTGCATCAGAAGGCTTCGGTGGATGCCGCGCAGGCAACCGAGCGCCAGAAGAAAGCGCTGTTCGACTACAACACGTCGGAGATCGAGCGGCAGAAGAAGCTATTTGAAGCGGGCATCACCAGCCGCGATGTGTACGAGCAGGCGGAGCAGGCGTTCGAAAACAGCAAAGCGGATTACGAGTCGGCTGTGGCTGCAACTAAGACGCAGGGCGAGCAACTGGCTTATTACACGGTGCGGGCTCCGTTCGATGGTGTGGTTGGCGATATTCCGGTGCACGTGGGAGATTATGTCTCGTCCAGTACCATGCTAACGACCGTGGACGAGAACAAGGACCTGGAGGCCTACATTTACATTCCCACCGAACGCGGCGGGGAAGTGCGCATGGGTCTGCCGGTGGAACTACTAGATACTGGCGGCAAACTGCTGGAGAAGACCAGGATCGATTTTCTTTCTCCGCAGGTGGATAGCACCTTGCAGGGAATCCTGGCGAAGGCCCCGGTCCATGTGTCTCTGGAGATGCTGCGCAATGCCCAGTTGGTGAAGGCGCGGGTGATCTGGAGTACGACGCCGATGGCCATTGTGCCGGTGCTCGCGGTAACGCGGCAAGGCGGGCAGAGCTTTGTGTTTGTGGCGCAGCAGCAAAATGGCCACTGGATGGCCCATCAGGTTCCGGTCCAGCTAGGGGATACGGTGGGCAACAATTACTCAATTTCGTCCGGATTGAATGCGGGTGACAAAGTGATCGTGTCCAGCACGCAGTTCCTGGTCAATGGCATGCCGGTGATGCTGTTGGGCGCCTAGTTCGCCCGGCGAAGCGCCCTCAAAGGCGAGCAGCGGAGCAAGCCGTGCATACACGGCGAAGCGCCCCAGCAAAAAGGAAGGCTTACTTTGTTTGTCGATTTCTTTATCCACCGGCCTGTCTTCGCCACAGTTTGCGCGCTGATGATCATCCTCGCCGGGTCGGTTTGCATCCCGACCCTGCCGATTGCGATGTACCCCACGTTAACGCCTCCCACGGTCATGGTATCGACGAACTACGTCGGCGCCAATGCGGACACGGTGGAGAAGGCGGTGACCATCCCGCTGGAAGAGTCCATCAACGGGGTGGAGGGGATGCGCTACATCAGCTCTTCCAGCACGAACAGCGGAACCAGCACCGTCACCACCACATTCAATACCGGCTATGACCTGAACATTGCCGCGGTCGACGTGCAGAACCGCGTTGCCAGCGTGCAGGGGCGGTTGCCTTCCGCCGTCAATGCGACGGGCATCAGCATCACGAAGGCAAATAACAACTTTGTGTTTGCAGCGGGATTCTTTACCCGCGACGGGCGGTATTCGTCGGAGTTTATCTCCAACTATCTCGACGTGTATGTGAAAGACGCAATCAAGCGCGTGCCTGGCGTGGGCGACGTAATGATTTTTGGCGAACGTAAGTATGCTATGCGCGTCTGGCTTGACCCGGTGCGCATGGCTGCGCGCGACCTGACAGCGAGCGATGTGGTGAATGCGTTGCAGGAGCAGAACGTCGAGATTCCTGCTGGCCAGCTTGGTCAGCCGCCGTCGGACGCGAAGCAGGCATTTCAGGTTCCGGTGCGCGTGGTGGGCCGGCTTGCCAGTCCTGCTGAATTCGAGAAGATCATCGTCAAGAATTCTTCCAATGGGCTGGTGCTGCTGAAGGATGTTGGGCGCGCGGAAGTGGGCGCGGAGGATTACAGCAGCACCCTGAAGTATTCCGGCCATGACGCGATGGGCATCGGCGTTCAGTTGCTCTCCAATGCGAACGCCCTGGAAGTGGACCGCGCGGGCAAGGCTGCGCTCAAGCAGCTTTCCACCAGCTTTCCTCCCGGGCTGGAATACGCGATTGCGTTTGACTCCACGACCATTGTCGGCGACTCGATCCGCGAAGTGCTGGTCACGCTCGCCGAAGCCATCATCATCGTGATCGTGGTGATCTTCCTCTTCCTGCTGGACTGGCGTGCAACCATTATTCCGGCCGTGACCATTCCGGTTTCACTGATTGGAACGTTTGCGTTCATCAAACTTTTCGGCTTTTCCATCAATTCGCTCACACTGTTTGGCATTACGCTGGCAACCGGCCTGGTGGTCGACGATGCCATTGTGGTCATCGAAAATGTGCAGCGTCACATTGCCATGGAGCATTCCGATCCGCACGAGGCTACGTCGCGGGCGATGGGCGAGGTAACCAGCGCTGTCATCGCAACGTCGCTGGTGCTGATCGCTGTCTTCGTGCCTGTGTCTTTTTTCCCTGGAACCACGGGAATCCTGTACCGCCAGTTTTCGCTGACCATCGCGTTCGCCATTGCCATATCGGCGTTCAACGCGCTCACGCTGTCGCCGGCCCTTTCGGCGCTCTTTCTGCGCGGGGAAGAGGATCGGCCAAAGCAACTGGACTTCCTTCACATCCAGCCTGTTTCAAGGGTGTTCGCGGCCTTTGTTCATGGCGCCGACGCATCGGTCAGCTGGCTGGGCCGAACGTATGGCAAGTCCATTCATGTTGCGCTGCAACTCAGATATCTGCTGCTTCTGGTCTTCTTTGCCGGTCTCGGCGCTACCTATTGGGTGTACAACCACGTTCCTACAGGATTCATCCCGCAAGAAGATCAGGGATATCTGCTGGTGATCGTGCAGGCGCCTCCCGGTTCATCTCTCACCTACACGACGGCTCTGGCAGATCGAGCGGAAGGTATCATCGCCTCGAACTCCGATGTCAACGGAATGTTCTCGGTGATGGGCTTCAGCTTTTCCGGAGGCGCATCCAACGCGGGCTTGATGTTTGTCTCGACTCTTCCTTCGGATCAGCGGCGCGGCAAAGGCCATGGGGCCGCCGACATTGTGGCTGACCTAAGCCCCAAGCTGCAAAGCCTGATGTTCGCGCCCAATGGAGGCCTGGTGGCGATATTCCAGCCACCGGCCGTGCAGGGGGTGGGCAGCTTCGGCGGCTTCCAGTTCGAACTGCAGGATCAGGGCAGCAACACCCTCTCCGACCTCGATCGTGTCGCGCACCAGATTGTGGGCGCCAGCCGGGCGAGCAAGGACCTGACTGGTTTGCTGACAACGTTCTCCGCCAACGATCCGCAGATGCTGGTGACGATCGACCGCGAAAAAGCCAAGGCGCTGAACATTCCGCTTTCGCAGATCACAACGGCGCTCAGCGTGTTCATGGGGTCGGAGTACATCAACGACTTCGACTACAACAACCGCACCTATCGTGTTTATGTGCAGGCCGATCAACCATTCCGCATGACGGCGAGGGACCTGCACAACTTCTATGTGCGTTCGGACTCCGCCAAGATGGTGCCCCTGGATAACCTGAGTACGGTGGTGAATAGTGCTGGTCCGCCGGTGATCTCGCACTACAACTTGTTCCGTTCGGTGGAGATCGACGGTTCCGCCGCGCCGGGCTTCAGCTCCGGAGAAGGTATTGCCGCCATGGAAAAGCTGGCGAAGCAGAACCTGATGCCAGGCATGACCTTCCAATGGACCGGTCTTACGCTGGACGAGCTTGAGTCGAGCGGCAAAGCAATCATCATCTTCGGGCTCGGATTGCTGGTGGTTTATCTCACGCTGTCGGCTCAATACGAGAGCTTTGCGCTGCCGTTCATCATTCTTCTTGCCGTCCCGATGGCGGTGCTCGGCGCTCTCGGTCTCATGTCACTGCGTGGGCTGGCGAACGACGTCTATTGCCAGATTGGCCTGGTGATGTTGATTGGCCTGTCCGCGAAGAATTCGATTTTGATCGTGGAGTTCGCGGAGCAGCTGCGCAGGAAGGGACGATCGATTGCCGAAGCCGCAATTGAAGCCGCTGAACTGCGCCTGCGGCCCATCCTGATGACGTCGTTTGCCTTCATTCTGGGCGTTCTGCCGCTGGTGTTCGCCACCGGCGCGGGAGCTTTGGGACGGCGCTCGGTAGGCACCACCATCGTCGGGGGCATGCTGCTCTCCACCATGCTCAATTTGTTTTTTATTCCGGTGTTGTATGTGATTTTGAGCCGGGTGTTGCGGCGTGCCGATCCGCCCGTCCCGGAGGCGCTTCCGGCTTAGGGAAGCGGATTCAAGGCTTGTCGCGGTGCGCAATGACAAAGTTCTTCATGCGGTCGTAGACCTGGTTGTTGACGACCCCCGTTTCCAGCAAGTCCAACTTGGTGCGGTAGGGCCTGAAGCGAATCACGCGCCGTGCCCAGCTTTCGGTCAAGCCGGGAACTTTGAGCAGCTGCTCGAGGCTGGCGTGGTTGATGTCGACGCGCTGCGCAGGCGGGAGCTCGGACGCGGTGTTTTTGGGTAGGCCGAAGCGTTCGGGGTCCTGATTCTGAGCAAGTCCCAGCCCGCTCAAGGGCAAAAGAGCAGCGGCCAAGATCGTGAATCGAAGATTCGACAGCACTGTTCATTCTCCGTCTTGCGGCACAGCGAAGGCAAGCCGGCCGCACCCGCTTCTGGGAGAATACAAGTATGGCTGACCTCACCAATCCTTCCCAATCTTCCGTCAGGTCCTTTGCGCGGGGCCTCGGCCGGGTCAGGCTCATCGTCCTTCTTTCGTTTCTTGCCCTGCTCATCCTTTGTTTGATCTTCGCGTGGATTACGCGGGGTTCCATGGCGCACCTCCCTTTCCTGCAAGGGCAAAATCCTACGCAGGCGATCGACGGCCAGAAAGCGCTGGTAGATCTTCGCCCCTGGCAAACCGCCCAGGGTTTGGCGCCACTCGCCGTGACCGCCGAAGAGACCGAGTATGCGCATGAGGTAGAGCGGCTCGCGGATCATGAAGTGGAGCAGGCGTTCGCCTCTGCGATCCGTCTGGCCAACGTCCAAATGGAGCATCGTGTTCTCAGCGGAGATGCTCTCGCACTCTCGCAAAAGGTGGGTCAGCTCCAGGAACTCGTAAAAGAAGATCAGGCCGCGGTGGAAAGCCTGACCGCGAAGGCAGGCACTCCGCAGAAGAGCGGAGGACCGGCAGCACCGGATGCGGACGACCTTGAAACGGCGAAGGCGCAGCTCGGGCTGGATGCCGACGAATTAACCGGTGCCGAACAGGATCTGGCTCGCGCATCGGGCGACAACCGTGCTCAGATTCAGAGTGAATTGACCGCGCATGAAGCCGCCATGCGCGCCAGCGAAAGCAAGTCGCGAAGCGAAAGCCAGATTGCGGCGCTCTCCATCAAGCAGTACGGCACCTTGGCGCATCGAGTCAGGGCCTGGTTCAATCAGCGGAGCCGTTATGAGCTTATCCAGCAGGCGCTGCAACAGGCACAGGACGATGTGTCCTCGCTCAGCGCGGAGCACGATCGCCAGGAGAGCAAGGCGAATACCGCGCCCAGCGGGGCATCCAACACCCCGCCGGATCATGTATCGAAACTTGCCCTGATCCGAGCGCAACGCGAGCAGCGCCAACTCCTCAGCATCTACGATGATCGAATTCTGACCGAGCGGCAGCTCGCCGTGGTCTACGGCAAATGGTCGGCGCAAGTAGTGGCGCAGCATCGCAGCCTACTGCACCTGATCCTCCAATCTGCAGCGCTGGTTCTGTTCATTCTCATCTGCGTGATTCTCGGCGACGTGGCCGTTCGGCGATTGACCGAACATCCATCGCTGGACCGGACGCGCGTGCAGACATTGCGCACCGTGCTGGAGCTTGCCTTGCAGCTGCTCGGCTTGCTGCTGATCATTCTGGTCGTTTTCGGCTCCCCCAACCAGCTCTCGACGATCGTGGGCCTGGCCACAGCAGGTTTTACCATCGCACTCCAGGACTTCATCGTGGCCTTCATCGGCTGGTTTGTGCTCATGGGCCGAAAAGGCATGCGCGTCGGCGATTGGGTGGAGATCGACGGCGTGAGTGGCGAAGTCACCGAGATCGGTCTCTTCAGCACGACCCTGCTGGAGACGGGGACCAGCACGGACATGGGCCATCCCACGGGCCGCCGCATCACGTTCATGAACAGTTACGCGATCCGAGGAAAGTACTTCAACTTCTCAACCGCCGGCCAATGGATGTGGGATGAGATCACCGTCCCGCTTCCTGCGTCCAACGATTCACCGGCCATGGTGGAAGCCATGAATCAAGCGGTATTAGAGGAGACGCGGGACGACACCCGCATTGCGGAGCAGGAATGGAAGCGCGGCGGTCGGGAGGATGGCTTGAGCAAGTTTAGCGCTACCCCGGTGGTGAACGCGCGTCCGTCCGGTTCCGGGATCGAAGTGCAGGTGCGCTACGTGACGCGTGCCCCGAGCCGGATCGAAGTGCGCAACCGGATTTACCGCCGCGTGATCGATCTGTTGCAGAGCAGTGAATCGCAAGTGCAACCGAAGCCCGTCCCCGGTTCCGAAGGAGCCTGACTCGATGGGGCTCGTCCCCTTGGGCTTCGCCAATTTGACAGGGCAGGGTGTCTGCCCTTAGGGTTTCAATCAGATGCAAAGCCACCGCCATCACGGACACCATCCTCATCATGGGACATCCATGCCGGCGGACTGCCATGGCCTGATTTAAGACGGCCAGAGAGATCGAAGAGAATCACAAGCCCGCCGGCGAATCACGCTGACGGGCTTTTTGCTGTGCACACAAAAATCCAAATTGAATCAGGAAGAACATGAGTAACGAGGCGGCAACAATCGATTTTGAAAAGATGGATGGGCTGGTACCGGGCATCGTGCAGGACTTTCGCACGGGCGAGGTTCTGATGCTGGGTTTTTTGAATCCGGTGAGCTATGCAAAGACGCTTGAATCGGGTTTCGTGACCTTCTGGAGCCGTACACGGCAGAAGCTGTGGATGAAGGGTGAAACCAGCGGCAACCGGCTTCGCGTGATTTCGGCAGCAACCGACTGCGACAACGACACCCTGCTGTTTCGCGTTGAGGTGGAGGGCGATGGCCTGGTTTGCCACGAAGGCACAGTGAGTTGTTTCACACGGCCCATTGCAGTGGGCGACAATTCTGACGGCATTCCGAAAGAGGCATCTCGTGGCTAACAAACTTCGCCTGGGCATCCCCAAGGGCAGCTTGCAGGACGCAACCATTGCGCTGTTCAAGCGCGCCGGTTGGAACATTTACGCAGATGGCCGGTCCTATTTTCCCTCCATCGACGATTCAGAGATCGAATGCATGCTGATTCGCGCGCAAGAGATGGCGCGGTACGTGGACCATGGCGTTCTTGACGCAGGTTTGACCGGCATCGATTGGGTTGTGGAGAGCGGCCTGGACGTGACAAGCGTGACCACGCTGACCTATGCCAAGCAGAGCCGGCGCAAGGTGCGATGGGTGCTGGCAGTTCCTGAAGGCAGCGGATTTGAAAAGGCTGAAGACCTCGAAGGGAAGATCATCGCCACCGAACTGGTCGAGGTGAGCAAGCGCTACTTCGCGTCCAAAGGTGTGAACGTGAAGGTCGAGTTCAGCTGGGGCGCAACCGAAGTGAAGCCGCCGACACTGGCCGACGCAATTGTGGAAGTAACGGAGACGGGCAGTTCTCTCAAGGCCAATCACCTCAAGATCATTGACACGGTGATGGAGAGCGAGACGCACCTGATTGCGGGGAAGGCCACGTTGGCCGACCCGTGGAAGCGGGAGAAGCTGGATCAGATTGCGCTCATGCTGCGAGGAGCCATCGACGCGCAATCGCAAGTGGGATTGATGCTGAATGTGAAGCGCGAAGACTTGAAGACGGTGCTTGCCGTTTTGCCGGCGTTGAACTCGCCGACCGTTTCACAACTCAGCGATTCAGAGTGGGTGGCCGTGAACACGATTGTGGAGGAGCGGGTTGCACGCGATGTGATTCCGCGCCTCAAAGCTGCGAGGGCGACGGGCATCGTCGAATATCCCCTGAACAAGGTCGTTCTGTAGTGCGGAGCCGCCGATGAAGATCATCCGAACCAAAGGACGCAGCGCGCTCAATGCGGAGAGCGCGATTGTTGCGCTGGAGCGACGAGGCGGGAGCGCATTGGATGGGGTGCTTCCCACCGTACGCCGTATCGTGGCAGCGGTGCGCAGGCGGGGCGACCGCGCACTCTTTCGCTTCGCGGCGGATTTCGATGGACTCGCTGACCCCTCCGAGGTGCGTGTTGCGCCAGAAGAGATGGCTGTTGCATGGGACACATTGAGCGCTCCCATGCAGCATGCTCTTACGACGGCGGCAGACCAGATTCGCGCGTTCGCCGTGAATCAGCTGCCTGCATCGTGGAGCGCCGCCGGAGAAGATGGTTTGCTGACCGGCCAGTTGGTGCGGCCGATTGCATCCGTAGGCTGCTATGTTCCCAGCGGACGGCATCCGCTTCCTTCCACTTTGTTGATGACGGCGATTCCGGCGCAGGTGGCCGGTGTGGCGCGGATCGTTGCAGTGTCGCCGAAGCCTGCGCAAGAGACGCTTGCGGCCGCACACTTGCTTGGCATTCAAGAGTTCTATCGACTGGGGGGGGCACACGCAGTTGCAGCGCTTGCCTATGGAACAGCCACAATTCCGCGCGTGGAAAAGATCGTGGGTCCGGGAAACCTCTACGTGACGGCGGCCAAACGGTTGGTCGCTTTCGATTGTGCGATTGACATGCTGGCAGGCCCCACGGAAATTGTGATCACCAGTGAGCGGGGCCTTGCTGCCGATATAGCCTCGGACCTGGTGGCGCAGGCTGAGCATGATCCGGAAGCGCTTGCGATCTTCATCACCACGCGCGCCAACCTCGCCAAAGAAGTTATTGCGGAAAGCAAGCTTCGCAGTCGCAGGAATGCCATTGCGCGGCAAGCGTTAGACCGAAATGGGCTGGTGATCCTAGCGTTCAACCCGGAAGAAGCGCAGCGCATCACCAATCGCATTGCGCCCGAGCACCTAACCGTGGATGCGGATAAGGATCTCGATTGGGTGCAGAATGCTGGCTCGGTGTTTATTGGCCGCTGGTCGGCTCAACCCTTGGGCGACTATATTTCTGGGCCGAACCACACGTTGCCAACAGGGGGAATGGCGCGCGTACGCGGCGGCCTGAGCGTCAACGATTTTGTGAAGCTGATTACGGTACAGAAGCATACCTCGAAGTCGATTCGATCTCTGGGGCCGCCAGCCGCGCTTCTCGCCGAAGCTGAGGGACTGGATGGCCATGCGGAGGCGATTCGCACGCGCCTCACAAGGAGATTGCATGGCTAAATCCAATATCGGAATTGCACCTCAGCCACGGGCACGTGTGCAGGCCATGAAGGAGTACCACCCTCCGCTTGGACAACGCGATTTATTGCGCCTGGATTTCAATGAGAATACGCTCGCGTGTTCACCCATGGTGGGCGAAGTATTGGCAGGCATCTCTACAGGCGCATTGACACGCTACCCGGAGCGCGAGCCAGTGGAAGCGCAGGTTGCCGCGCACCTGGTTTTGGCTCCGCGGCAGGTTGCGCTGACGAATGGAGTGGACGAAGCCATTCATGTGCTGTTTGAGGCGTTCCTCGAAGCGGGGGATGAACTGTTGTTACCGGTTCCGACGTACACAATGTACGAAGTGTATGCGTCTTCAACGGATGCGCGGGTCGTCACCGTGCAGGCAGGCGAGGATTTGGGCTTCCCGTTTGAGCAATTGCTCGAAGCGATTACGCCGCAAACAAAGATCGTTGCCATCGCCAATCCCAATAGCCCGTCTGGTTCGATTGCGACGCGCGCGCAGATCCTCCGCATCGCGGGTCTTGCTCCGCATGCCGTCATTCTTGTGGACGAAGCCTACTTTCACTTTCATGGAGAGACGGTGATTGACCTGGTTGGGACCGTTCCGAATTTGATTGTCGCGCGCACCTTTTCCAAGGCGTACGGTTTGGCTGGACTACGGATTGGCTTGCTTGCTGGACCGATCGAGATGATGCAGTGGGTGCGGCGTGTTCTTTCCCCGTACAGCGTGAACTCCGTCGCACTCGCATGTCTCGGACCGGCGCTGGAAGATACGGAATATCTGGACTGGTATACGAAAGAAGTGCTTGCCGCTCGAACGGGGTTTGAGGAGGTTCTCGATGCCCTCAATCTACGCCGGTGGCCAAGCCGCGCCAACTTCATCCTGGTTGAGATTGGGCCGCGGCACCGCGAGTTTGTGGAGAAGATGCGCGCCGCCGGAGTGTTGGTGCGTGACCGATCCGCCGATCCTGGGTGCGATGGGCGAGTACGCATCACGATTGGCACGCAGGAGCAAATGCGACACGCCGTGACGGCACTCCGTAATGCTGTCGCGGCCCTGTATCTTGGAGAGAGAGCGCAATGACGATTGAACAAGAGCCTCAACCGCCAATCGCGGAGAAGATACGCACCAGCAAGGTGGAACGCAACACGGCCGAGACGCGGATTTCCATCGCCCTCACCGTGGAAGGACGCGGAGAGTACAAGGTGTCGACGGGCATTCGTTTCTTTGACCACATGCTGGAACTGTTCACGCGCCACGGCGCTTTCAACCTCGAATTGAAGTGCGAGGGGGACCTCGACGTGGACCAACACCACACAGTGGAAGATGTGGGGATCGCGTTAGGCGAGGCTTTTGATCGGGCGTTGGGCGACAAGCGCGGTATTCTGCGCGCCGGGTATTTCCTCATGCCAATGGATGAAACTCTCGCGATTGCCGCAGTCGACCTGAGCGGACGGGCTGCCTTCGCCGTCGAAACCAAGGTGCGCACGCGCCTGGTGGGTGATTTGCAGACGGAGCTTGTTACTGATTTCTTTGAAGGGTTCGCCCGCGGAGCCCGCGCCAATGTGCATGTCAAGACGATGTACGGGCGTTCCAACCATCACAAAATCGAGGCCATCTTCAAGGCGTTTGCGCGCGCGCTGCGCGTGGCTTGTTCGCGCGACAAGCAACTGGGCGACATGTTGCCTTCCACCAAGGGATTGCTCTGATGCGTGTAACGGTCATCGATTACAAGGCGGGCAATTTGACATCGGTGCTGAAGGCGTTGCGCCATCTGGGCGCGGAGCCGCAGGTCGCGGATCGTGACGCAACGATGGTGCAAGAGGCGGAGCGAATCGTCCTGCCGGGCGTTGGACACTTTCAGGCGACGGAGCGGCTCGATTCGACAGGCTTGACTGAGGCGATTCGCGAAGCCATTGGCCGCGGCGTTCCGTTTCTGGGTATTTGTGTCGGCATGCAATGGCTGTATGCCGGATCGAGCGAGGCGCCTCATCAGCAAGGGCTTGGGCATTTCAGCGAAGCGTGCGCACGCTTTCCGCAAGGCGCCGAGAAGGTTCCGCACGTCGGCTGGAACTCTCTTGAGGTGCGCGGCGACTCAAGACTCCTTGCCGGCGTGCAGAGCGGTGAATTTGTGTATTTCACCCATTCGTATAAAGCCCCGGTTACGACGGATACCGCGGCCATTGCGCAGTACATCGAACCGTTTGCCGCGGCGGTGGAGCGCGAGAATGTAATAGGCGTACAGTTCCACCCGGAGAAGTCGGGCGTGACGGGGCTCAAGATTCTCAGCAACTTTCTTTCGCTCCACAGGAAGGCCAGCGCATGATCACGAAGCGCATTATTGCCTGTCTCGATGTGCGCGCGGGCCGCGTGGTGAAGGGTGTTCAGTTTGTGGACATCGTGGACGCCGGCGATCCGGCGGAAATGGCAGCGCGGCATGCATGCGAAGGAGCGGACGAGATTGTGCTGTTGGATATTACAGCGACGCACGAGGGGCGCGGCACGCTGCTGGACACGGTACGACGGACGGCACGGGAGCTGTTTGTTCCTTTTGCGGTAGGCGGTGGAATTCGGTCCGCGGATGAAGCCGCGCAGGTGTTTGAAGCCGGCGCGGACAAAGTGAGTGTGAACTCAGCGGCGCTGGCGGATCCGGGCTTGATCGATGCCATTGGGCGCAGCTTTGGGGCGCAGGCGGTGGTTGTGGCCATCGATGCACGGCGGGACCCGGAAGCGAAGGATCCTGTTCGGGATGCGCTCGTGTTTGTACAGGGCGGACGCAAGCCGGCAGGACGACGCGTGGTGGAATGGGCTCGGGAAGCGGAAGCGCGCGGGGCGGGCGAGATTCTGCTGACTTCGATGGACGCCGATGGCACGCGCGCTGGCTTTGATTGCGAACTGACGGCCGCAGTGAGCGCGGCCGTGAGTATTCCCGTGATTGCTTCGGGGGGGGCGGGAACTGTGGATCATTTTGTCGACGTGTTTGGCCGCGGCAAAGCCGACGCGGCACTGGCGGCCAGTATCTTTCACTTCGGTGTATCGAGCGCGCGCTCGTTGAAAGAAGACCTGGCCAAGGCCGGCGTTTCCGTGAGGTTGCCATGCTGATTCCTTCCATTGACCTTCTCGGTGGCCGCATTGTTCAGCTGGTGCAGGGCGAGAAGCTACGCTTGGCCTTTGACGATTTTGAGTACTGGATTGAGAAGTTCTCGCGCTTTCCGCTGGTGCAGCTGATTGACCTGGATGCGGCGATGCGCCAGGGGGACAATTCGGATTTGGTTGTGCAGATTGCGAGAAGGCTGCCGGTGCAGGTTGGCGGCGGCATTCGCAGTATTGAACGCGCACAGCAGGTGCTGGAAGCTGGAGCCAAGCGTGTGATTATCGGCTCGGCTCTCTTCACGGAAGAGGGCGCGGTGAATCTCAACTTCGCTGCAGAGCTTGCCGGCGGCATCGGTGCGGAGCGGGTCGTTGCAGGCATTGATACGAAGAACGGGCGGATTGCCGTGAAGGGCTGGAAGGCGCAAGTGGCATTGACACCGGATGAGGCCATCCCGCAACTTGAACCATATGCCGCAGCGTATCTCTATACACACGTGGATGGCGAGGGCCTGATGCAGGGATTTCCCGTTGAGACAGCAGCACGGCTGCGCAGGCTGACAGCCCGACAGTTGATTGTGGCCGGCGGGATCCGCAGCCAGCAGGAAGTGGACGCCTTGGACCGGTTGGGCGCGGATGCGGTGGTAGGCATGGCTGTCTACACCGAATTGCTGGCCATTTAAGGTCCGATTCTGCGTGGTTTTGCGAGGGGAAAAAAGAAATCGGATATGCTGGAAGCACAGGCACTTTCATCCCGTTGCAAAAGGACGCGCACTCATGACTACCAAGCAGAGCGGGTTACGGCTGGCGAAGCGGCTCGATGAAGTCGGCTTCTCGGATATTGTTCAGATTCGCAACAAGGTGATGGAGTTGCGCGCAGGGGGTGTGGAGGTCCATTCCCTGCATGGCGGCGAGCCCTTCTTCGAAACACCACCAGATATCAAGTATGCGGCGATTCAAGCGCTCGTGGAGAATCAGACTCACTATGCGCCTTCGTCGGGCGTGTTGCCGCTACGCAAAGCTCTGGTGGAAAAGCTGGCGAAGAAGAATAACATTCATATTTCGCCGGAAGAAGTGATTGCCACGGTGGGTGGTTCACAAGGTCTTTATGGCGCTTTTCAAAGCGTGCTCGATCCGGGCGACGACGTGCTGGTCTTCTCGCCTTACTGGACGCCGATCGGGGACCTGATCACCGGGGCGCAGGCGCGGCCGTTGCGCGTTCCTACAATCACGGCGCGACGCAACGGAATTCGCAACACCTTGGAGCAGTTCTCAACTCCGCAAACGCGCGCCGTGTACTACAACACGCCGCAAAATCCGAGCGGCCTCGTGTTTACGCGTGCCGAGGCGGAAGAGGTTGCGGCCTTTGCCATCGAACGAGATCTGGTGGTGATCGCCGACGAAGCGTACGAGGACCTTGTCTACGATGGCGAGCATGTTTCGATTGCCTCGCTGCCGGGTATGGCAGAGCGCACCATTACGACGTTCACGTTTTCGAAGTCCTATGCAATGACTGGTTGGCGCGCAGGCTATGCCGTGGCCCAAGAGCCCTTCATGACGGCGCTGCGCAAGATTGTGCTGTACTCCACGAACGGAGTTGCGACGCCGGTGCAGTACGCCATGATTCAGGCGCTCAAGACTCCCGAGTCGCAACTGGCGAGCCTTCGCGAGGAGTACAGAAAAAGGCGCGACTTGCTGGTGTCCGGACTCAACGAAGCAGGACTTACGTGCGAGTCTCCGGCAGGAGCTTTCTACGCATTTCCGAACGCCGAGAAGATCCACAAGAACAGCCGGACGGCGGCACAGATTCTCTTGGATAAGGCGCATATCGCAACGATTCCCGGGTCGGTCTTCGGTGCACAGGGCGAGGGACACCTGCGCTTTGGCTACGCGATTACTGTGAAGGAGATCGAAAGTTGCGTGGAGGCGCTGCGCAAGTTCCTCGCGTAGCCGGTTAACTTTGCGGTTCGCCCACGGCGCGGCTGGTCTCTACGCGCGATGCCCGAAGCAGGCGGGCGACCTGCTTGAGGTGCAGTTGGACCGAATAGGCGCGCAGGATCTCCGCTTGGGAAAAGGCAGCCCCTGTGTGCCGCACTTGGTCCATGCGCGTTTCGAGTTGCTCAATGTCGTCTTCCAGACTCATCTGTGGCTGGACATCGAAGCGCCACGCGTGAATGCGGCTGGCGACATGATGGAAGCCGCGATGAATATCGGCGGCCAGTTTGCCAAGCGCGGGCTCCAACTGCTGTGCGTAGGCATCCCGATGACTGTCTTTGACGGAGAACTCCAGGGCAACGAGGGCGTCGAACAGGGAGCGGCCGAACTGTGAGAGCATGCTGAGACCTTCGCGCCATCCTGCGCCGCCGGAGGGCTCATTGCGCGCGGCGGCCAGGAGCTGATTGTTGCCGCGCAGCATGGACAGCGCATCCTCGCGCAAGGTTGCGAGGTTGTCTGCGGGAGTACCGCGAAAGCCTTGCAGGATCGCCTCGAAGAAGGCGCCCAGCACAAGGAACTCCTGGGCCAGGCCATCGCGCAAGCGGAGGCGCGCTCGATCGGGGAAGACCAGAGTTGTGACGGCAAGAGCCACCACGATACCCAGGACGACCTCGCCGACGCGATCCATCGCAAGTGACCATCGGGGCCCGCTCTTTTGCACCAGCATGATGATGGTGATCGTAACCCCGGCAAGGCGCGAACTGCTGCGCAAGCCGAGGATCCCGCACAGGATCATAGCGCCGAGCACAGCAAGGATGTAATTCCAGGGAAGGGTGCCGAACAGGGAAAAGGAAAATCCGAATGCGGCGCCGATGACGGTGCCGAGGATGCGATCGCGGGAAGCGGTCACCGTGGAGCCTACGTTCGATTGCAGCACAATGATCGCGCTGATGGAACCCCAGTAGCCGTCGTGCCAGCCGAAACGCTGCGCCAGCCACCAGCACAACGCCGCGGCCAGCGCGGTTTTTACGGCGTGGATGAGCATCCGCCGCCGTTCCCAGCTAAGGAGGCCTGGCTTTCCATCTTGCTCGATACGCAGCTTGATAGCCAGTTGTTGTTGCGACCACGTCTTGTCAGTTTTCAGCCGCATTTGAGGGGTCTCGAAAGGAGCGCTTCACTCAAGGATGTGGAAAGGTGCGAGATGCGCGCAGTGACCCGTCGCACCGCCGTCTCGGTGCCGGCATGTCAAGGCTATCAGCTTTGAAGCAGCCGATGGAAGAACCCCATCATCTGAGGACGGTTAGAATCGGGATTGTGACACCGCAACTCGCGGACCGAGAGAGACTATGCTGCGTGTTGGATACCCGGTAAGCTTGCCTGTCGAGCTCTTCCGAGATTTTCCTTCCGATGTGGAGCTTGTTCCCGTGTCGGAAACACAAGGGGATGAAATCCACATCGATGTCTGGGTTCCCGACCCCTATTCCACGCGCGCCCTCCGGGCCTGGCCGCGGCTGCGCGGCGTACGCCTGGTGCTTTCGCTGATGGCAGGAACGGAGTGGATTCCCGGCGCGGTTGGGCCGCATGTCACTATCTGCAACGCACGGGGCGCACACAACATTTCCACGGCAGAGTGGACCGTTTCCGCGATTCTGACCATGCTGAAGCATTTCCCATTGTTCCTGGACATTCAGCGGGAGGGCAAGTGGAAGCGACGCTTTGAAGCAACGGCTGAGTACGAAGCGATCAGCGGGGATCGGAGGGTTCTTTATCCGCCGGTGATGCTGGAGGAGCTCACGGGAAAGCGGGTTCTGCTGGTGGGGTACGGATCGATCGGCCAAGAGATCGAGCGTATGCTGGCGCCGTTTTCGGTCGAGCTTACGCGCGTGGCGCGCAGCGCTCGACTCGATCCGCAGGTTCACGCGGTGAGTGAGTTGGATGCGCTTTTGCCGCGGGCTGAAGTGGTGATTCTGATTTTGCCGGCAACGCCAGAGTCGCGCCAGCTGATTGGCGCAAACCAGCTGGCACTGATGAAGCAGGGCACCCTGTTGGTGAATGCCGCGCGTGGGCCGATTGTGGATACGGAAGCACTTGTGGAGGCGTTGCACGCCGGACGCATGCGGGCAGCTCTGGACGTGACCGATCCGGAGCCTCTTCCCGACGGCCATCCGCTTTGGAAATGTCCCAACCTGCTCCTCACGCCGCATATCGGCGGCTCGAGCCCGCAGTTTGCCGCGCGCGCTGTGCGGGTTGCGAGCGAAGAGCTGCACCGCTACATGGCTGGTGAGCCGTTGCAGAACGTGGTCCAGGCTGCGATCTAATGCATTGTTGGAAATGGTGTAGACCTGAATCTCTTTGGCTTTCCACCCTTTCCGCAGAAAAAAGCGCAAAGGACGGGGCACGGAGGTCTACAGCAAAAGCAAAAATGCATTAGCCAGTGGCTGGCGCACGGTTCCAATCGCGCAAACCGAGAACCGCAAGCAAGGCCAGCAGCAGATAGAGGACCGCCGTTGCGACGAGATTCTTGTATAGGTACTCGCCAATATAGATTGCGTTGACCACAATCCACAGATGCCAGTTGGCCGTGTGTTTACGTGCCTGCCACCAACTGGCTACGAGGCTATAGCTGGTGAGCGCTGCGTCGAGGTGAGGCAGCGCCGCGCCGATGCGCACCATCAGCCAGCCCAGCAACACGGAGCCAACAGCACCGGCTGCGAGGCCGAGGATCCAGCCGCGCAGGCCGAGTGGAACCACGCGCACTTCGCCTTCTTCGCGAAAGCCGCGCCACCAATGCCACCAGCCATAGAGCGTGAATGCCACGAAGAAGATCTGGAGCAGGGCGTCGGAAAACAAGCGCGCGCGGTAGAAAACCACCAGGTAGATCAGGTCGGAGATCAACACAACTGGCCAACAGATCAGCAAGCGCCGCGTGGTGAGCCAGATGCCGACCAGCGTCGTGAGGAACCCGGCCATTTCTACCCAGTTTTCGGCGAGGTAAGTCGCAATCACCATCCAAACATTCATAGAGTGCACTTCACACGCGCACGTTGGCTCGCCCTTTCGGACAGAGAATCCAAGAGCTGGCGGCCCTTGGAGGTGTGGAACCAGCGGGCGTGGCCGACAAGCCACCCATCGCAGGCCAGCATCGCCTTGTGCTGCGAGCCGAGAACGCCAAGAAAATATTCTGCCTCAGAGAGCGCGAACTCCGCGTGGCACAGTGCGACCATGGGCGCGAGAGCGGCAGCCTCTTCGCGGCTAAGCGGGTGGATCGACTCATAGCCGTCCAGGAATGTGTGGAGATGATCGAGGTGGACAGGCACGTTTTCGGGGTGTGCCGGGTCCTCGACCAGGACCAGCCACTCGATGATGTTGCGCTCGACGGCATGGGCGATGTCGTGCACCGCATTGGTCCGATCTGCGAGACCGAAGTCGATGGTTGCGGTTGGATGCGCGTTTTCTCCCGCGTCACTCCAAAGCAGGTTCGAGGCGTGCAGATCGTTGTGGGTCCAAAGGGGCGCAAGCGATGGAAGCAGCAGCCGCATCTTCTTGTGGAAGGGCGTGAGCAGATCGAGCGCCTCCTGGGCCAAGGCAGCCACGGTCGAGTTCGCGCTCAACACAGGGCGGTCATCGAGATAGCATTGCAACGCAGCTTGAGGATCTTCCGCAGCGAAGATGGTGAAGCTTGCCACTAACAGTTGGGGCTTGCGGCGCGGAGCAGAATAGCCGTTCGCTGCCCCATGCAGGCGTGCCAACGTTTGCCCCGCGGTGAAGGCATGCGCGGTGGCGCGAAACGGCGTCCACGAATGCGCGTCGCAATAGAGATCGATGCCTTCGGCTTCCTGTTGTACTTCGTAGGTCCAACCGCTGAGTTCGATTGCTGTTTCACCCTCGGCTGTCTGTAGCACGCGGGGAACTCGAGCGCCGTTGTTCCACAAATGTTGAAGAAAGCCATGCTCTTCGACCAAGCCCGCCTGGTCGCGGACAGAGTGGTCATAGCGCTTCACGAAGACATTGCTGTTGGCGGTTGCCACCACACTGGCCGAAGAGAATGGACGAGGGCTGACAGTGAGAATCCGTTGCGGTGCGGTCAACGCGGGATAAAGGCGAAGCACACGGCACACGTCGTCCATCGTCAGGGGCGCCCAGTCGGGTTCCACCGTCGTTCCGATCATTCCGTGCGCTTTTGCCGCGGTGCTCATTCAGTCCGTTCTTCCTTGCCGGATGATTCTCGATTCTAGAACGTGTAATGGGCCGAGAGACGCACGGTTGTCGGCGCCCCCAGGTGGATGAAGGTGTCACCGTAGTTGGCGCCCGTATCTTTCCAGTAGTGCTTGTCGGCGATGTTATCGGCATAGAGGCGCAGGGTGACGCGGCCTTGTTCGCCGCCCGGTGTGAAACGCGCGCCCAGATTGAACAGGTTGTAGCCGGCCACGCTCACCGAGTCGTCGCGCGTTGCCTCTTTGCGGCCGGTATAGCCCCAGCCGGGCATCAGATGGAGGCCGTGGGTGTGTGGCAACGCCATATCCGCGAAGATGGCTGTTCGCAGGTGGGGAACATTCAACACCTGCTTGTTATCGAAGGCGGGTGTGCCTGTGTCGCTGGAGAGCGCGCGGATTGCTGAGGCGGAGGCGCTGAGACGGAGCCAACTTGCCGCTTTGCCCTCGGCGTTGATTTCCACGCCGTCATGCGTCTCGCGGCCTTGCATCTCGAAGCATAAGTCACCTGGGCCATTGAATTCGCTTGCCGTGCAGAAGCTGTCGGGCGCCTGGATCGCTTTGGGATAGAAGAAGGGCGCGCGCATGCGATAGAACGCGGTTGTCAGCAGGACGCGCTGGGCGGGAGCAAACTTTGCGCCGATCTCGGCTTGCCGGGTGAGGAACGAAGAAAGGAACTGGCTGCCATTATCCACCCACCAGGGCCCTTGCGGGCCGAGCGAGAGAAGGACGCCGTAGTTTGTATAGAGCGTGAGGCTGCCCAACGGGGTATAGGTGACGGCGTACTGCGGCAGCCATATCCGCTTGTCGGTGAGCGTGGGCGGCGTGGCGGGGCTGGTGGCTGTGAGCGAGTAGTTATGATCGTGCAACGAATCGTACCGGCCGCCCGCGAGCAGTTGAATGTGGCCCGGGAGCCGGAGCCGGTCTTGCAGCACCAGTGCCGATTGATGGTTGTCTTCCCACAGAGTGCGGGGACCGGCCGCCTGGTGAGGATCTTCAAAGGGGACAGCAGCGATGGTCTGGAAGATGTTCTCCGAGCCCACGTAGGTATACACGGCTCCGTCCTGCATAGTGGAAGCGGCGCTGGCCTGTGGCGCACCCGGTTGCTGTACGCTGCGGAGGAACAATTCGCCGCCCACCGCGATGTCCTGGATGACGGCGCCAGTCTTGATGCTTCCGGTGAGAAGTGCCTGGGCCTGGGCGTCGATGCGCAGTTCGCCGGGATCGCGATAGTCGTAGATGTCGTAACCGCCATCGGGCGCAAAGAAATAGTTGGGAGCGGTGCCGCCGCTGGCCTGGCAAAGCGCCTCGTAGGAGCAGCCATAGGCGTAGACAACGTTGTCGTCGATGAGCGAGTGGCTCAGGCTGGCTTCGGCGAAGGCATGCCAGTTCGCGGGCAGGTCGTAATCGAACCGTGCATTGGTGTTGAAGGTGTCGAAAGTGTTGGGCTTGGACCACGATTGCTCGCCCAGCATCGTGGAGGGGAAAACCATGTGCAGATCGGGCGCCGTGGTCCCGCCGAGCAGCTGATAGCCGCTGACCGAGCGCTGCACTTTGTGCTGATACTCAAAGTTGCCTTTGAGTATCGCGTTGGTGCTGAGCTTCCAGTCGCCTGCAGCAGCGCCCATGGCGCGCCAGCCATTGGCGTCGTTCACGTAGCTTTGCATCTTCTCGCCGGCAAGATTGATGCGTGCGCCCGTTTGCTTCCGGGTTCCAAAGAGCGAGCCGAGATCGACGGCGCCAAAGGTGCTCCCGCGATGGTCCGTGGCAAGGTCAGCTGCTTTCACCACTCCGGGCTGTTTCGTGACGTAGTTGATGAGACCGCCGGCCGAAGCCACGCCGCTCTCCACGCCAGCAATGCCTTTGAGAAACTCGACGCGCTCCTTGTTTTCCAATGGCACGTCCTGCTCTCCGGCGATGGTCATGCCGTCGATCTCCAGGCCGGTGGCCAGGTCGATAGGAAAGCCGCGAATTTCGTAGTCGCCGTAGTAGCCCACGGGCGCGTAGTCCTCGCCGATGGAGGCGTCGTTCTTGACGATGTCAGAGAGCAAACGCGCATCCTGATCGTCCAGCAGTTCGCGGGTGATGACCATTGCGGAGAGCGGAGTCTCCTTGAGTGAGGCTCCGTTCAGCGTGCCCACGCTGACCTCTTCGGGGAGGTAGTCATCCTTTACCTGGCCGTGGACCACAACGGTGGTGGTGACCGGCTGGGCCTGGCGGCTTGCCGCCTGGTCCGTCGCGGCGGCAATTGCAGGGGCGGCAACGGGTGGGGCGGTTTGCGCAATGCCCGGGGCCGCAACGCACAGCAAGCCTAGCGGCAGGACCAGGCAAATGGCCACCCCGCGGCCCGCTCTTGAGCGCTTGACCAGCCTGTTTTGCCGGGGACTTGGTGTATCTGGACGCATGGATTCCTCTTGTTTTCCACTTCATGAAACAAGAGAACTCACGCTGAAGAATCGAGGAAGAAGGCCCGATAGGCCCCGGAAACTTCCCACGCCGGTATTACCCGGATCGGGTTCTAGGGTATTTCTCAGCCCCAAATCTTGGAGCACCCCTGTTTCAATAACCTCATTGAAACATTCGGGGGCGCGTTTGGCAAATGGGTTCTCGCTTGATGAACAGCGACCGAGGGAAAGGCGGCTCGACTTAGCGGCTAGAGGGCAGCACACTGCCCCCTGTTGCCCAGCGAGTAACAGCCGGCTAGGCAGTGTCGGTTAGCCGGTCACACAGCCGCGATTTGGACTGCGACGCGACGGCAACCGTGGCAAGTTAAGGAAACGAGATAGCGTCTCCTCTTGAAGACCGATATGCGGCCCAAGACGACGGAGATGGCTGCTCGGCGTTCTCGTTTTAAAAGCATGGCGTCATTTTGGGACGACGATTAGAGCATCAAGGCCGTATACGTTCGAGACGCTGTAGGGCGACCCTGTCAATTCCGCAAGGCTGGTGGACGTGGCGTTAAACACATGCAAGGAGAAGGAAGTTGCCCCAGTGGAAGCCAGGGCGTACATGTGGTTGCTGTTATCCCAGCTGATATATTTCACTGTCTCCGAGGGCAGCAAGACGGAGCTAAGCGCGGTAATCGGAGACGCTCCATTGAAGTGAAAAACCTGCATCCCCGTCGAACCGGTTACCGCAACCAGCTTTCCGGAGGTCGACATGCTCATGACGCCGCAGCAATACGTCAGTGCCGGTGTTGGCATGTCTGCGTAGGTGTTCGTTGACGTGATGCCGCCCCCGCTGTTGATGGTGTAACTGGCGAGCTGTGCCGGGGGCGGATTCTGGGCGAAGTACTCGAATACGGCGACTGCCAAGTGACCGGAAGGATCAGCGGCCATCGACACAGGGTAGTAGTTACCGTCCGGACCGCCGGGTGTCGGATCCGTCTCAGTAAATTTATTGTTCGTCACGAGCTCGCCGTTCGAGTTGATGGTGAACGGATCGTACTGCGACGCGTAAACATCGCCGAAAGAGCCGTACGCGAACTTGTCATTGCTGCCGATTGTGTTAACAGGAACAGAAAAGGCGTCGCCGTGATAACCGTAGTCACTTACTTGATCGCCAAGGAAGGTGAACTGTCCGCTTGAGCTGATTTTGTAAGATTGCCAAGCGGAACATTTTACGTAAGTTTCACCTCCATCTTCGTAGGTTGCGCCGTAGAGTTGCACGTAGAAATATTTTCCGGAGTGATCCAAAATGGCGCCCTGCCCATCCGTCGTGCCGCAATCAGCGCCACCGTAGCTCTGCGTGTTGATTTCGGAGGCTTGTCCGCCAATGGCGCCATTCGATTCAACTTTGTAACTGTGAATATAGTCGGTCCCCGTACTGATTAGATAGCCTCCGTTGTCACCGGCCATTTGCCCGCTGGTTCCAAAGGGTGAACCTTTGATAAGCGTGAGCCTTACCGCCGAGCTTGCGTTATAGGCGATTACACCATCGCGCGTTTGAACGTACACAAAGGCGGCTGGCACGGAATTCGAAGCCGAGAAGGCTTCGGGCCGTGTCGTCTGCCCCGTCAACAGTCCAGGCAATGAAACCACGGAAAGTGCCATGGCCAGGGAACAGCGATTATTGTGGGTCATAATATCCTCAGCGCAAGAATCTACCATATCTTCGATGGCGTGAAACAGTCAGCTGGTTGCACATCTCCGGCAGTCTAACCCCAGAATTCGGCATCGCGATCGAATTGTCGGCAACTCGGCAGCGACCTGTTTTTGAGTCTGGGCTTAGACCCAGAGAGCCTCGACCAAGGGGTGATAGGCGTCGAGGGCGGGAACAGGCAGGCCCGTCACTTTGGCGGCGTCGTCGGCGCGGCGCAGCAGTAAACCCCGCTGGGCATGGGGCATGGCGCGAAATGCTTCGGCTTCTGTTTCCGTCATGGGGCCGCCTTGCAAGCCGAGGCTTTGCACGGAGGCGGGAGAGAGTTGAGCCAGGTAGCGTGGCTCAGCGTTGCACAAGTAACGCTTGGCGGCGACATGCAGATGAATGGGGTCGAGGACTGAGGCGGGGAGGTGGTTGCCGAGGGCGGCGACGGCAAGCTCTTCATGCTGCGTATCGAGTCCGTGGTTGGCCACGTCTTCGCCTTCGTTGTGCAGCAAGTGGCCCAGGTCGTGCAGCAGGGCCGCAACGATGAGGGCGTTGTCGCCGCCTTTGCGCTGGACGAACCAAGCGGCCTGCAGAGAGTGCTCGAGCACGGTTACGGGTTCGCCAAAGTAAGCTGCGCCGCCACCGCTTTCAAGCAGAGCAAAAACTTCGTCGACGGAAGATAGGCTCCTCATGCTTTTGAAACCTCCTCCTAAGCAAGTACCGACGCGGATGCACGCACGCGCTGATGAAGGGCGAGCACGAGCGCGACCAGAGCGGTGAGCAGGGCAACGCCGGCCATGGACAGAAAAGCATTCTTCCAGCCGAAGGCCACGGTGATGCGTGCGACCGTGTCGCCGGAGAGCCATCCGGCGAGATAGCCGACGCCGTCGATGATGCCTGCGGCCGTGGCGCTGCCGCGCTTGCCTCCGAAGTCCAGGCTCATGGCGCCGGCAAGGTAGGAATATGGTCCGAGCAGCAGGAAACCGACCAGTGCGACGAGAACAACCGGTGTCCAAGGATTGGCATGACCGGGAGTTCGGGCAAGAACCACAAGACAGAGCGTGCTGGCCACCATGCCGAAGAAGATGACCAGGTTTCGGCCGTTGAGGCCGAGACGATCGCTGACGACGCCGGCGAGCAGGACGCTGATGCCGCCGAAGAAGGGGAAGAGTGCACTGCGGGCCGCGGCCTGGCTGCTGGTGAGCCCCACGAATTGGACGAAGTAGGTAGGTGTCCAAAAGTTGAAGGTCTCGCGCAACAGGGTGGTTCCCAACGAGAGCAGGCAAACGAGCCAGAAGGGGAAGCTAGCGAGCAGCGGGGCGAGGATGGCCTTGAGCCCGGGGTGCGTCTCGTCTTTGTGCTCACCCTCGGCGCCGTAGACGTTCAGAGGGTTGGCCTGGGGCGCAGGCAGGCCGCGCTCTTCCGGCGTTTCGCGCAGAAGGGTCGCGTTGGCCAGCAGCAAGGCAGCGAGCGATCCTGCTCCGGCCAGAAAGACGCCGCGCCAGCCCATGCCGTGAGCCATCAATTCGCTCATGATCCAGCGGCAGGCGGCATCGCCGAACAGGAAACTGAGGCTGAGCACGGCCATGACGGTGCCGTAGGTGGAATAGGAAAACCAGCGTGATGCCACTTTGACCAGGCCGACCCACCCGGTGGATTGAAAGAGGCGGTTGCCAATCCACGCCAGCGTGAAGAGGGGAAACCCACCGCTGAGCACAAACAGGACCGTAAAGAAGACCGAACCGGCCATGCCACCCAGGAAGAGTCGCCGGCCACCGAACAAATCTGCGAGCGACCCGGAGATGAACTTGCCTGCCGCGTAAGCCATGGTGCCGGCCGAGGCAATGAAGCCGAGGCGCACCTGCGCCTCGTTGGCGGTGATGCCATGTTGAGCCAGGTCATGAATCAAGTCCGGAAGAACGACGGAGAGATTGGAGCGGCAGAAGTAGTAGCCCGAGTAACCAAGCCCGAGCAAGAGAATGGTCGCCAGGTGCCAGCCGGAGGAATTGCGCGCCGGCGGGGAAGGCTCGATGGGAAGGTGGCCTGCAAGAGCTTGTGTTTGGCTGGGCACAACGGCAGACTATCATGGAGTGACCGCATCCATCGGCGGTGCGAACCGCGGCGAAACGCGGCACGGCCGATAGCCTTCCTCGGCAATCGATTTTTCTCTAAAAAACTCTCTTCCGTTTGCCTTTGCAGGCGCTACATTGGAAATGAAAAAGGCAGCGGGGCGAAGAAATGGCGTCCGTTCCATCAATTTATGTTGAAAGGTCTTCTTCATGCGCATTCTCTTTCCCCAAGTCCCCTTTTCCTCGGCGCGCTGTCGAGTTTTTCTTGCTGGATGCCTGCTTCTGTGCGCGGGCGGGGCAGCCCATGGGCAGTCAACGTTTGGCGAGATTCTGGGCACGGTTCATGACGTGAGTGGCGCGGTGGTGCAGGGCGTGCAGGTGACGCTCACGAATACAGGAACAAACTCCACCCGATCCGCGGTGACAGACGCAACGGGAAACTATGCCTTCAAAAACATCGATGTGGGCGTCTACACCCTAACCCTCTCGGCGCCAGGATTCGAAGTAGAATCCATCCCGGCCATTTCGCTGACCGCGCGGGAGACGCGTCGCCTGGATGCCGCTTTGAAGCCTGGAGCGGAGACGCAGACGGTGGTCGTGGCCGAGGATTCGGCGCCGGTGATTACCACAGACGTTTCGAATCTGGCCGAGACCAAAGTGGGCGAGGAACTCGTGGAATTGCCGGTGGCCATCTACTCGCGTTCGACGGGATCGACGAGCCCGATTTCGACGCTGACGACCGAGGCCGGCGTGCAAACGGACGACAGCGGCAACCTGGCCGTGGACGGCACGACAGCAGCGCTGTTGAGCGTGACCATCGACGGAATTTCTTCGGTGGGGGTGGAGTACTCGGGGCCGGTCAACGAGATGTTTCCCTCCTTTAACTCGATCGAGGAGATTCGCGTTTCGGAGTCGAACAACGGGGCGGAGTTTGGCGGCGTGGCCGACATCACCACGGTTTCGAAGGCGGGAACCAAGAGCTTCCACGGTGGCACGTTTGAGAATCACGAAAACACGGCGCTCAATTCGAACGACGTTTTCGCACTGTCGAAGCCGAAGATCATCATGAACGACTTTGGCGGAACGCTGGGCGGACCCCTTGAATTGCCTCACCTGGCCAGCCGAGAGAACACGTTCTTCTTTGTCAGCTTTGAAGGCTTGCGGCTGCCGCGCGAAACGCCCATCGTGCTTTCGGTTCCATCCATGGATATGCGCAATGGGAACCTGACGAACTACCTCAACGGGCAGGGCGTGGTGGCGATCTATCAACCCGATGGCGTGACCCCGATCGATCCGTCCAATGTTCCGGTGAGTCCGATCTCGGCCAACCTGCTGCAAGTGCTGATGCCCACGCCCAATTTAGGTTCGGCAGATGCCTACGCCAATAATTATCAGATCAACTTTCCGTCGCCCATCTCCTCGAACCAGGGCGATGTGCGCCTGGACCGGACGCTTTCCTCGCGGCAGACGGTGTTTGGCCGCTTCTCCTACAAGAACCGCCAGGTGACAACGGCGCCCTCGGCGGCGTGTACTTTTACGTATTGCGCGGAAGCGGGGAGCCCGTTGCAGGGAGCGTACAACACGCCGGAGATCGACGAGGGGCTCACGTTTGCGCACAACTTTATTTTTTCGTCGAATCTGCTGAACGAGTTTCGTGGCGGCTACAACGCGCAGCACACGTCGGAGGCGCAAAGCTACTCAACCAACACGATCCTGAGTGAGACGGGGCTAAGCGTGCCGCAACCAGACACGCAGTGGTCGGAAGCGCCGCAGGTGCTGATCAATGGATTCATGTCCACGGGCGCGGGGAATCCTGGCGTGCAGCGCGGGCAGATTATCCAGGCGCTGGACAACGTGAGCTGGACGCACGGCAAGCATGCCTTCAAGTTTGGCGCGGATTTCAAGCGCATCTCCGACCACGACGACAACGTCTTCGGCAACTATAGGTCCGGCTGGTATGTGTTCAACGGGTCGTCGAACGTGGGTAGCGCGATTGGCGATCCATATACGGCCTTCCTGCTAGGCGATCCGGATTACACCGAAGTGAGTTCCACGAACAATCCGACCATGAACGGGCTCGGAAACGCCTACGCGACATTCGCGCAGGATGATTGGAAGGTGACACCGCACCTCACGTTGAACCTTGGTTTGCGGTATGAGTTGCATCCACCAATTCGCGAGACTCATTCGAATACGGCGACCTTCCTTCCGGGCTATTCAGCGATGATCGGCGGGCAATCTGTGAGCGGCGCGGTCGTGGTTTCGAACGCGAGCGCGGCCGCCGATGCATCGTCCGCATTTTTGGCGTCGATTGCGCCCACACCGCTGCTGACGGCCTCGCAGGCCGGCGTTCCGGAAGGACTTCGGTTTACCGACAAGACGGACTGGGGTCCGCGGCTGGGCTTTGCCTGGCAGCCGTATGGCAACGGCAAGACCGTTGTGCGCGGCGGCTGGGGACGGTTTATTGAGTCGCCGCTGGGTTTCTCGCTGGTCTCCGGTTGGGCGGTACATTCGAGCTATGTGGGCACCTATAACCAGGGCTACCAGGCCGATGGCGTGACGCCGCTGCTCTCGTTTGCGAGTCCATTCAACAGTGCGGCGGGAAGCTCTTCGGGAACCGCGGGATTTTATTACGCGTTTCCGACTCACTACAAGGACCCCACCGTGCAGCAGTGGAACCTGACGTTGGAGCAGGATTTTGGTCATGCGATCGGGGCACGGTTTTCCTACACCGCGAGCCATGGACAGAACCTGGAAGCGATGGTCGACCTGAACCAGGTGCAGCCGAACACGGTTGGCTATTTCAACAGCCAGCCTGGAGGGGCAGCCACCGGCGCATGCATCTCAGACGATGGAACGCTGGTTGCCGATCATCGCCCCTATCCTTGCTGGAGCGTGATTCAAAGCGTGACCAATGAAGCGGAGAGCAACTACTCGAGTGGCGCCGTGGAGGTCACGCGGCATAGCGGTAAGGGCATCACCTTTGACGCCAGCTACACGTTCACGCGCGACCTTTCCAACGCCGGCGGCGCGACGCCGAATGCATTTGCCGTGGCTGGGGGCAGTTATGTGACCGATCGGTTTCATCCGGGGCTGGACTACGGCAACGTTATTTACGATCGTCGGAATCGTTTTCTGGTCACCTACCAATACGACTTACCCTTTGGGAAGGGGCAGCCGTGGATGAATGCGAGTTCAGCGCTCAATCGCGTGGTGGGCGGTTGGCAACTGGCGGGCGTGGCAATTCTGCAGAGCGGACCTTTTCTGACGCCTTATCAGCAGACGGTCGATCCCGCCAACACAAATATCCTCACCACTGTTGGGCAGGCGCGGCCGGACCAGTTGCCGGCTGTATCGCCGTATGCATCGCAACGAACCACGGCGCAGTGGCTCAATGCGAATGCTTTTCCGTACTCGAATCTTCAAAATGCGAGCGGTATCGGGATTGGGCGCTTTGGGAATGCTCCGGTGGGTGGAGTGGTGGGTCCGGGGACGGCGAACTTCTCGCTTTCGCTGATGAAGGCTTTCTCCCTTTACGAAAGCTCAAAGTTTCAGTTCGGCCTGGAAGCTGCGAACATCTTCAACCATCGCAACTATGAGCCACCGAACATGCAGGTGGACTCAACTGCCTTCGGGTCGATCACCGCGTTGCAAACGGCGGAGGGTGCTGGGCCACGGAGCCTTGAAGTGTCGGGGCGGATTACGTTCTAGGCGCTCATCCAGGGCGCGAAGAACAACCGCAAATCCTTCGATTTCGCTGCGCTTCACTCTGGATGACAATCGCTGCAAGTGGAATGCCAATGAAAGGGAGTGCGATGCGGTTACTTGCCGGTGCCTTCGGTGAGGGTGACGATGCGGTCGACGCCGGGAACGGTGAACTTCTCCACCTTGCCGCTGGGCCAATGCACTTCAATCGCGTCGACCGTGGCCGCCGCGCCGAGACCGAAATGCGGTCGGGGGTCGTTGGAGGAGAGATAGCTGCCACCGCTAAGCACGTCGCCCCGTTGCTTCATGCCGTTGGCGGTCACGTAAACTGTCGTGCCGATGGCATCTACCGGGCCGCATGGAGGAACGTGGGTTTTGCAGGAGCCCACGAGCTTTAGCTCTAGCCAATGATTATGATCCGGGTTCACGTTGCGGAGCAGGACGGGATGGCCGTCTTCCACATTGATGACTGCGTCGAGTTTGCCGTCGTTGAACAGATCGCCGACAGCCATGCCGCGGCCGGGAATCACGTCGGCCAATCCTGAACCCTCCACGGCGGGAACGGTCTCGAACTTCTTGCCATCGATATTGTGGAAGAGCATGGGACGCTGCGCCCAGCTTGTGCCCCAGGCATACTTGTCGGCTTCGGGGTAGACGTGGCCATCGGACATGAGCAGGTCTTTCCAGCCGTCGTTGTCGTAGTCGATGAAAGCGTCGCCCCAGCTGAGGAAGGGCACGGAGATCTCGGCGATACCAAGCTGGTAGCTAATGTCGGTAAGGTTGCCATCGCCCTCGTTGCGGTAGAAGGGCTTGTAGTCGTCGGAGAAGGTGGTGTCGAAGATGGCGAGTTGGCCGTTGTTCTGGTAGTCGCCCACGGCGATGCCCATGGAGGCGGTCTCGCGACCGGCTTCATTCAGGGCGAATCCCGACGCGTAGCTCACGTCTTCGAAGGTGCCGTCACCCTTGTTGAGGTACATGTAATTGGGAGTGGAGTCGTTGCCGACGAGGAGATCGATTTTGCCGTCGTTGTTGATGTCGACGAAGACAGCGCCCAGGCCGTAGTAGCCGGGCTTGTCGGCCACGCCAGCTTTCTCGCTGACGTCGGTGAAGGTGCCGTCGCCGTTGTTGTGGAAGAGGTGGTCCGGTTCGCCCTTCAGGCCGCGCGGACCGCAAGCCACCGATTCTCCGCGGAAGGTACAGAAGGCGTTGTTGCCACCGTTCTCCTTGCTGTTGGGCAGGTTGTTCCAATCCCAATGAATGTAGCCCGCGACAAACAGATCGGGATGACCGTCGCCATCGTAATCGCCCCAGGTGACGCCGGTGGACCAGTTGCCCAGCACCACGCCGGCTTTGTCAGCTACGTCGGTGAAGGTGCCGTTGTGGTTGTTGTGGTAGAGACGGTTTTTGCCAAAGTTGGAAACGTAGATGTCGGGCCAGCCGTCGCCGTCGAAATCGGCGATGGCCACGCCGAAGCCCCAGCGGTCATTGGTGACGCCAGCCTTGGCGGCCACGTCGGTAAAAGTACCATCGTGGTTGTTGTGGAACAGAGCCGCGTGAGGCGGTGTGGCTTTGCCGGTGAGGGCATCGAGCGTGGAACCGTTGACGAGGTAGATGTCCAGCCAGCCATCGTTGTCGTAGTCGATGAGACCGACACCCGAGCCTTTGGTCTCGATGATGTAGCTCTTGCTGGGTGTGCCCATGGCATGGGTCCAGTGGGTCAGGCCTGCCTTCTCGCTGATGTCTTCAAAGACAACCGGGCCGCTCTTTACAAATCCTCCCGCAGTGATGGGACGGTGTTGAGCGTCGACGAGCGCGGGGTGGGTTGCGGGTGTGGCCGATTCGGTCGCCGGAGGGGCGGGGGCGGCAGCAGGGACTTGAGCCAGTATCGAGACGGATGTAGCCGCAATGATGCCGAGGAAGAGGGTCGATCGTAGAGCCTGAAACATGGCTGCAAGTATACGGGCCGGGACGCGTGCGAGGCACCATCCAAAGGTGGAAGCGTGCGCAAAGCGGTCCCGGCCGGCACAGTTGGTATTCGTTGTGGAGGCCACCAGGCTTGTTTACTGTGCGTCCGGTGTGCCGGGTGCAGGGGTCACGTTCGAAACGGTCCAGCCATTGCTGCCCTTGGTGAGCGTGGCAGAAGCAGTTTTGGCGCCCGATGCTGCCTGAACAATCTTCGGATAGGCCACCTTCATTTCATTGGTGTTGGCCCAGTCGGGAAGCCCGGTGATGCCGTAGCGGTAATTCACGGTGTATTGCGCGGCATCGGGGTCTGCAGGGGAAAAGCTGTCGACGGATACGACCTGGTCGTGGCCAAAGCAGAAGTTTCCGTAGCCGGGCTGGGATGCATCCGGGGTCCACAAGGACCGGCCCTTGTCGGAGAGATCGTAGTTGTTTACTTGCTTGGAGCCGATGAGAAAGCGCTTCTTCTCAGCGGATGTACGACGGAGAAGTCCTGCATCCACCAGCGCATCGTAGCCCTTGGTTTGATCGTCGTTCGAGGTATCCGCTTGCGCGGGAAACTTCTGCGTTGAGGCCCACAGGCAATCGTTCTGGCCTTTGTAATAGTCGTTGAGTGCCGATTTGAAGGCGGTTTTATCCAAAGTGCTCTTCTTGCATCCCACGCTCATCCCGATCAAAAGCGTGACGGCCAACACGGTCCATCCTTTTGTGCGCATTCCTGACTCTCCTCCGCAACATTGGATGCAAGAAATCGCTTTCCCACGTTCACCGGAAAAGGGTGCGCGGATCTAGCCGTTCATTCCCTCTTGCAGAAAGGCTGCAATTTCAAGACTTTCGATCTGCCGGGAAGGGTATTGCATTACGCGACTGGGGCCTCAGGTTTGTGAGCTATATCACAGAAAATCACGGCCCATCGTCCTAAACTCAAGTTACTTCCTCCCGCGACTCCGAGGTGCCATGCAATCATTCCCTGTTGTCGATCCAATCCCGTTGCCGGCTCCAATCTGGCTGTTGAAGCTGCTGCATATTGTGACGCTGTCTTTGCATTTTGTGGCCGTGGAGATGCTGTTGGGCGGACTGCTGCTGGCGGTGCTGCTCAGCCTGTTCCGCAATTCGCCGGAATCTCTGACCACGGCTCGCGCACTGGCGCGCCGGCTCACGGTGGTGATGACCTATGTGATTAACCTGGGTGTCCCGCCGCTTTTGTTTGCCCAGGTGCTGTACGGGCGGGCGCTGTATACGTCGAGCGTGCTGATTGGTCTCTACTGGATCTCGATCATTGCGATTCTGACCCTCACCTACTGGCTGCTCTACCGGTTTTCGGCGCGGTTGGAGGCGGGCAAATCCGCATGGTGGGTGGGGCTCACGGCATGGGTGCTTGCGGGCTTCATTGCCCGACTCCTTTCCACCAACATGACCTTGATGCTGCGGCCTGAGGTTTGGCGGCAAATGTACGCCGCCTCGGGCGCGGGCGCGTATCTGCCGACCGGCGATCCTACGCTGACGCCACGCTGGTTGTTGATGCTGGCCGGCGGTTTGTTCATTGGCGGGCTCTGGCTCGTGTATCTCTCCGGGCGCAGCACGTTTACGGCGAGCGAGAAGAGCTTTGTGGCCGGTTTGGGCGGCAAAGTGGCGGCGATCTTTGGCGTCGTTTACCTGGCCGCGGGCGTGTGGGCTGCCAACGTGCAGCCGGAGGCCGTAAAGGCCGGGTTGGCGGGGCAATCGGCCTATCCGCTCTACAAGTTCAGTGGACTCGCCGGGTATGGGTGGCTGGCGCTGGTTGCGGTTGCGGTTCTGGTGGCGGGCTTTGCTGGGTTGATGAAGGTCTCGGCGGGCTGGCTGAGTTGGACAGGCGTGTTGCTGGCGGTCCTGATTGAGATTGTCTTCACCGTGTACCGCGACGGCGTGCGCGATTTGACGCTGTTGAGCAAGGGCTACGACGTGTGGGACCGGGTGGTCGTCACCAACTGGAGCGTGGTGGGCCTGTTCCTGGTGCTGTTCGTTGCGGGGCTGGGCGTAATTGGTTGGCTGGTTTCAGTTGTGGCGCGGGCTAGAAAAGTGATGGAGGCGGCTTCTCTATGAACGATCAGGTGGTTTTGGTGCAAGACGGAAATCTTGCAGGGTCGAGCGAAGATCCAGGCGAGGTGCGCACGCGGCGCTTCTTTCTGGCAGCGGCTGGAGCGGCAGGGCTGTTGTACACCGCGGCCTTGGCTTATCCAATTTATCGCTACCTTGCTTCCCCGGAAGAGATGGCGCTGAGCGCAACCGCAGTAACCGAGGTGACGCTCAAGGATGCGCAGAAGCTGCCGCTTGGTTCGGTGCTGATGTTCAAGTTTGGTACGGCGCCGGCCATGCTGATCCATCACGCCGATGGACGATGGATCGCGTTGAGCGCGGTGTGCACCCACCTGGGCTGCACGGTGCAGTATGAGCCCCAAGCAGACCGCATTCACTGCGCCTGCCATGGCGGAGTCTACAACGCCTATACGGGCGCCAACGTGAGCGGGCCGCCGCCCAAGCCGCTGAAGCTCTTCAAGGTGGCCGTAAGCGATACCAGCGTGGAAGTCTCCCGAGCCTAGCGAAAAAGGATACGAAATGTCTTCAAAGACCATTACTTCATCTCTATACGATTGGGTGGATGAGCGGCTGGGGCTAAGCGAACTGGCTGCCTTCGCGCGCCACAAAACGGTCCCCGTTCATGCCCAATCCTTCTGGTATTACTGGGGCGGGATTTCTCTGTTTCTGTTCCTGGTGCAGTGCTTCACCGGCGTGCTGCTGCTGGTGTACTACCGCCCCGGGGCGGAGGCTTATGAGTCGGTTCGGCAGATCACTTTCGTCATGCATTTTGGATGGTTGATTCGCTCGGCGCATGCATGGGCCGCAAACCTGTTTATCTTCTCCATCCTGGTGCACATGTTCTCGGTGTACTTCATGAAGGCGTACCGCAAGCCGCGCGAGTTTGGCTGGCTGAGCGGGATGGCGCTGTTGGGGATTGCTTCGGTCTTCGGATTCTCCGGGTACCTGCTGCCGATGGATGAGCTCAGCTACTTCGCCACAAAAGTGGGCTTGGAGATTCCCGCAGCCATTCCGTTCATCGGACCGGCGATTGCCAATATGCTGCGCGGCGGCCCCGAGGTGGGCGAATTCACGGTGCAGCGCTTTTTCGCCCTGCACGTCGTCGTGCTGCCGGCTTTGTTTCTGCCGCTTCTTGGGTTCCATCTGTGGCTGGTGCAGCGCCACGGCAATGCGGCGCCGCCGTCCATTGAGGCGCTTCCGGCTGCCGGGCGCAAGAGCACGCCGTTCATGCCGAACTTCCTGCGCAAAGACTTGGCCATGTGGCTCATCTCTCTCAATGTGCTGGCGCTGTTGGCCTCGGTGTTTCCCTGGACGCTGGGCAAGCAGGCTGACTCCCTGGTTCCCGCGCCTGCAGGCATTCACCCCGAGTGGTACTTCATGAGTCCGTTCGAAATGCTGAAGCTGCTGGGCAACGTTCTCCCCGGCGAGAGCGGCGAAATTGCGGGCCTGCTGCTTTTCACCCTGGGCATCGTACTGTGGATTTTCATTCCGTTCTACGACATCGACAAGCCGTCTGGCCAGCGCGGGCGCGCCGCTCACTACTTCGGCTTGATTGCCGTGTTTGCGCTGCTGGCGACAACGGTCATCGGATATTGGACGATTCGGTAACGGCAGCCGCTTGCTTTCAGCTTCCAGCGGGTATTTGAGGGGTCAAACATTTCGGCAGCTCAGAAGGTCGCGTCCGATCGAACTGAGCCGGAACAAGCTAGAGGCGAGAAGCTGGCAGCTAGAAGCTTCGTGGAGAGTTATGAACTATCCGTTTTGGGACATTCCGTTTCTTGGCTCTGGTTGGGTGATCGGCTTGATCGCCATCTTCCACGTCATGATCTCGCAGTTCGCAGTCGGCGGCGGCTTCTTTCTTCCGCTTGCCGAGCGGAAGGCGCAGCGCATGAAAGATCCGGTCATGCGCGCTGCGTGGCTGGCGCAACTGGTAAACCACTCGAAGTTCTTCCTCGTGCTGACCGGAGTGTTTGGCACCGTGTCCGGCGTGGGGATCTGGTTCGCCATTGGCCTGACGCATCCTGAGGCCACCAGCACGCTGATTCACAACTTCGTCTTTGGATGGGCGATGGAGTGGGTGTTCTTTGTGGTCGAGCTCACTACAGCGGCGGTCTACTACTACACGTGGAATCGCGTCGATGAGAAGCTTCACCTGACCGTGGGTTGGGTGTATGCGGGTGCATCGGCGGCGACGCTGATTATCATCAACGGCATACTCACTTTCATGCTCACGCCAGGAGATACCTGGCTCGGCGTGGCTGGCACAGGCCATGAAGCGTCGAAGTTCTGGAATGCGTTCTTCAATCCAACTTACTGGCCCAGCTTGCTGCTGCGCACTTGTGTGTGCATCTCGCTGGCAGGCATCTGGGCGTTGATCACCGCCAGCCGCATTGATGGTGACAAGCTGCCGGCCTTGAAGTCTTCCCTGGTGAAGTGGAGCGCGATGTGGCTGGTGCCTTCGTTTGTGGCCATGCCGTTCCTGATGATCTGGTACTACCTCATGGTTCCGGCCTCGCAGCAGGCGCTGCTCTCGTTAGGCATCGACACCATTGGGCAAGGAACCTTCTCGACGGTCACGCGCATGGCCCTGGTGATCATCGTGACATCGGCCACGATTGTGGGAGTCGCATATTACCTGGCCTATCGAAACCCGGAGGAGTTCAACTTGTCGCATGCCATGGCGGTGTTGCTGCTGGCGCTGATGGCTACGGGGGCAGGCGAGTATTCGCGGGAGATGCTGCGCAAGCCATATGTCATCGGGCGGTGGATGTACTCGAACGGGGTGCGCGTGCCGAGCGTGGCGCGCATCAACCAGCAGGGATACCTGGCGCACTCGGCATGGACGTGGAGCGGCGATGGACGCGCGACCTCGAGTAGCTATTCACGAGGCGAGGCAATCTTCCGCGGCGAGTGCGCGTCGTGCCACACGCTCTCCGGCTATCGTTCGATGAAGGAACTGCTGGCGGGGCGCGATGCGGCGAACATTGGGAACTTCATCACCATGCTGCATGAGTACAAATCCGACTCGCCGTATCGGCGGTTTATGCCGCCGATGGCCGGCACGCAACAGGATATCGACGACCTGACGAATTTCTTGAATGCGCAGGTAAACCCGCCGGCCGCTGGAGCAAGGAAGCCCTTGTTGACGGCGCACAAATAGCCGATAGCCCTTATGCAGATTCGACACCACAGGCCCGCATGCAGGCCTGTGGTGTCTGAGTTTTAGGCATGTCTTGAAGTGTGGCGACCTGAATATCTTTGGCATCCCGCCCTTTCCGCAGAAAAGAGCGGAAAGGATGGGGCACGGAGGTCTGCAGCGACGGCTAATTTCTATTCGTCGCCTAGTTCGTAGGAGATCCCGAAGCGGCCGATCTGGATCATGGCCTTGTCTCCTGGAGGCCAAATGTGGAGGCTGGTGACATGGCCGGAGCCGGCAAGGAGGTGCGCGTCGGTCGTGCCTACGAGGGAGCCGGTGTTGGCCTCGTGGAAGTGCACGCTTAGCACGTCTCCCTTGTGCTCGTAGCCGAAGACATAATTGCCGGGTTTGAAGGCGATGCCGCCGATCGTTGCGGGCGACTGGACCACCAGGAAATGGGAGTACTTGCCGTCGGCGGAGTAGCCGGCAGTGATGAGTACGACTCCTGCAATGAACTGTCCTTTGGAGTTGACGATGCCCGAGGCGGTGCGCATCTCGGTTTCGATATGCTCCTTCTCCACCGGGGCGCGGGCAGGCAGCAGCGACGCGAGCTCGGTGTCGGTGGCCTGACGCCAGCTTGCGGACTTTTTCGCCTGAGCCAGAGGAGCAAGCAAGAGCGGAATGATTGCGAACACGATAGTTCGTCGTGCCAACGTGAGGTTCATGATTTCGGTTTCCTTAAAATCTCCAGTGGAACGATCCCGCGTTGAATGGCAGCGGTTGCGGCCTGGGTCCGATCGGTCACGCCTAGCTTGCCCAGCAAGCTATTGATGTGCGTCTTCACCGTGGCCTCGGAGATTTGGAGCTCAGTGCCGATCTCCTTGTTGCTCTTTCCCATCACGATCTGCTCCAGCACATCGAACTCGCGCGGTGTAAGCTCCTCGTGGCCCATGCGCTGGGCAAGCTTCTCGGCAATCGCGGGAGGGATATGCGATTTTCCGGCATGCACCGCATGGATGGTCGCGATCAGTTCGTCGCCGGTCATGCCCTTGAGCAGATAGGCGCGTGCCCCGGCTTGGAGAGCGCGATAGATGTCTTCGTCGCCGTCGTAGGTAGTGAGCACGATGATACGAGCCGCCGGCGTTTCCATGCGGAGTCGCTGGATGACTTCGACCCCGCTGAGCCGCGGCAGGCGCAGGTCCATCAGCGTGATGTCCGGTTGGTGCTTGCGAAACTGCGCGATGGCCTCCACGCCGTCTCCGGCCTCGCCCACCACTTCAAGACCCTCCACAACGTTGAGCAAGGCCACCAGCCCTTGCCGCACGACGTGATGATCCTCGACAACCAGCACGCGAATCGATTCCTTTGCCACGTATGCTCCTCTTCCAACGGGGCGCATGCCCCCATTTCATTGTCTTCGATGGGCGATGTCCCGCCGGCACGTTTCAGAACCCTGACACACGGATCAGCCCTTTTCGGCCTGGGCCGCACGCTTTGCGGTCGCGCGCAGACGCAAAGTGGTTCCGCTCCCTGGTACGCTTGCGATCTCAAGCGTGCCGCCGATCATGGCGGCACGCTCGCGCATCCCGGTTAATCCATAATGCCCGCTTTCCGGCACCTCGCTGGTCACGAATCCGTGGCCATCGTCCTGCACGTCCAGGGCAATGTCGTCTGTCCCGTACTCGAGTTGCACCTTCATCTGCGTTGCTCCGGCATGCTTCTTGACGTTGTGGATCGCCTCCTGGGCAACGCGCAGGATTTCGCGTTCGGTGCCGGGAGGCAATGGCCGGTAGGCGCCAAAGATGCTGAACCGCGCATCGAGACCGGCGCCTTGGTCGGCTTCGACCAGGCGCCGCAGTCTGACCGGTAAGGTAGTCTCGCCCGCATCCTGGGAGCGCAGCGCCCAGATGGATTGGCGCGCATCGGCCAGCCCCTCCCGCACGTAATCGCGAGTTACGTCGAGGTGTTTGGCGGCTGCTTCTGCCTTGCTCATGCGCAGCAACTCCGCCAGCACCTCAAGCTGCACGGAGATGCCAACATACCCCTGTGCGAGCGTGTCGTGAATCTCACGGGCGATGCGGTTGCGTTCGCCGAGTACGGCGTTGAACTCGCGTTGTGCGCGATTGAGCCGCAGCCGCTGGATCAGCACGACAGTCGCTACGATGAGCGCAGCCAGCAGCGCGTAAAACCAGAGTGTCTGATAAAAGTGCGGCCGAAGTTCGAAGAGGAGTGCCGCGCCGTCGGTGTTCCACAGGCCGTCGTTGTTCGCGGCCTGGACGCGAAACGTGTAGTTCCCCGCAGGGATGTTGGTGTAGTAAGCGGTGCGCCGCGGGCCAGCTTCGGTCCAGTTGTGGTCGAAGCCCTCGAGCATGTAGCGGTAGCGAACCTTTTGCGGGGCCACGAAGCTGAGGGCGGCGTAATCAAACTCAAAGTGCACGTGGCCGGCTGGAATTTTCACGGACTGTTCGGCTGCATGCAATGGCTGGGGAACGTCGTCGATGGCGAAGCGTTCCAGCGCGACTGGCGGAGGAATCGCATTGACGGGGAAGTGCGCCGGGTCCACTTCGATCAGCCCTTTGGGGGTGGCGAACCAGAGATGCCCGTCCTGCGCGCGCCAAGCCGAGGGATGGCTGTTGATGGCTGTCTCGCGTCCGCGCAAGCCGTCCGCGGTGCCAAACTCAATCCAGCTTGAGCACCCTCCGAACTGAAGGGCGAGTTTGGAGCCTACTCTTTCCTGGCAATCGCCGCGGGCGATGCCGTTGGCTGTCGCGAGCCATAAACGCCCCTTCTCGTCATCCAGAATGGCGTGGACGGCCGCATCTGCCGTACCGAGACGATTGAAGCTCTCTTCCGCCTCGAACCGATGCCCATCCCAGAGACCCCAGCCATGATCCTGGGTTCCGATCAGCAGCGAACCGTTCTTGCGTTGCAAAAGGGCCGTGATTACGTTGCTGGGCAAGCCATTGGCCGTTGTGAAGTTTTCGATCTTGTCGTCATGGATGCGGGAGAGGCCGGCAAAAGTGGCCACCCATAGGGAGCCTTTCGCGTCCCGTGTCATTGCGCCCACAAGATCGCTGCCCAGGCCGTTGGCTTGGGTAAAGGTCTGCATGGGCGAACCGGAATGGAGGCTGTTCGGGCCTGCCGGGGTGGTCCAATGGGTAAGCCCGCGGCGCGTTCCAATCCAGAGCGAGCCGTCTTCGTCGACAAGCAGCGAACGGATGAAGTCGTCAGGCAGGCCGTCGGCCGACGTGTAGGAAGTGACCGTTCCGGCGTGAATCCGGTTCAATCCATCGGGAGTGCCCACCCAAAGATCACCTTTCGGCGACGCCGCCAAGGAGAGAACCACGTCGCTCAGCAGGCCGTCGCGAACCGTATAAGTGCGCTGCGGGCGGGTTGCACCTTCTCCGGGGGCCTGGCCGATTGCATTGAGGCCGGCGCCGCTCGTTCCTACCCAGAGAGTTTTGGCATGGTCCTCAACCACGGTGGTGGTTGCGTCCGATGAAAGTCCGTCACGGGTGGTGAGAGTGCGGAAACGCTGATCGCGGAGAATGTGCAGGCCATCGGACTCCGTGCCCACCCAAAGATTGCCTTCGCGATCCTCCATCAAGGCTACGATGCTGGCGGACGCCAGAGGGTCGGTCACCGGAAAGCGCTGCACTTTGCCGCCGGACCATCGCACCAGGCCGTTGTTGGTGCCGACCCACAAACTGTGTTGCCGGTCGGCGAAGATGGTTTGTATTCTGCCGCCGGGCAGCTCTTTGCCAACCGCTAATCCTGCGACCTGGTCCTTACCCCTCCAGACTTCGATCCGAGTTTTGTTGGCCGCGGCGTTCTCGTCAGCGGAAAGAAGAGCCTGAAAATCAGCACGGCTGCCGTCCTTGAGGACCGAAAACTCAGACACGACGCAGCACGTCCATTTGCCGTTTCGGAAGGTGAACCTCTCGTTGACCAGGACACCGCTTTGTCCATCTTGGTCAAGATGATCGATGCGACTGACGGGCAGGCCCTCTTTCGCCGTAAACAATGTGACCGCCCCATCCTTCCACCGCGCCAGACCCTCGCTGGTGCCGATCCAAAGACCGCCATCGGGAGTGGCCAGCAAACAGCGCACATCCGTACCGGGAAGAGCGGGCGTGGTGTTGCGGTCGAAGACCTGGAAACCGATGCCGTCGAAGCGAACCAGGCCAACCTCGGTGCCCAGCCAAATAAAGCCGTCTTGCGTTTGTACGAGCGCCTGCACGGTGTTCTGCGGAAGCCCGTTTTCCATCACCCATGCCTGGCGTCCGAAGCTCGCGAGCGGCGTGGACGGTTCCAGGGCACTCGCCGCAGCCAAAACGAACAGACTTGAGGCCGCCACCAGGCAGACGCCCAATCGGCATAGACAAGCTTGCGATCCGGCCTCAACTTCGCGGCTCAGGGTGTTTGCAAACGTCGAATTGATGCGATTCAGAGCCACAATTCCCGGCGTAGCCTGGAGACTTGAAATCAGCCTGTGCCGGCGGCGCACCCCGCAGGTCAAGGAGAAGAGCGAGCCGAGCAGGTTGGTGCAACCAGACTACCGCACAAAGAAGGAAGTCAGTCTCCACCTATCGATGGACTGATCTCTCGTTCCAACGACTCAAGACATACCGCACCCCTGCCGATACTCTAAGCATGTCTCCTGAATGTATCTCCTGAGCTGGTCTTCCTTGCTTGGATTCTCGGGTGGCTGTTCCTTGATCCGTGGGGCAGCCACCCGATTCCTTTTTGGTTTGGAATCAGCCGAATCAAGGAGTTTCGGCGGTTGACGGCTGCGAGCCGGATTGCATTCGCCGGAGAGCCTCGGCGGTGAGTTCGTCGGCATGGCGGAGGCTGGGAAACAACCCGGCCCATACCGCGGCAACCACCAATGCCCCCACGCCCCCCACGACAGTAGCGCGTACCGCGCCCCACCACTGCGCGGTCAGCCCGCTCTCGAATTCCCCAAGCTCATTCGAAGCTCCGATGAAGAGGGAATTGACGGCGCTCACCCGTCCGCGCATCTCCGGGGGCGTTCCCAATTGCAGCAGGGAACCGCGGATGATGACGGAAATGGTGTCCGCGCCTCCGCCGAGAGCCAGTGCGGCCAGGGAGAGCCATAGGTTGTGGGAGAGCCCGAAGACCACCGTCGCGGCTCCGAAGATGGCCACACAGACGAAAAGGCGCAGGCCGGCGTGGCGGCGGAACGGGAAGCGGGCCATCGTCAGGCTCATGAGCAAGGCTCCGGCGGCAGGGGCGGCGCGCAGCATTCCCAGGCCGCGCGGCCCCTGGTGCAACACTTCATGGGCGAAAATCGGCATGAGTGCGGTCGCACCGCCCAGCAAAACAACGAATAAATCGAGAGACGAAGCACCGAGCAGTAGCGAGGATTTCATCATGTACTGGAACCCGGCGAAGACCACTTTGAGCGAGGCGGCGCGATGCTCCATTCGCCCTGGCCGCACGTGCAAGCTGGCCACCAGCACCAGGAACCAGCCCAGCGAGCCGAGTGTAAAAACGTAGACAATGCCTGCGCCTTCCAGAGCCGTGTCCGGGATCCAGCGGGTGAGCGGCAAGGTAAATAGCAGACCGCCGAGCGCAGGGCCGGTTATGTTCGAGAATTGCCAGATGGCGCCGCCCCAAGTCACGGCATTCACGAAGTGCGCTTCCGGAACCAGGTGGGGCAGCAGCGCCGAACTGGCCGGTCCGGAGAAGGAGCGCGCCGTGCCGATCAAGAAAAGGACGACATAAATGGGTCCAACCCGGTGCAAGCCGGCGCGGGTGAGGAAGAGCAGAGAGCCCGTACACAGGACTTGCAATCCGTAGCAAACGAGGATGACCTGACGGCGGTCGAAGCGGTCGGCAACGTGGCCCGAAGGAAGCAGGAAGATGAGTCCAGGCAGGAACAACGCCAAGCCGGTGTAGCCCAGGTCGAGGGCGCGGTGGGTGATGGAGTACACCTGCCAGGCGACGGCGACGGACTGAGCTTCCGCACCGAAGATGGCCATGACTCGCGCCATCTGGTACCGCCTGAAGTCCCGGGAGGCAAAGGCTTCCATGCCGCGCGCGGGCCGTTTGGAGGAGGGGGAATCCATCTCTTGCCCCTAGCTTATCTTGTTGAACGCGATCGCAGCCGGAGAGTGGGCGTACTCCTGGGCGGCGCGGAAGCGAAATTGTGCGTCCAACGGACGAGTGAATCTCTTTGCTCCTACTGAACGCCGTGGGCTGCTCCCCCAATGGGCTATCCGGCTCGGCGTCCCGGGCCTGTTCCTGGTCTCGGCCCTTGATGCCTCTATCATTCCCCTGGCCGTGCCGGGATCGACCGACCTGTTGCTCCTGTGGTTGGTTTCCCACAATGGAAATCCATGGTTGCTGGCGTCTAGCGCCGTTGCGGGGAGCATCGTGGGTGGCTATACCACTTGGGGCATCGGGAAACGAGGCGGTCAGGCGGCTTTGGAGCGGTGGGTGCCCCAGCGTGCCCTGAACCGGATTACAGGTTGGGTGGAGAGGCATCCCGTGCTTTCCATCTTTATTCCCCCCATGCTACCCCCGCCGATCCCGCTTGCTCCGTTTCTCCTGGCTTCGGGCGCATTGGGCGTCTCGCGGAGAACGTTCCTGTTGGCATTCAGCGCGGCGCGCGTTCTGCGCTACTCGCTGGTCACTTGGCTTGCGGTCACATATGGGCGAAGGATGGTGCGGGTCTGGGCGAGCACCTTGCAACGATGGTCAACGCCGATGTTGTGGGCCTTTGCTGCGCTCGTGATCACAGGCCTTGTTGTGAGCCTCATCAAGCTTCGCTCCAAGTCTGGCGAAAGCGCGCAAGCGGTGCCCAGGAAGGCTGGTTGGAGAGCCACTTTTCAGTGACTTTTCCTCATTTGTCCTTTCCGGATCGCAGCGATCTGAGGTGTGAGCGCGGACAGTTTTCGTGTAAAAAGGAGGAATGACTTCGTATGTTGCGCTGCTTCGCGCGGTCAATGTGGGAGGGACGGGTAAGCTGCCCATGACCGAACTCAAAGCCATGTGCGAGTCGGCTGGGTTTCTCTCCGTGCGTACCTTCATTGCCAGCGGCAATGTGGTGTTCCAATCGCGAAAGACAGAAGATCAGGTCAAAATGGCCCTTGAGGCCGCTCTGGCCGGCTATGCGGGAAAGGCGGTCGGCGTGATGGTTCGGACTGCTGACGAGATGGCAGCGGTGCTGGCCAGCAATCCGTTTCCGGAGATGCCGGGCAATTGCACGGTCGCGATCTTCTTGGACAAAGTGCCTGCCGCCACCGCGCTGGAAGCGGTCGCGGGACAGGCGGGCGAAAAGTTGGCGCTTGGGACACGGGAGATTTACGTGTATTACGGGGCGGGCATGGGCACTTCGAAGCTCAGGATTCCGGCGGCGAAGGAAGGGACGGCACGCAACATGAATACAATTGCAAAGCTTGCGGAGATGGTTGGAGGGCTCTGAGGATCGTTCCAGCGAGACGCCGGCCCGAGAGCCATCCCGGTGCTTCGGGGAATGGTCCAGCCCTGTCAGCAGCCTGGGAACGTTCTGATCACGGGCGTCGTCCGGTCAATCTCAAGACGCGAGATCGTCGTGCCGTGTCTCGCGGATTGCGAGCAGGCCCAGAAAGGTGAGCACTGCCGAGAGGCACAAGTAGTAGCCGACATACGGCAGTCCATAGTGTTTCGCCAGCCAGGTGGCGATATACGGCGCGAGCGATGCACCCAGGATACCGGCGAAATTGAAGGCCAGCGAACTCCCCGAATAGCGGACCGGGGTGGGGAACAACTCGGAGACCACGGTTCCCAATGGACCGTAGGTGAGGCCCATCAGGGTGAGGCCCAGGGCCATCATGCTGAGGGCTCCCCAGGTGCCTGCAGCAAAAAGGGGAGCGAGAACCAAGCCGAAGAGAAAGATCCCGGTAGTAATCCAGAGCATGGCGCGCTTGCGGCCGTGCTCGGCAAGGAGGGCCGAGACGGGGATGGTGGCGGCAAAAAAGAGCGTATCGAAGAGCTGCATGAGGAGGAATTTCTCTCGGCTGAAGCCGAGGGCCGTGGTTCCCCAACTGAGGGCGAAGACGATCATCAAGTAGAACAGGACAAAGGTGGCCAGGCAGAGAACCGTGCCTGCCACAAGATGCCGCTTGTGGTCGCGAAACACGGCCACAACGGGTAGGCGCACTTGCTCGCCGCGATGCATGGATTGCTGGAAAACCGGTGTTTCGGTAATGGTTAGGCGGACATACAGGCCAAGGAAGACCAAAACCGCACTGGCCAGGAAGGGCAATCGCCAGCCGAAGGAGAAGAACTGCTGATCGGTAAGCAGGTGAGACAGCAACAGGAAGACCCCTCCGGAAAGGAAGAAGCCGATGGGCGCGCCCAGTTGTGGAAACATGCCGTACCAGGCCCGTTTGTGGGCCGGTGCGTTTTCAATGGCCAGCAACACAGCGCCACCCCACTCGCCGCCCAGGCCAATACCCTGTCCAAAACGGCAAACGGCGAGAAGCAACGGCGCCACAAAACCGATGGCGTGATAGCCAGGCAACGCGCCAATGGACACCGTGGAGAGGCCCATGGTCGCGAGCGCGGCGACCAGCGTCCGTTTGCGTCCGATGCGGTCGCCGTAATGGCCAAACAAGACGGAGCCGATGGGACGTGCGAGAAAAGCGATGCCGAACGTGGCCAGGGATGCCAATGTGGCGGCTGCTGGGTCGGTGGAGGGAAAAAACAGCTTGGGAAAGACCAGCACCGCTGCGGTGGCATAGATGTAAAAATCGAAGAATTCGATGGTGGTGCCCACCAGGCTGGCAAACAGGACTTGCCGCGGCGTATTCAACGGTTTGCCGGTTTGGGCAGCCCGGGGCGTCGCCCCAGTTTCCAAGGGGATTTGCGGGTTCATTCGATCTCCAAATCACAAAAGGGCGTCAGGCCGCCATCGAGTCAAGGGAAGAGTGGCTCGTCCTGATTCTATTGCCATTATCTCTTGAGCGCGAACGCGCGGCGACCAGCAGACCGGCCCTGCGCCGGATTGCTGGTCACTTTGTCGCTTTATTTTGTGTTTTTATTCAATCATTGGACCGTTCCTGCCGATAAAGAGCGGGACGAGTTTGAGTCGGTTTGGCACGCATTAAATTCAAGAAGACTTGTCCGAAGAACGGAATGTATGGAAGCCTCCACGGAGTTGAGAACCAGCTGTGCGTATAACCGGACACGAGAGTGCTTCCTTGGCCTGGAGATTGCCGTAGGCGAGTTTAATTCTGCCCGCCTGATTCACTGCATGGACCGGCTGACATCCAACTCGGGCTGCGGCATTTGGATGGTGCCCTTTCGCGGGATTCGGGAGGACGAGGTGACGGTCCCCCTCGACCTGATCTATCTCGACGAGGAGTGCAAAGTCATCGAGACGGTGGAGTTTTTCCCCACCCTTCTCGGCTCCAAAAAGAGCCAGTCTGCGGCGAGCCTGCTCGCCTTGCCGGCGCACACGATCGCCGTTTCGCACACCGAACCGGGAGACCAGATCCTGCTCGCTCCTCCTGAAGAGATGAGTTCGCTCCTCGAAGAGCCGGTCGAGAAGAGTGGCAGTGAGCAAGCCCGGAAACCGTCTCCGCGCGCCGCAAATTCTAAGGATGCGTCCGGGTCCTTCATTGTAGGACGCCCCCAATCCGAACGCGGTCGAGATACCACGAGCCACGGGAAGGAATCCAAGAAACGCGCGACCCACCCGCCGGGTGGTTCAAGTCAGGAGGCCCCAAAGGAGCGTCCCGCTGAGCGTCCAGGGCGGATTGGGGCGCCGCCGAAGAGTTGGCTGGAACGGTGGCTATTCCCAGGGCAAGCCGAGCCGAGGATCGCCGAGCGCTTACCCGCGGCGGGATTGACCGTCCATTTCTGGACTGGCGGGCTTCCACAGGCCTTTCCCGTTCGAGACATCAGCGCCACCGGTCTGTTTGTGGAAACCACGGAGCGCTGGTATCCCGGAACTCTCATCCGGATGACTCTTTCGAAGCCCGATCCGGGACATGAGCCGGCCCAATGCTCAATCGTCCTCCATTGCCGGGCAGTTTGGTGCGGGGACGATGGAGTGGGAGTGGAGTTTGTGTTTGAAGGCCCCAAACGCGGGTCCAAGCCAATTCACCCGTCCTTGGGGCCGGTCGACGCCAAGCATCTCGAAGCCTTCCTCAAGCGCTATCACCGCGACCCGGAAAATCAATAATCTTACCGCTCCTCGTTAAGACGATCGACACCCTAGCTCCGAGGGGTCGTCGTGGCGCCTCTCCATTTCTCAGTACTTAAGTACTGAGAAATGGGATTTCACTCGTCCGCGATCTTTTCCGGTGATACTCTACGGAAATTTAGTAGAGGGTTTGTCCCTGAACGAGAAAGTGGACTCCCCTTGATCGCTCCCCACTCTCAAAGGAGAAACCATGGTTCGGAAACCAGGCGTGCTTCTGCTCCCTGTTGCCGCGATGCTGATGCTCGGGGCATTCGTCTCTCAGGCGCAAACCGTGCTGACTCGCCATGTGCGCGAAGCTTCACACTATGGCCAGGCACAAGCTCTCGGGCGGCTCCCCGCGAACAAGATGTTGCAGCTTGATTTGGTGCTCCCATTGCGCGATCCCGAGGGGCTCAAGTCTTTCCTGAACGATATGTACGATCCGACAAGCTTTTCCTATCATCGCTTTCTCAGCGTTTCCGAGTTTACCGAGAAGTTTGGACCAAGCCAGGCGGACTACGATGCCGTGTTGAAATACGCGCAAGAGAACGGCCTGGAAGTGGTGGGCGGCTCCCGCGATGGCATGGAGGTTCAGGTGAAGGGGCCGGTTGCGGTGGTGGAAAAGGCATTCCACCTGGCCATGTTCACCTACCAGCATCCCACCGAGAACCGCACATTCTACGGACCGGACCGCGAACCGACGACTACGCTTCCCTTCGCGTTGTGGCATGTTTCCGGACTGGACAACTTCTCAATACCGCACCCCCTCTTTGTGAAGAAGAGCGATTACGCCAAAGCGCATGGAATTGCCGAAGAGAAAGTCGTAACTCATGCGACCACCGGCTCCGGACCTTCCGCTTCCTTCCTGGGCAGCGATATGCGCGCTGCCTACTACGGCGGAACCGCTTTGACGGGTGCAGGACAAAACCTTGGATTGTTCGAGTACGAAGGAACCGATCTTACCGATCTGACCACGTATTTCAAGAACGTTGGACAAACCAACAATGTCCCGGTGACCTTGCTTTCAACAGACGGCACCAGTACCTCGTGCGTCGATACCCGTGCCGGGGGCAACTGCGACGACACGGAACAGACTCTGGATATGACGCAGGCGATTGGCATGGCGCCTGGTCTTTCGAGTCTTGTGGTGTATGTCGGCTCGACCGATACGGCCATCATCAGCTCCATGACGACGCACAGTCCGCTGCCCACGACGATTGGCTGCTCGTGGGGATGGACCCCGGCGGACCCGTCCACGCTCGATCCGTACTTCGAAAGGATGTCCGCTCAGGGGCAGAACTTCTTTGCGGCATCGGGAGACAGCTCAACCTGGTCGTCCAGCAACGAAGCATGGCCGGCGGACGACGCGTACGTGGTTTCCGTAGGCGGAACGGACCTGGTTACGGCCAGTGCCGGAGGACCTTGGCAATCGGAGACTGCCTGGGTTGACTCAGGTGGCGGCATCTCTCCAGACAAGATCGCGATTCCTTCGTGGCAAGCCGCTTCCGGCGTCATCAACTCCAGCAACAAGGGTTCGACCACGTTGCGCAATGGCCCCGATGTCTCAGCGAATGCAAATTTCACTTTCTATACCTGCGCCGATCAGACAACCTGCCTGGCCAACGAGTATGGCGGCACAAGTTTTGCGGCACCGATGTGGGCCGGTTATATCGCTCTCGCCAATCAGCAATTGGCAAATAACGGCGAAGGTCCCATCGGCTTTATCAACCCGACCATTTACGCGCAGAACCTGACATCGCAATATGCGACAGACTTCCACGACATCACCAGCGGCACTTCGGGCAGCTACTCGGCAGTCACTGGTTATGACCTGGTGACGGGTTGGGGCAGCCCCAACGGCGTAGGCCTGATCAATGCATTGGCGCCGACCAGCCAGACGCCGGCATTCACGATTGGGGCTTCGCCCTCGTCGGCTTCGGTGGTACAAGGTGGCGCCGGCACATCCACCATCACGACAGCGATTTCCGGCGGCTTCGATTCCGCGATTGCTTTATCCGCCAGCGGGCAGCCGTCGGGCGTAACCGTCAGCTTCTCCCCGGCTTCGATTGCGACGCCGGGATCGGGAACGTCCACTGTGACGATCACGGTGGGTTCTACAGCTGCGACCGGCACCTCGACGATCACAATTACTGGAACAGGCGGCGGGATCACGCATTCCGCCACCGTTTCGCTTACCGTGACAGCAGCGGGAGCTCCGGCCTTTACGCTGGCGGCTTCCCCCACATCGGTTTCGGTCGTACAGGGTAGTAGCGGCACTTCCTCCATGAGCACGTCGGTTTCCGGCGGCTTCAACTCCGCGGTCGCTTTGTCGGCATCCGGTCTGCCGAGTGGGGTGACCGCAACCTTTAGCCCAGCTTCGATCGCTGCGCCGGGATCCGGCTCGTCCACACTCACACTGGCCGTGGCGGCGACGGCAGCCACCGGAACATCGGCCATCACCATTACGGCTAAGGGTGCAGGAATCACGCATACGAGCACCGTGAATCTGACCGTCACTGCCAAGACGGCTGGCAGCTTCACCGTTGCGGTCTCACCCACATCCGGCTACTTGTATCGCGGCCAAAGTGGATATGCTGTTGTTTCCGTCACACCGTCCGGTGGATTCAGCTCTGCAGTTGCCCTCTCCGCCACCGGCATTCCATCGGGGGTGACAGGCAGCTTCAGTCCATCTTCCATTACAGGATCCGGTTCGTCGGATTTCACTCTCACGGTGTCGCGTAGCGCTCCGACGGGCACTTATCCGATTGTGATCAAAGGGACAGGAGGAGGGGTAACCGAAACCACGACGCTGACCTTGACGGTCTACCGTTGATCCTGTCGATCGTGAGGAAGTTGATGGAGCCCATCCAAAGGCCTGGACGATTTCTGTCCGAGCCTTGGATTCTCACATCGAACTGGACCCGCTGAGTGGGGGCGCGGTGTGGGCGGCAGAGGATGAATCGCTTTGGCGTGTATTCTGTCGGCATGCGTTTTCCCTTTCGTGTGTTTTTATGCGCCAGTGTGGCCGGGGCGGTGGCCTTGCCCACAATGCCGGGGTTCAGCCAAGGAGTCGCCTCGCCCTCCCCGCAGCCGGGTCAGGGCGTTGCCACGCAGGCAGCAACACGAGAGCCGCACTTTCCCAGCAACGAAGATCTGCGTCATCTTCGCGCGATCAGTGGGCCGATTCTGTCTCCGGGCGGCAAGCAGGTGCTTTTTCTGGTTTCAGAGGCAACGGCGGATGGGGGCAAATCTCACGTTTGGGTGTCTGCGGTGGCGGGAACTTCGGCAGCAGCGCGGCAGATTACGTTTTCGCCTCCTTCGGACACGCGCGGCGAGCGAAGCCCGCAGTGGACCCCAGATGGAACGGCTGTCTACTTTCTGGCCAAACGAAGTGAACAGACGCAGCTATTTCGCCTGGACATGCGCGGAGGCGAGGCCGCACCCCTGGATTTGAAGGCGTTGCCACCAGTCGACGAGTCGAAGGCGAGTGGGGCCATTCCGCCTGCCACTGCGGCAACCGCATCTCTCGGAACCTATCCCAGCGCCGACCGGAAACTGGAAGCAAAGCCCGCGGATAAAAAGCCGGAACCTGCCGCCGATCCGTTGCCACTGGATGTGGGAGGCTATGCTCCTTCGCCGGACGGAAAATGGTTGGCTATTTGGGCGCGCGATCCGGAGACGCCAGGTGAGAAGAAGCAGAAGGATGCCAAGGCTGACGCAGTCCGGGTGAACCAGGGCTTGCATCGCACCCGTCTCTATTTGGCGGCGCTCAAGGCGGATGGCTCTCTCGACGGGGCGCCGAAGCCCGTGGCCGTCGAGCCAGACGTGCACCAGGTTTTTTGGGCGCCGTCCGGAGAACAATTTCTGGCGATCACAGAAAAACCCAATGGCGCATCGGATCTCGGTCCAGCGGGCGCAGGATGGCTCGTGCAGGCTTTGACTCCGGACAAGGGGGTTGCGGTTCCTGGAATTCCGGCGACTGTGGGCCGGGGAGCCGCCTGGCGCCAGGACGGAACGGAGGTCGCAATTGCTGCGCAAACGCCCGAAGATGCTCCGCCGGGGTACGACGAGCTGTTTTCTCTCTCGATCGATGCGCACGGAAGCAGTGCCGGCGTTCCTCGGCGACTGTCGGCGGGGTTCGCCGGCCAGCTGAATGCGTCTGCGCTTTTCTACGCGAAGGACGGCGGGTTGGTTGCTGAGGCAGGCATCGGCACGCGCACCGCGCCGGTCCGCATCAACCTTGGCAGCCAGAATGCGCCGACCGTGATGGACCTCGGTACGACCGTCGCAGAAGGGCTGAATACGAATCGGGAGCAGACCGGCTGGGTGTGGCTCGCGGCTGGCGGAGGAGGACAGGAGAGACTCTGCTATGCGGAAAATCTGGGGGATCCCTGCCGCAATCTCGCGATTCCGCAGTTGGAGCCAGAGGGCTTGCGCACGGTCAAGCCCGAGTTGGTTCAGTGGAAGAGCGGGAATCTCACCGTTGAAGGATTGCTGTATCGACCGGAAAGCGGAGCCGGGAAGGTTCCTTTGGTCGTCGACGTCCACGGCGGCCCTTTCGGCGCTTTCGAAGACCGCAAGGATGCGCTGGCGGACTTTCTGGTCGGGCATGGATGGGCCGTCTTGAGGCCCAATCCGCGTGGCTCTTCCAATTATGGCGTGAAGTTTGCGGCAGCCAACAAGAACGATCTGGGTGGCGGCGACTATCAGGACATCATGGCAGGAGTGGATGCGGTTTTGGGAAGGTACCCGTTGGACGCAAGCCGGATGGCCCTGATTGGGTATAGCTATGGCGGCGAGATGGCCGGGTTTGTAGAGGGCAAGACAGATCGGTTTAAAGCCATTGTGAGTGGTGCGCCGGTCATTGACCAGTTCAGCGAGTACGGCACGGAAGGCGGTTCCTGGTACGACCGCTGGTACTTTGGAAGGCCCTGGGAGCACGTTGAGGATGCGTGGAGGCAGAGTCCGCTTGCAGGGGCCGTTCACGCCAAGACGCCGTTCCTGCTTTTGCAGGGGCAAAGCGACTCCACAGACCCCTTGGGACAGGCGGAGGAGATGTATCGAGCGTTGCGCCAGGCAGGGGTGCCGGTGGAACTGGTGACGTACCCGCGCGAAGACCATGGACCGCTAGCGATGGGGATGTTCGGCCGTCCATCCCCGGAACTCTGGCACGGCTTCGACGCCCGGCAGCGGCTGGTGGAGTTTATCGAGAAAGCATTCCAGGGTCCAGACGAGCGCCCCTGAGCAGGATCAGTCCGAAGATGGCCTTTTGTCGCTCCAGATGGTTCCCAAGCGTGGCGTTGGCGCCACGGGCAGCACGATGAAACCTTCCCGCCAGTGGCCGTCTTCGCGCCGTGGCGGGTGGCCGACGATGCGCGTTCCGGCGGGGTTGCGCTCCTCCAAGGCCAGACCAGGCAATCCGCCAACGATTGCCTGAAGCTGATCGTGGTTGGGAGGGCAGTTGCTGGTGAGGGGAATGAGGGAGTGCAATGCGGCATAGGCGTCCGCGAGGTCCCGTCCACGCGCCAAGCGCTTCGAAGGAAGAGGTTTCAGCCCCAATGACTTCCAGGCAGCATGCGGATAGCTCTCGACGAGGACCCGTTCAGGCGGAGAGCCCGGCTGGTGGCGCGTTTCCAGGCGCCGCCATCCGCGCCGGCAGAGTGCATCGTAGACATCCAGGCAAAACTCGGCAAAGGCCCGGTAGGTGATCGGCTTGACAGTGCCGGGAAGCCCAGTCTTTGCGGCCGTATTGAGGTGCCGTTCGCTCACACGGGAGTGCTCCAGGCCGTTCATCCGGGACTTCCAGGCTTGCGGGCCGTCAAGCAGGATAACGAAGATGCCGCGCGTGGTGCAGAGATGATTGAGCTGGCCTGCGAGCACATCGGGATCGACCGGCCCGGGACGATTGTCCGGCGAACAGGAGGGGATGATTTCGCAATGAATGGGCTGCGTGGTTGCCAGGCGCGCAGGAGGATCGGGGCAAGGTCGCGTGGAGCCCGGTTCAGCAAAATGAGGGACCAATGGTCGAGCCGGCAGAGTGCGGTCGAGAACCACAATGCCCAAATCGGACCAACGGCGAAAGGCGAGATCCACGGATAAGACAGCCACGTTTCCACCTTAATATGGCGGTGAACGTTCGCAGCTGAAAACAGAAACGCACGTCTTGCTTAGTTTGACCTAAATGAAACTCGAGCCCGAAATGGGAGTACCGGAACTGCCTGCCCAGTGATTCAGTCCAGGCTTGCTACGCATTTGGAGGGTTTCCATGCAGTCTCAACTGCCTTATGGAAGCTGAAACGTAATTTGCGGTATACTGGTTGAAGCCTCAAGAAGGCAGGGAGACCCCTGTCTCACGGGCGATCTGGTTGGGCAGGCCGGGGAGCAACAGGCCAGCCGAAAACCGAAAAACGAGAAGAACATGCCCAAGTTGAAGACCCATACGGGCGCGGCCAAGCGCTTCAGCAAGACTGGCACCGGCAAAATCAAGCGGGGCCAGACGAAGACTCGGCACATCCTTACTTCGAAGGGGCCAAAGACGAAGCGCAAGCTCGGTAAGACCGTGCTCGTTTCCGATGGTGACTACAAGAAGGTAGCGCGCATGATACCCTACGCCTGACCACCTGCGGTGGGGCGGACCTCTGAATTGGGTTCGTGCCGCTGCGGTTGATGGGCCAAGAAAGAATTGGCCCCCGCCGCCCTGGAAGAAGTTCCTCCCGGCGAGAGATTCAGGCTTGCGTAGCGAGTGAAGAGGTGTACCGCCCCGAACGCAAAGGTTCGTGGCCTCCTGCCTCCAGCCGCTTGACCGAAACACCAAATGGAGAAGAGACAATGCCCCGCGTAAAGCGCAGTACCAAGCGGAATGACCGCCGGAAGAAGATTCTCGACCGGGCCAGTGGTTACTTCCTTACGAAATCGAAGCTGTATCAGGCAGCCCAGGAAGCCGTCGAGCGCGGCCTGAAGTTTGCCTACACCGGTCGCAAGCAGAAGAAGCGCCAGTTTCGCTCTTTGTGGATTGTGCGTATCTCTGCCGCCGCCAAGCTGAACAACACCAGCTACTCGCAGTTCATCAACGGCCTGAAGAAGGCCGGGATCGAACTCGACCGCAAGATCCTTGCCGACATCGCCGTGGAGGATGCCGCCGGGTTCACCGACCTGGTGAGCAAGGCCAAGGCCGCCCTCTCCGCCGAAGCCAAGACAGCAACCCACGCAGCCTGAGCAAGGTCTTCAGCACGATCTGCGGCTCGGAACCCACTTGGATTCCGAGCCGTTTGACTTTTTCCCCGTCCCTGCAGTCCGCTTTTCAAACCGCGGCAACCATTACGGCCTTGGCCGTCTTCTGTTCGTGCGGATGCAGGCCCCTGACCAGCAGCCAAAGGGAAAGCGCAAGCCCAAAAAACATGGCCGGCATCTCGTACCAATTCGGCGAAATCACATTTCCGTATCCTGGGATGAGCAGATACAAAAACCCGCAAGTCCCCTCGAATGCGGCCGCCACGACCCCCAGGAGCGCCAATGCACGAGGCACATACTGCGACCGGAAGAACAGCCATGCAAATACGGCCGATCCGAGTGCCAGAAACGGGAGTCCAATGTAGTAGGCATCCCAGCCGGAGTCGAGAAACAGACCGGCAAACGCCTGCGCCGATGCCGGGTCAAGGGCCTTCGGATGACCTCCGCTTCCCATGGTTCGCAGCGCAAGCAATTGCAGCAGGATTCCGGCGTACCATGTCCCCGCATACATCAGGTTTGCTAACGCGGCAAACAGCGCCATCCCTCGATTGATTGGCCTGAGAATGACGTACTGCGCGACCAGCACCACAATCCCTCCCACGCCGCTAACGAATGCGGCGGTTAGGTACTGGCGAAACGCTGCCTCGTGGGCAAAAATGTTGCGAGCCGTTTCCTCGCCATTGTTCCAAACCAGGTAGGGAGCAAAATATCGCGGGAACGCGAACATCAGGATGGCTAAGGTAAGCAGGCTGGTGATGGCATAAACCCGAGCGGCAACCCGTTGTGACTGGTCAATCATTTTGGCATTCCTTTCCTGTGTCTCGGAACGCCAGGTTCATCACCGCAGGAGAGGCTGTGCGAGCCGGACAAACTGCCTCAGCTCTGCGAGGCCGGAAGGAACCGTCACCACCGGCTATTGTCGCACTCCTTGATTACACTGCCACACGCAGAGGCGCACTCCCGCTTACCTGGCGAACCATCCGCACACCGAGAGTAACGGAATCCTAGCTTCAAATGTTCCTGCAAAGCCGGGAAAAACCGTTTGGACGTAGATTCAACCGCCGCGCCTGCCCCACGCAGTGGTGGGTTATCCTGAAAGTTACGCATGATGAACGAAGAGATACCGAATCTGACGGCATTTGACGATGCCTCGCTGGACCAGGCTTTTGACGCGGTGGTTAGCCGGGCCAAAGGGGACGCGGCCGCCATCGACGGTCCCGAAGCGGTAGAAGTCTTTCGCCTGCGCTGGCTAGGCCGGAAGCAGGGATTGCTCAACGAGGTCTCCAGCCGGTGGCTGAAGGCTGCTCCGCCGGAGGCAAAGAAGGCAGTTGGCGAGCGGTTTAAAACCCTGAAGGAGCTGGTCGAGCGTCTGGTCGAGCAATCGGCAGGGACCGGGCCAAGCGACGCGGCCCTGGCGGCCGAGGCTATCGACATTACGTTGCCGGGCACACGCCGGCTGGTGGGCGCCGAGCACCCCATCACGCGCACGCTGAATGAGATTACGCAGGTGTTCGCGGCGCTGGGCTACTCGGTGGGGGTCGGTCCTGAAGTTGAGACGGACTTTTACAACTTCGAGAGCATGAACTTCCCGCCAGGTCATCCGGCGCGCGATACGCAGGATACGTTGGTGATCGCCAACCAGGAACGGCGGCCGCTGCGCGACCGGCTGCTGTTGCGCACGCATACCTCCCCGGTGCAGATGCGGACCATGGAGTCGCAGCCGCCACCGGTGCGGATCATTATTCCCGGCAAGGTGCACCGGAACGACGCGGCCGATGCCACGCACTCGCCGATCTTCCACCAGGTGGAGGGTTTGTGCGTGGACACCAACATCACCTTCAGCGACTTGAAGGGCACCCTCGATCACGCGATGAAGGCGCTGTTTGGCTCGGCGGTGAAGACCCGCTTCTTTCCGTCGTTCTTTCCGTTCACCGAGCCGAGTGCCGACGTCCAGATCAGCTGCATCTTCTGCGGCGGCAAAGGCTGCCGCAAATGCAAGAACTCGGGATGGATTGAACTGCTGGGCTGTGGCATGGTGGACCCGGCGGTGTTTGCCTTTGCCGCGGAGAAGCAGCCGGGCTACGATCCCAAAAAGATATCAGGGTTTGCGTTCGGGATGGGCGTGGAACGGATTGCCATGATGAAGTACGGCGTGAGTGAGATTGGACAGTTCTACGCGGGGGATATGCGGTTTCTGGGTCAATTCACTTAGCGGGTTGGCGCGCTGCGCGCGTAGCAAGTTGGCAGGTTCGCGATGGGCAGGACTCGACATAGCCGCGATTTAATTGCCGGGCAAAAGGCAATGGACCTTGCTCGACTTATCTACTTGCGAGCAGAGGAGTTTCCGAAATCGGAAACCTTCGGGCTCCGCATGCAATTGCGCCGCTCTGCGGTGAACGTGGCAAGCCACATAGCCGAGGCGCATGGACGGCTCAACGACGCAGAGATGCGCAAGGGCCTCGGGTCGGCACGCGCGGCGATCAACGAGTTTCAAACGCAAACGGAGTTGGCGGCAAGCCTGGGTTTCTTTGACGAGGTTGCGAGTACGGAACTGCCGGACTTGGGAACGCGCGTCGCCAAACGGATCAATGCGCTTTTAGGTGTGCTGGAACTGGAAAGCGAACCCGCGAACTCGCGACGCGATTAGCGCGAACCTGCGAAAAGAGAAGATGACTCGATGAAAATTTTGACAAAATGGCTGCGCTCGTACTTGCCTGACATTCCAGTGGACGATGCACAGTTGGCTGAAGACCTGACTCTGCGCGGCATCGCAGTGGAGGGGCAGTTTTTCTTATCGACTACCGTCGAGAGTCAAAAGACTCAGCACAATTCCTTGTTCGAAATGGACATTACCACCAACCGCGTGGACGCCATGAACCACTATGGAGTAGCGCGCGAGGCGGCGGCGATTTACGGCCTGACATTGCCAGTCTTATCCTTTCCTCTGCCGGAGTCGCGAGCAACGAGTTCGCCTTTTTCGGTACGGATCGAAGCGGAGCGAGAGTGCGGCCGGTTTACGGCGCGCGTGTTACGCGGGATCTCCATCGGCGAATCGCGCGACTGGTTTCCGGGTGCGGAAGTTGCCTCGTATTTTGCCCTGCTGGAACAGAAGAAAATCTCGAACGCCGTGGACGCGACCAACTTTGCTTGGCTGGCGATGGGCCAGCCGACCCATGCGTTCGATCTGGACAAGATTGAAGGCGGCATTGTGGTGCGCCGTGCGCGCAAAGGGGAGAAGCTGAAGACCCTGGACGGCGTGGAGCGCGAACTGGATGCGGATGACCTGATTGTTGCGGACCATGTGAAGCCGCTGGGTCTGGCTGGCGTGATGGGTGGTTGGGACACCATGATCACACCGCAAACGACCAATGTCCTGGTGGAGGCGGCGTGGTTTGAGCCGACGGCCGTCCGGCGCACGGCGCGGCGTCACGGGTTGCATACGGACGCGAGCCATCGTTTCGAGCGCGGCGCGGACTTCAACGCAGCGCCCGTGGCATCGGCCCTGGTGAGCAGCATTCTGCTGGCGAACGGGGGCTGGATCGAAGGGGATCTTGTAGATGTGCAAGTGCCTGAACTAGCGGCGCGAACGGCGGCGCGGGAGCCGGTGCGGCTCGCTCTCAGCGAGGTGGGCCGCATTCTTGGGACCACGGTGGACAAGGAAGGGATATCCGCGAGCACGGTCGAGAACGTTCTTCTTGCGCTGGGGTGCAAGCTAGAGAACCAACCAGACGGCGAATCGGCCAGTCAGCGCGACCACGTCGGCGCGTGGATGGTGAAGATTCCCAGTTGGCGGCTCGATTTGGAGCGCGAAATCGATCTGGTCGAAGAAGTAGCCCGGGTTTATGGGTACAACCGCTTTGCCAACACGCTTCCGGAGTTTGGCGAAGGAGTGCGTGCCTTGCCATGGGCAGAGAGCGAAGCCGCCGTACGCCGGACACTGCTCGCTGCCGGATTCAACGAGGCAATCTCCAGCACCTTCAGCTCGGCTGCGGAAGCTGCGCTGACGGCGCCCCAGCCGGGGTTGGTCGTCCCGTTGGGCAATCCTCTCAGCGAGGAGGCTGGGGTTTTACGGCCGTCGCTCGTGCCTGGCATGCTGGCGATGGTGGCCGGCAACCTGCACAGGGACGTCAGCGATGTGCGGCTTTTCGAGCTGGGTACAGTGTTCAGCGGAAGCACGGAAAAGGTCGAGGAGCGGCCGGCATTGGCATTCGGCGCTGTGGGAAGCCTTCCGGAACAGGCTGCCCTGCATGCGTCGCGGCCGGTTGATTTCTATGATGTGAAGGGCGCGGTGGAGCAGGTGCTTGCCCGCTTTCATTCTCGCGTAACCTACTTCGACCGCTTCCCGGCCGAGGCGCATCTTACCCCCGGGTGGTTACATCCGTATCGGTCGGCGCGGATTGCAGTCGATGGCGCGACGGTGGGCTGGTTTGGGCAGCTTCATCCCCGTGAGGCGGCATCCCGCAAGCTGAAGGAACCGGTGCTGGTGGGCGAGCTTTACCTTGATCGGCTTTACAAGCAGACCTTGCGCAAGCCACTAGCCCGGGAGATCTCGCGGTATCAACCGGTGCGGCGCGACTTTTCGTTGATCCTGGACGAAAGTGTTGCCTGGGAGCAGCTTGACCGAGCGGTTGCGAGCCTGCAGATTCCCGAACTGGTGGATTGGCGCGTGCGGGAAGTCTTCCGCGATGCGCGTCTCGGACGGGGGGAGTACTCGCTTCTGATGGGGACTACGTTCCAGGCCCACGACCGGACTCTCCGCGAGGAAGAACTGCAGAGCTTCCAACAGCGGGTGACCGAGGCGGTGGGCAAGGTCGGCGCCCGGTTGCGAAGTTAGAGAGATCGGCCAGATTGATCGGCGGTATACTGGCACGCATAGAGCGCGGTGACGCGGAGGTTATTTTAGATGTCGGAACATTCCGAAAATCACGGCCAGGGGCCGATTGCAACAGCGCAGGACCAGGGGGTCGTGGCACTGAGTTCGAGCGAGTTTGCAGCATTGGAAGAACGGATTCTGCGAACGGTCGAGGTGGTGCGCAAGGAGCGCCAATCACGCGCCGCCGCGGAAGAGCGCGCCACGCAGGCTGAAGCCCAAGTCCGTGAGTTGACTCCCCAGGTGGCGCAGTTGGAGCAGGAGTTGAATCGGCTTCGCGCTGAGCGCGACCATGTGCGCGGCCGGGTGGAGCGGCTGCTGGGACAATTAGACGCGCTGGAATTGTAAGCCTCAAAAAAACGGGAACGAGGTGCAAAGTGGCGAACGAACAGGACGGCGCTCCCAGCGGCTATGTGACGGTTGAAATCTACGACCAGATCTATCACTTGTCGGGCCAGAATGCTGCCCACATTCGGGAACTGGCCGCGCGGGTGGATGCCAAAATGCGAGCGGTAGCCGCTCATGGCCGAACCGTGGATTCGTTGCGTGTGGCAGTGATGGCGGCCTTGAACCTGGCCGATGAGCTTACCCAGGCTTCTGCAGGCAAGGTGCATCTCGGCGAAGAGCGTGCCGCGACTCTTCGCGTGCTCATGGATGAAGTGCTGGAAGAGGAACTGCAAACCGGATCGTAGCGGCGCCGGCTGCCCCCAAAGCCGCGTTTGCTTGTTTTGAGCCGAGATTTTCAGGCCCCCCTGCCGCCCTGGCGGCGTCTATCACACCTCGGTGGCAGGGCACAAGACTTGCAATTCTCAGCCGCGACCCATACTATCCGCAATAGAAACCGGCCTGCAAAGCAGGTGGGTGATCAACGCTGGTTGAACCAATAACCATGAACAGGGGCTCGACTCGACAATCGGTTCTGTGTGCCGTGTCCGCCAGTCCGGAATGCCTAATGAACCGCGGAGAGCTCCACCGTCTTAGGACGGGTTCACCAGCACATCGCTCACGGCCCAGTGGGTCGGATTCTACTTTGCAGGTCCATTGCGCCGATTCTGGGTGCTGCGCCGATGCCGTATCCTGACGTTGGTGCACCCAGTCCTCTTTCACATCGGCAATCTTGTCATTCCGTCCTATGGGGCGGTTTCGTCGCTGGGAGTGTTGCTGGGCTTGTTCCTGGCGCAACGCACTGCGCGCACGGCCGGCGTGAATCCGGCACAAATCTGGAATCTGAGCGTCATCGCGCTGTTCGCCGCACTGGTGGGCGAACGAGTGTTGCTCATCGCGCTGAACTGGAGCGACCTGCGCCAGCATCCCGGCTGGGTGCTTGCATTGGCGATGGTTCATCATCCCCTCCTTGCCGGCGCCGGTGCGGTTGCAGGATCCGGCACTGCCTTGGCTTATGTTCGCTGGCAGAAAATGTCACTCGCCGCCACGACCGATGTGCTGGCTGCTCCGCTGGCTCTGGGACTCGCCTGCGAACAGGTTGGAGCTTTGCTTGCCGGCTCGGGGTATGGCACGGAGACGGCGGTGCGCTGGTCGGTTGTCTACACGCATCCTCTGGCGGCGCGGTGGAGCGGCACGCCGCTTGGAGTCCCCTTGCAACCGGTGCAAGCCTATGCCGCTGCGGCTCTCCTCACCCTCTCGCTGTTGCTGGTGGTGTTTTTGCCGGTGCGCAAGCAAGCGGGCGATTGGACCGGACTTTGGCTCTTGGGTGTGGGCATCACGATCTATCTCACCGAACTCTGGCGCGACAGGGAAGGGCGAGGCAACGTGCTGCATGGTGCGCTGGATGTGCCGCAACTGCTGGCCGTCTTTTTCGTTCTTGCCGGCGGATTTGTCTTGAAGGAACGAAAGATGTCATGCGCAGTTGAAGGATCCGCAGGCAGGTTGCAGCCAACCCAGTCAGACGTAAGACGCACGGAACGGCAATCACCAGAAAACGAGGCAGCCCATGAGTGAATTGCGCACCATCGAAGTGCCTGCGGAAGCGGCAGGGCAGCGACTCGATCTGTTTCTGGCGGCGCAGCTGGAGGGCGTGAGCCGCTCGCGGGTGCAGATGCTGATGGACCAGGGCGACGTTCTGGTCAACGGAGAGAAAGAGAAGGCCTCGATGAAGCTTCGCGGCGGGGAGCTGATCTCCATTACCGGAGAGCCGCGCCCGGAACCGCTGAAGGCCACGGCGGAGGACATCCCGCTCGACGTGATCTACGAAGACGCCGACCTGGCGGTGGTCAACAAGCCTGCCGGGATGATGGTGCACGCCGGATCGGGACAAAACGAGGATGCGCGCAGCAAAGGAACGCTGGTCAACGCACTGCTCTATCGCTTCAAGAAGCTCTCCTCCACCGGCGGCGACCTGCGGCCGGGGATCGTCCACCGCTTGGACAAGGACACCAGCGGACTGATCGTGGTGGCCAAAAACGATCGCGCCCACGCCGCGCTGGGAGAGATGTTTTCGAGCCGGCAGATCCGCAAGACATACGTGGCGCTGGTGCAAGGAACGGTGGAGCGCCCCAAGGGAACTATCAACGCGGCGGTAGGCCGCGACCCGGTGCGGCGCACGCGCATGACAACCCAGCCTCTCGAGAATGCGCGATCTGCGGTTTCGCATTACGAGGTTGTGCGTCGTCTGGAGACGCGCTTCGGCAAGTTCACCCTGGTGCGGGTGCGCATTGAAACCGGACGAACGCACCAGATTCGTGTGCACATGGCTTCGATCGGCCATCCCGTAGTGGGTGACACGCTTTACGGCGGGGCGGGGCAACTCACCGACCAGGTCGCGGCCCAGGCAGCTCAGTCGAAAGCGGCAAGGCGCAAGGCCGACCCTGAGCGGCTGCGGTTGGGAAGGAACTTTCTGCATGCGGCGCGACTGGAGTTTCCGCATCCCAAGACCGGGAAGGTATTGCAACTGGAAGCGCCCCTGCCCGCGGAGCTGGAGTCGTTTCTTGCGAGCCTGGAGGCAAATGTTGCTGCGGCGGTTCCCCGTTGATCCGATTCCCCGAGTCTGCATGCTGGGGCGAGGGGCCTGTTGGTAAAATGAGGTTGATATGAGCAGAAAATTCCTCGGTCTTGCGTTGATGGCGGCGTTTTTGTGCAGTGCGGCGATATCACAGCAAACCGCGAACCCGTCGCCTGTTCAGGCCACCCCGCCTGCGCCGCAAACCGCAAAGCCACAGACCGCTCCTCCCCAGCCCGGTCAGGCACCCGCCGGCGACGACAACCCGACGATCATCAAGTTGCCGGTGAACGAAGTAAACCTGATCTTCACCGTGACCGACAAGCACGGCCATTACATCCCCAATCTTCAGCAGAGCGACTTTGCGCTGCTCGACGATCAGAAGGCGCCGGCCCGCGTGAACTCGTTCCACCAGCAGATCAACCTGCCGTTACGCGTAGGCATCGTCATTGATGCCAGCACCTCGATCCGCTCGCGTTTCCAGTTCGAACAACAGTCGGCAACCGAATTTCTGCTGGAGATTCTCAAGTCACGCAGCGATCGGGCTTTCGTCATGGGTTTCGATGTGACGCCGACCGTTACGCAGGATTGGACGAACAACATCGATGGCTTGGAAGCAGGTGTGAACCGGCTTCGTCCCGGTGGCGGCACCGCGCTGTTCGATGCCGTGTATACCGCGTGCCGTGACAAGTTGCTCGATGTTTCGCGCGGACAGGAGCCGGTGCGCAAGGCCATTGTGCTCATCTCCGACGGAGACGACAACCAGAGCCGCGTGCATCCCGACGAGGTCATCAAGGAGTGCGAGCGTGCGGAGACGATCATCTACGCCATCAGCACCAACTGGACGCCCAGCCGCGGCAAAGGCGACAACGTGTTAACCGAAATGGCTGAGTCGACCGGCGGCCGCGTATTCTTTCCTCCGTCGGTGGAAGAGATGTCGAGCAGCTTCAAGGACATTGAGGAAGAACTGCGCAGCCAATACGCGCTTACGTATACGCCCGCCGACTTCAAGGACGATGGTGCTTTCCGCAGCATTTACCTCTACTGCACCGATCGCCGCTACCAGGCCCGCGCCAAGAAGGGTTATTTCGCTCCGCGGCCGTAAACTGCAAGTCTCCAAGCCAGTCATACCGAACCTGTCGTGGAATCGTCTTGAAAGAGAGGATGCCGCGGTAAATTCCTGCAAAGGAATCTCCGCTCCTGTTCCGTTTCAGGAGACGGTTCCCTCCGTTTCTCGAATCCGGGTCCCGACTGGTTTCTTCGTTATCGGTCCTCACCCTTTGCCCTCCCCGTGCGATGAAATGGAAGTGGGCAATCTCGAAGTCGATTCTTTGAGGTGTTCGGTTCGGGCTGCAGCCCCGGGTCCGGGAGCCGCGCGGACAGGGGAGCAGCAAACAAGTTTTGGGGCCGCCGCGCGCATCGTGCGGACGAGGGGAAGAGCATTGATCCGGCAGGCAATCACTTGTGACATCTGCGGTTCGGAAAAGAGGCAGACAAACCACTGGTTTGTGGCGCACGAACAGGGTGAAGAACTGCGGCTGGCAGGATGGAACTCGCGCAATCGTCTCAAGCCGGGTACGAAACACCTATGCGGCCAGACGTGCCTGCATAAGCTTGTGGATGAATTCATGGCCAAAGTGGTTGCTGTTCGTTTGCAGCCGGGCGCTGTGGAAGAGAGTGTTCCGGTCGACGACCTTCAGGAAGCGGACGCGAGTTTGACCTCCGAAAGTGCGTTTGAACCGCGCGCAGGTTTGGGGAGGGGGTCGGCGGTGCGCGGTTCCGGGGATGCAGAGTCGCTTCAACCCAAACTGCTCACGCGACCGTCGAGCGAGCTCGTTGCCATGATGGGGCGCCCCGTCGGGGATTTGCCTGCTCTCCCCGAGACGGCACCACGGTTGGCATCGCGCAACTGGCGGGCAGAGGCCTGGGATCGCGAGCGGCAACGGGAGCTGCGCGCGGTCGATCGGCGTTCGGATCTGAGTGCGAGACGTCGCTCCGGATCATGACAGGAGCCAGACGGGAGGGATGGCATGGTGTGGCTCGACGCGTTGCTCCTGCTGGTGCTTTGGTTGCCGTTGACGCATACCAGGCGGGAGAAGACAGGCCGCGGTCCCAATCCACGTTGAAGGTGCGCTAGCTCGGGGACGACGGCAGCGCAAGCATCGCCAGGAGACCAGCTTCATCTAACACCGGCACCTTGAGTTCAATGGCCTTGTCGAGCTTGGATCCGGCTTCTTCGCCAGCCACCACATAGCTGGTTTTTTTGCTTACGGTTCCAGCAGTTTTACCGCCGGCTGCTTCGATTCGACGTTTGGCCTCGTCGCGCGTGAGTGTGGGCAGCGTACCGGTCAACACAAACGTGTGGCCGGCCAGTTGCGTGGAGCGCACTTTCTTCTCGGCGGTCATGTCCACGCCGGCGTCCCTGAGCGCTTGGACCAAAGCGAGGTTGGCGGGGCGCGTGAAGAACTCCAAAATGGACTGCGAGATGCGTGGACCCACTTCCTCCACGCGTTCCAAGTCTTCAGCCGAGGCTGCTATGAGGGCATCGATCGAACCGAATTCCTGGGCCAGCAATTCCGCGGTACGTTCCCCTACGAAGCGAATGCCGAGCCCCATGAGGACTCGCGCCAGGCCGGCTTTTTTTGAGCGCGCGATTTCCTCCAATAAGGTGCGGGCAGATTTTTCTGCGAAGCGCTCCAACCCCACGAGCTGTTCTTCGGTGAGTTTGTAGAGATCGGCCACGCTGCGAACCAAGCCCTGCTCCAGCAACTGGCCGACGGCTGCTTCGCCGAGGCCTTCGATGTTCATCACGCCGCGAGAGCCGAAGTGCAGCAGGGTTTCGCGCAGAAGGGCGGGACAGTCGGCGTTCACGCAGCGGTAGTCCACTTCGCCCTCTTCGCGCACCACGGGATTGCCGCATTCCGGGCAGTGCGTGGGATAGACGAATTTGCGCGTGCCGCGAGGGTGCTCGGCGTCTTCTAGCACTGCGGCGACCTTCGGAATCACGTCACCGCCGCGCTCTACCTTCACCCAGTCACCAATCAGCAAGCCCATGCGCTCGATGAAGTCGGCGTTGTGCAGCGTGGCCCGGCTGACGGTGACGCCGCCGATGAAGACCGGTGTGAGTTCGGCTGTAGGCGTCAGCTTGCCGGAGCGGCCCACGGTGATGGTGATGTCGTTGAGGCGGGTTACCGCACCCTTGGCGGTGAACTTGTAGGCGATGGCCCAGCGCGGGGCGCGGCCGGTGTAGCCCAGGCGCTGCTGCGTGGCGTGGGCGTCGACTTTGAAGACCACGCCGTCGATCTCGTAGCCCAGCTTGGCGCGGCCTTCCTCGGCCTGATCGATGAACTTCGTCATGGCTTCCACGGAGTCCGCGAGGGTGCGGTGCGGGTTGACGCGAAAGCCCAGGCCGGTGAGGACGTCGAGGGTAGCGCGCTGACCTTGTGGCCAGTATTCGCCATTGACGAGCAGGAAGTAGGCGTAGACATCGAGCCTGCGGCGTGCAACGATCTTCGAGTCCAGCGTCCGCAGGGTTCCGGCGGCGGCATTGCGCGGGTTGACGGCAGGAGCGAGCCCCTCGCGCTCGCGGTCTTCGTTCATCCGCAGGAACGCGGCCTGGGGCATGACCGCCTCGCCCCTCACCTCAAATCCCTCCGGGAGGTGGAGTTCTTTTAGGGTATTGGCCGAAATAGACAAGGGCACACTGCGAATGGTGCGGATGTTGGAGGTAACGTCTTCGCCGACTTGGCCGTCGCCACGGGTGAGGGCGCGGACCAGCCGCGAGCCTCCGTGTTCTGCCGCCTCGTAGTGAAGGGCGATGCTCAGGCCGTCGAGCTTGAGTTCCGAGGTGAACTCGACCGGCAGGCGTCCGGCGAGTTCGCGGACGCGGCGATCCCAGTCGGCCAGCTCCTCGGTGGAGTATGCGTTGTCCAGGCTCAGCATGGGGCGTGAGTGGCGCACCTTCTGAAAGCCTTCGGCCGGCTTGCCGCCGACACGCTCGGTGGGTGAGTCCGGGGTGAGCAGCTCAGGGTGTGCGGCTTCGATGCGTTTCAGCTCGTTCATCAGCGCGTCGTACTCCGGATCGGAGATGACCGGCGCGTCCATCACGTAATAGAGGTGCTCATGGCGGCGCAGTTCGGCGCGAAGTTCTTCGGCGCGTGCAGCCTCGTTGTGGGAGGGGGGATTGGTGGCTTCGCCCATGGGGTGAATTATAGGAGGCCTTCCCCAGGGGTTAGTATGGGGTGCAGATCGATATGGAACCTGTCACCCATTTTTTAACCGGCGCATGCATTGGCCGGGCCGGATTGAACCGCAAGACGGCGTATGCCACTGTGGCGGCGGTGCTGGCTGCCGAAGCTCCCGACATGGACGAGTTGTGGTCCTTTGGCGGCCCGGTGGAAAGCCTCAAGCACCATCGGGGGATTACGCATACGTTTGTCGCTGCCCCGGTGATGGCGGCAGCCATTGTCGGCGTCGTGGCCCTGCTGCACGTCTGGCAGGAACGCCGTCGCAGGCGCAAGCTGGCCGCGGCGAACCTGGAGCCCGGCGCGCCCATGCCGTACTGGCTCGAGCCCAAGATCATTCACTGGGGCTGGCTCTATGGCACGGCTTTGATCGCCACATTGAGCCATCTGCTGCTGGACTGGACCAACAACTACGGCCTGCGTCCGTTTTTCCCCTTCAATCCGCGCTGGTATGCGGACAGCTTTGTGTTCATTGCCGAGCCGGTCTTGTGGGCCTTGCTGCTGGCTGCGGTGATCATGCCGTCGTTGCTGGGGCTGATCGGTGGGGAGATCGGCGCGCGCCGCGCCAAGTTTCGCGGGCGCGGGTGGGCCATCTTCGCCCTGGTGGGTATGGTGGTGGTGTGGGGCTGGCGGTGGTCGGAGCATCGGCGCGCGCTGACCCTGGTCCAGAACGAGCAGATCGCGTCTGCCCCGGTGAAGCGGATGGCCGCCGAGCCCTATCCGGTGAACCCGTTCCGTTGGCACGTGATTCTGGAGACGGACGGCTTCTACCAGACAGCGGACGTGAATACCCGCAGCGGCGAAGTGCAGAGCGATCCGCAGGACGATGTACTGTACAAGCCGCAGGACGACGCGGCCGTTGAAGCAGCCAAGCAGACCTCATTGGGCAAGGTGTATCTGGATTGGGGAACCTGGGCGGTGGTGCACGACGTGGGCCAGAAGCCGATTCCCGGAATTGCTCCACCGGTGCTTACTCCGAACCGGCAATGGACCACGGTGGAATTCACCGATCTGCGCTTCGATTATTCGTACCTGGCCACCGGCCGGGCGACGGGCCGCAGTCCGCTGGGCGGCTGGGTGTATATCGTTGACGGGAAAGAAGAGGCAGGCGAAGGGATGGGCGGTCGGGAGCAGCATTGAATCGCTTTGGTTTACGGCCGTAGCCAATTCGGCTACACTGGGCTTGAGGTGAGGTATGCGTCAGGTTTCGCTGCGTGAGTTCCGGACCAGGGGCGCAAAGGCCTTGGAGGCTGTTCCGGCGGGGGAGACCGTGTTGCTGGCCGGGCAGCAAGGTCCGGCGTATTTTCTGATTCCAGTTCTAGGGGATGTGGCTATGGAGGACCGTGAGTTGCGCCGGGCCATGGCCAAGTCAAGCTTGCGCGAAAGCTGGGTCCACGCCGAGGCGACGGGGCTCGGTGCAATGGGCGACGAAGAGATTGATCGCGAGATCGGCGAGGTTCGCGAAGCACGGCTGCGGGGCAGAGCCTAGAAGAGGGCGGGATGCGGCTTGCAGTCTTCGATACCAACGTGCTGGTTTCGGCCGCGATCAAGGCAGAGGGCGCGCCGGCGAAGCTGGTGATGGATTGGTTGCTGGAAGGGCAGGCGCAGCTTGTGACTTGCCCGTGGATTGTGGGCGAATACCGGGAAGTCATGCGCCGGCCGAAGTTCTTCCGCTATGGCTTTCCGCCTCTCTGGCTCGAGTTTTTGATTGAAGAGAGCCTTCGGCTTCCCGATCCGGAGACATGGCCGCACCCGGTGCCCGATCCCAAAGACGCGCCCTTTCTGGCGTTGGCCCGTGCAGCGGGAGCTTGGCTGGTTACGGGGAATTCGAGGCACTTTCCGGAGACTGGGCGAGGGGGCGTGACGGTGATTTCACCGGCGGGATACTTGGGGCATCTTCTAGTAAGTTGAGTGGCGGAATCTCCAGAAAAGCATTCAATGCAGAACGGCCACCCTTGCGGGTGGCCGTGGTTGTTGATGCTTGGTAGCTGAGGCGGAGGTTAGCGCTCGGACTTCCAGTTGATGAGGTCGCCAAGGGTCGTGGTGGAGCTGGAGACGGGGGCCTTGTGGCTGCCGCCGCTGTTGCGGGCTTCGGACTTGTAGTCCTGGACCTCGGCACGGCTGGCTTCGTGTCCGCTGACGGCGCGGAGGCTGAGGCCGACCTTCTTCTCTTCCACGTTGATCTTGATGATCTTGAAATCGTGCTCCAGACCGGTTTCCAGCTTCGAAGGACCACCGCCCTCATCTCCGGCTTCCGAGATGTGGCAGAGACCCTCAACGCCTTCCGCGATCTCGACAAAGGCGCCGAACTGCGCGGTGCGCAGAACCTTGCCATGGACGATGTCGCCGACACGATGGGTGGCGAAGAAGCTCTCCCAAACATCGGGTTGAAGCTGCTTGATGCCCAGCGAGAGGCGGCGGTTCTGCGGCTCGACGCCGAGAACGACTGCCTTCACCTTTTCGCCCTTCTTCACGATCTCCGACGGGTGCTTGACGCGCTTGGTCCAGCTCAGGTTGGAGACGTGCACCAGGCCGTCGATGCCGTCTTCGATTTCAATGAAGGCGCCAAAGTCGGTCAGGTTGCGGACGCGGCCTTCGACCACGGTTCCGGCGGGATAGCGCTCGGTGAGGTTCTCCCAGGGATTGTCGAGAAGCTGCTTCATGCCCAGAGAGATGCGGCGATCGGCGGGGTTGACGCTGAGAACGACCGTCTCCACTTCGTCGCCCGGCTTGACCAGCTTGGAGGGGTGCTTGAGGCGCTTGGACCAGGTCATCTCGGAGAGGTGAACCAGACCTTCGATGCCTTGCTCCAGCTCGACAAACGCGCCGTAGTCGGTGACCGACAGAACGCGGCCCTTGACGTGAGCGCCTACCGGATACCGCTCGGTGGCGTCGAGCCAGGGGTCAGGCGTCAACTGCTTGAAGCCCAGGGAGACGCGCTGCTTGTCCTTGTCGAACTTGAGAACCTTCACCTGAATTTCATCGCCCACATTGACCAGGTCGCGCGGGTGCGTCAAACGGCCCCAGCTCATGTCGGTGATGTGCAAGAGGCCGTCAATGCCGCCGAGGTCGACGAACGCGCCGTAGTCGGTGAGGTTCTTGACGGTGCCGGTGAGCACGGCGCCTTCACCCAACTGCTCCAGGGTGGTGGAGCGCTTGGCGTTCTGCTCTTCTTCCAGGATTTCCTTGCGACTGACCACCACGTTGCCGCGTTTCTTGTTCAGCTTGATGACCCGCACTTCGATCTGCGTCCCGAGATAGCCGTCAAGGTTGCGGACGGGGCGAATCTCAAGCTGCGAACCGGGCAGGAATGCTTTCAGGCCGATATCGACCGTGAGCCCACCCTTGACCCGGCTGACCACGGTGCCTATGACGGGCGTTTTGTCGTTGGCCGCCTTTTCAATCACGTCCCAAACCCGCAGGCGCTGGGCCTTTTCGTAGCTGACCAGGTAGCCGCCTTCGGGCTCCTCGCGCTCGATGACCACGTCGATCACGTCGCCCGCATGGAACTTGACCGCGCCGGTGTGATCGAGAACCTGCTCGATCGGCACCAAGCCCTCGGACTTCAGGCCCACGTCGACAACAAGGTGCTTATCGGTCGCCTTGATCACGGTGCCAGAGACGACCTTGTCGCCGTAGGCTTCCACAGCAGCCGCTTCGGCTGCCTGCTCGCGCTCAAAGGCGGCGAGTGCAGCGGAGAAGTCGTCCATCGATTCCAGCCCGTGCGCTTCATGTGCGGAGTGCACCTCAGCCTTTTCCAACGTCGATTCGGCGGCATCGGCTGGTTCAGCGACGGGCGGGCCATCGGAGGGCTTGGCGAGCTCGCGCAAGGCGGCAACCGTGGCTGTGGCATCCACAGGGGCGGCTTCAGTTGCGGGCTTGGTTAGGGCATCGGCGTCCAGCGCGGATGATTCGACAGCGGGGATTGCATGGGCGGTCTCGGTGTTGGACGTGGATTCGGACAACGGCTGTTCCAGCTCCGTCGCAGGGTCAAAGGTTGGGGTTTCCAGTTCGGTGTTCAGGGTTATGCTCTCGGGTTCGGGATTGAGGACGTTTGCCATCACTGCTGCTCCGGGAATTCCTTGCTCTCGCGACAGATATAGATTGCCGCTGAGAGATGCACTCGCATCGCGGTTGCCGCGAGCGGAGGTGCCTTCAGGCCGCGTCCCTACCATTGTCCTTTGTGAATGCACCAGCGCGTCTTCACAAGGGACGCGCCTCCCAGACGTGTGCACTGGAGTAAGGCGAATGGTCTCCCTGGGAAACACCCGGCAGGCAATAGCTTGCTGGAGGACGGCCGCAGCTCACTACGGGAAAACGCGCAGCAAGCCACGCTTATAAGTGTAGCAACCCGCGCTTTCCTGCGTCAATGCAATGGGTTGAGCGGTCCGGAATACTGAGGAATTTTCATATGAATCGAACCAGAGTGCTCCTTTGCGGCGATTTGCGCGTAGATTATGGTGGAGGTACGCGGCCCGCGAGCTCTTGAATGCCGGACCATTCCAGTTTGCAAATCCGCTTGTCCGGGCGAGTGTTCAGCGGGCGGAATCGGATGCCCGGCAGGACCCTTGGATATTCTTCACTTAGAAGCTCAATAGGCGCAGCCGCAGGAGACCGAGCCGACGATGGACTACCTTTTTACTCCGTGGCGTTATGCTTACATCACCTCGGCAGATGGTGCGCCCCGCCCCGGGGTACCCGCAACCCTTGCCGCGTGGCCGGGCGATGCGCATTGCGTCTTCTGCAATCTGATTGCGTCCATTGATCATGCCATCGCGAACGGAATGAGCGCGGACGCGGCAGAGGCTGCAGGGGGCTTGATTCTGCGCGGCCAGCATTGCTTCATCTGCCTCAATGCCTACCCTTATACGTCCGGGCATGTGATGGTGATGCCTTATGCGCATCTTGATCGACTGGCTTCTTTGCCTACGGAAGCAGCCCATGAACTGATGGATTTGGCGCAGCGCACAGAGGCGGCTTTGCAGAAGGTCTATCAACCGCACGGCTTCAATTTCGGGCTGAACCTGGGGCAGGCGGCAGGGGCTGGAGTGGCAGAGCACCTCCACTTACACGCACTGCCGCGCTGGGCGGGGGATACGAACTTCATGACGACCGTCGCCGAGTCGCGGGTTTTGCCGGAAGAGCTGGGAATCACCTGGAGGCGGATGCGGGAAGCGTATGCCTCCGAGCGGAGCTGACTAGTCGCCCGGCGCGTTGAGTTGCATCATGAGCCCGAATATATCCATGAGGATGCGCGTGTTCTTGATTCTGCCGTCCTGAAGACGGTCCAGCACCATCCCCCAGACTCTCACGGGTGCCTTCCTGTCGCTGGCACGCCCAGGAAGTCACCTCGGTGCGTACCCGTCCACTCGAAGCGGGTCAAAACCTTGTTGCCTTCGGCAATCTGCTCTTCGACAGAAAAATGCAGGTCAGGAAATGCCGACCGCATACCTCGGAGGACACCTTTCAGTCTCTCCAGGCCGGGGCCTTGGCCTGGAAACGGAACTTGTTCAACGACGTCCTCGCAGACAAACTGCGCGATGGCGTCGAGCTTTCCCAGGTTGATGCCTTCCTCAATGAAGCGATTGACCACAGTGCAGTTGGGATTCGTCGTCATAATCTTCCTTCGTGAGCGAGCGAGCAGGTTGCCCGACTCGTCCCATTCACATCCAGGGCAGCGTCATCGGAACCAGGGTGACCATGGAAACCGGATTCCAGAGAGTAGAGTAGTTTCGATCCTAGTGTCCTGAGTCCGAAATGCCGAGCTTAAAACCGGCTGTCATTCTGAGCGAACTGGGCCCCGAACGTCTTTCAGTTCGGGGGTGGTGAGCGAAGAATCTGCGGTTGTTCCTTCGAGGAACTTCAGACTCACCACACAAGGGCCTGTTCGCACTACCCATCCGCACGGGTAGTGTGAACAGGCCCTAATTGGCAATCGCGAGTCACGCCCGGCTCTGATTGGATCGGAGCGCGACTGCGTTTGAAGGCCAGTTGTCGTTTCACCGCGCCCGGGATGGGGGCCGTCTTCCCGGTGCAGTTAGGTACGTAGACTCAAGCTCAAATCCACTGGCGAACGAAGCCGAGCGTTGCACATCCGAAAATGGTCTGGAGCTCAACTACTCCTGACCGGCCATCATCGTCTCCGAAGTGCTTCTCGAAGGTCTCGAATCAAGCCCGCTCCTGGTCTGTGGCGATCGGGCAAAATCCGGCTCTGGCATTGCTTCCCGTCAGCCGGGGATACCACCAAGAGGAAGCCTTCTTTGGAGGTGCGCGAAATCTTCAAGGAGAAATGGATCCCGTCAAAACTTCAGAACGATGGTAACCGCGGCTTGTGGGTACTTATGGGCATTCCACACGGGCTAATTTTTGGTTGACAGTCGATCCTTCGCAAGCTACGCTCAGCAGGATTGTCGACCAAGATGTCTTTGTCAAAGGCGACAATTGGTTCCGCCTGCTTCTTTCTCTGCGGTGATCGATTTTGCAGTATTTTTAGAGAGACTTCGTGTGTCGTTCAACGCAAGCCCTCCCCGAGCTTGCTCTAGCCTGCATTATTCACGAATACCTATTGAACAGCTTTTTGGACGGCACGAGATTGCCGAACAAGGCGACGGCGGCGTGATTTATTGCTGCCGCTGGTTGCGATGAGCGTAATTTGCATTTGGCGG
>Ga0302320_10000836_pt1 | contig 72981 bp, 74 predicted proteins | sample Bog_T0_3_FD_202130 | JGI IMG/M metagenome (GOLD analysis project Ga0302320, IMG submission 202130) | Peat permafrost microbial communities from Stordalen Mire near Abisko, Sweden - Bog_T0_3 | ecosystem: Environmental > Terrestrial > Soil > Wetlands > Peat | place: Sweden: Abisko, Stordalen Mire... | reverse complement strand
GACCAGATCAACCACCAAGAATACCGAATTCCGAGTGGTTTTCGACTTGATTTTGATCGAAAACGACGAGATATTTCTACGTCTTCGTGATCGCTGCGAAATCAGGCACCTGTGCAGAGGTTCCCTAAAGCAATCATGGCAACAATGCCAATCAGGATAAAACACACCAGGTTCTGCGGTGTATACCAGGATTGGTCTTTGAGGAAATCCGTGAACGCCTGATGACCGGAAAAGAGATTCAATAACAGGCTGAGCGCTGCCGCTGACACGACACCCAGCGCGATCATCAGGGCAACGGCAATCGACTTGATTGATTTTCGCGACATCGGCGTGGGTTTTGATAATTGACGATCAGTGTATCATTTGCGATTGTGGCGGCGGGGAATTTTACGCGGCTTGTGCCGCGTGGGTGGATTTCTAAAGGCGGGAAGGGGCGTTACAGCACCCTTCGATTCCGCTCAGTGCAGGCTTTCGACTCCGTTTGAACAAGAGGATTTCGCCGCGCCCCTACGGGGCGCAATCCTTTGACGGTCGGTGATTCCCCGGGTTACGCTGCGCTCCACCCGGGGCTATTTTCCACCACCCCTCCGGGGTGAATTTGAAGCGGCTCGTTCATTTATGGCCTAACTTGACGCGGCAAGGCCTGCTACTCAGGATGACAGTTTGTTTTGTTGGATGGCGCGATCCCTGAAGACGGCGCGGGACTGCGCGGCGCGGCAAAAAGCGGTGTCTGCTGGTAACCTATCAGCAGGCATGAGCGAAAATTTACATCAGTTGCGTTGTTTTGGATGCGGGGCGAGCCTTGAAGGCGCGGAGGCGCGGCCGGACTTCCGTTGCGCCGATTGCGGCGACCTGTTTGAAGTGGAGTACCCCGGCTGGAGCCATCGCAAGGGGCCGGACCGTCCCAATCCCGGCGCGCTCAAGTGGCTGTGGCGGGAGCGGCGCTGCTCGTCGGAGGGGCTGGACCACTCCGGCGTGTGGCGCTTCCGCGAGCTGCTGCCGATTCTGGAGAGCTTTGGCAATGCGGTGACGCTCTTCGAGGGCAATACGCCGCTCTACCACCTGCCGCGCGCCGCCAAGAGGCTGGGGATCGACCAGCTCTTCGCCAAGCACCAGGGGATGAACCCGACCGGCTCGTTCAAAGACACGGGCATGACCGCGGCGATGAGCGTGGCCAAGGAACGGGGCTTCGAGTGGGTGGCCTGCGCGTCTACCGGGAACACCTCGGCGGCGATGGCCGCCTATGCCGCGCGCGCCGGGTTGAAGAGCCTGGTGCTGATTCCCGACGGCAAGATCGCCTGGGGCAAGCTCTCGCAGGCGATGGACTACGGCGCGGTGACCTGCCAGTTGAAGGCCGACTTCGACGGCTGCCTGACGCTGCTGACGCGGATTGTGAACGAAGCGCCGATCTACCTGCTCAACTCGGTCAATCCTTACCGGCTGGAGGGGCAGAAGACGCCGGCCTTCGAGATTGCCGAAGCCTTCGACTGGAATGTTCCCGACCACCTGATTGTGCCCGGCGGCAATCTGGGCAACTCTTCCGCGCTGGGCAAGGGCTTCCGCGAGATGCTCGAGCTGGGCCTCACGGCGCGGATGCCGAAGATTTCCGTGATTCAGGCCGCGGGGGCGAATCCGCTGGTGCGCAGCCTGGCTGAAAACGGCGGCACATCGCTGGAGCCGGTGGAGGCGCACACACGGGCCACGGCGATTCGCATCGGCAACCCGGCCTCGTGGCGCAAGGCCGCGCGGGCGATTCAGGAGACGGGCGGCTGGTGCCTGGATGTGACCGAAGCGGAGATCGCCATCGCCAAGGCCGAGATCGGCGCCGAGGGGCTGGGCTGCGAGCCGGCCTCCGCCGTGACGCTGGCGGGGTTGAAGAAGCTGCGAGCCGAGGGCAAGATCGCTTCGAGCGAGACGGTGGTTCTGGTGCTGACCGGGCACACGCTCAAGGACGCCGACTATACCATCGAATTCCATCGCGGAACGCTACTGAGCGCGGACGAAAGCGCGGGCCGGGAGGCGGAGATCGCCAGCTTGCAGCGCAATGCGCAAGTCGTGGAGGCTACGCCGGCCGCGGTGCTGGCCGCGCTGAAGGGCAGAGCAGGATGAGCGAGGGATTGCAAGCGAACCCGGTCCGGCTGCGTTTGCCGGCCTCCTCGGCCAATCTTGGCTCCGGCTTCGACGCCGCGGCCGTGGCTCTTGACTTCTATCTGGAGATTGAGGCCGCGCCAGCCAGGGAGTATTCGATTGTGGCTACGGGCCGCGACCGGGAGCGCTGCTCCCGGCTGGAGAACAATCTCATTCTGGAGATTTACAAGGGACTGCTGAAGTCGAACGGCCGGCCGGCGATTCCTATGGCGATTCGCATGAACAACGAGATTCCGCTGGGGATGGGCTGCGGCTCGTCGGCGGCGGGACGGCTGGCGGCGATTGCTTTGGCGGTGCATTTTGGCCGCCTGGGATGGAGTTCGAAGCGGATTCTTGAAGAAGCTTCGGCGCTGGAAGGCCATCCGGATAACGCCTCGGCCTGCTGGCTGGGCGGATTTGTGGCCGCTGCCTGCGAGGGCAATTGTGAGGAGAGGCGCATCCACCTGGCTCGCGTTACGCCCCCAGCCGAGTGGCGGGCCATCGTGGTACTGCCCAGTGAGCCGTTGGCGACCAGCAAGGCGCGCGCCATGCTGCCAGACTGCTACCCGCGCGCCGACGTGGTGGCCAACATTCAGTCCGCGGCGCTGCTGGGGCTGGCCTTTGCTCAATCGCGCGGCGACCTGCTGCGCATCGCCATGCAGGACCGCATTCACCAGCCCTATCGCGCGCCATTCTGCACCTTGCTGCCGCAGTTGCTGCCACTGGCCGGAGAACACGGCATTCTGGGAGCGGCTTTGAGCGGCGCCGGACCCTCGGTCCTGGTGATTGTCGGCAGCGAGGCGAGCGCCCCCGAAGCGTCGGCTGCCATCCGCGCGGCTGTGCAAGGGGTCACGGAGCCGGAACTCAAGCTCTGCCGGTTTGAGCCGGTGGGAGCAAACCAATCCTATGAGACGGCACACCCGTTCCAAGCCTTGACATGAGAGCCGCTGTTACGGCTGGTACAGTACTTTTCAGTGAAAATAAATGTGAAAATGTTACTTTTTTGCGACACAATTCTCGATGTGCATATTACTTTTTTAATTACTCAAGATTGCTTGCTATTCGGCCTGGAAACACCTACATTTTCACCGTGGGCAGTTCTGGGGGAGGGCTGCTCTAGCGCCCGCGATCCCATAGGGATCCGGGCGCTTTTAATTGCCCGTCCTTCAACACAGACATTTTATTTACAGCATCTTACGGAGAATTCCTGCCTTGTTTCGGTCTGAGCGGCTCCGTTTTCTATTGACGATCATGGAGCGGTTTGCGACTTTACCTCCCGCTGGCGCATCCCATAAAAGCCCGGTAACCGCGTACACTGGATGCAGGCGGTTGCCGCAAGGAGGATCATGTCTGGAGTAGGAGTTCTGGAAGTCAATGATGCAACGTTCGACCAGGAGGTGCTCAAAAGCGAGCTGCCGGTGCTGGTGGATTTCTGGGCCGTATGGTGCGGCCCCTGCAAGGCGATTGCGCCGATCATCGATGCGGTCGCGGCCAAATACGCCGGCAAACTGAAGATGGCCAAGGTGAATGTGGACGAGAATGGCGCTACGCCCTCGCGCTTCGGCATTCGCGGCATTCCGGCTTTATTGTTATTCAAAGGCGGCAAGGTGGCCGATCAGGTCGTGGGCTTTGTTCCCCAGGACGTGATCGAAGAAAAGATCAAGAAGCTGCTAGCGTAATCGAAAAGCAGGGAATAGGGAACAAGCGGTCGTCGTCGCTAAGAAAAAGCATTCATTCACTCTCAGCGCGCCGCAGCTCACGGATCTGCCTAGCTGCGGCTTAATGTTTCCTGTTCCCTAATCCCTGTTCCCTCGCATCACCTGTACTTACGCAGCACGCCCAGCACGCGGCCCTGAATGGCCACCTGCGCGGCGTTGACGATGATGGGGCCCATCTCGATGTTGGAGGGTTGCAGCCGAACCTGAGAGCCCTCGGCATAAAAGCGCTTGAGCGTGGTCTCGGAGCCGTGCAGCAGAGCCACGACGATCTCGCCTTGGCGCGCCGTGCGGGTGCGCTCCACCAGCACATAATCGCCGCTGATGATGTGTTCGTCGCGCATGGAGTCGCCGCGCACTTCGAGAGCGAAGACGTCGCGGTTGCCCACCACGTCGTGCAGCGAGATGCTCTCCTCATGCTCCAACGCCTCCACCGGCATACCGGCGGCGATGCGCCCCATCAAAGGCAGACGGTCGCTCGTACGGGTTCGGGTACCCGGCGGCAGCACCTCAATGGAGCGGCTGCGGTTATGCACGCGGTCCAGCAACCCCTTCTTTTCCAGGTTGGTAATGTGCTTGTGCACGGTGGCCAAGCTCTTGAGGCTCATGCCGCGCGCAATCTCCTCAAAAGATGGGGAGTAGCCGTTGCGCGTCACAAAAGTCTCCAGGAAGTCGAGAATCTCTTTTTGCCTTCGGGTGACAGCCATGGACGCATTATAGCGAATAAACGGCGAACTGCAACAAAATATTTTTTGCTGTCTCGAATCTGGTTCCGACGCAGTAAACAAGGGGCGAAATGGATGGAAAGCAGCGCGGTTACGTTCCGCTCGCTCCCGATGCTGAGTCAGTAGGGTGTGCGCAGTGCAGGGCAACGCCCGCGGCGAGCCAATTTCAAAGGGGGCCAAAGAGGGTGCACGACTAAAAAAACAATCGGATTCTGCCGATAAGCCCAAGTGATCTCCCGCGCATTGGTTCGACGCGAACGCAGTCAAATCCTAATCTGAGGGCACATGATCTCTATCAAGAAATACCTTGACGCAGCGTGGGCTGACTCTACAGCCTGCGACGAGACGGAGGAAACGAATCTAGCCTCTGCGGCCATTGCAGCGTATCGCTCGGCCTTGTCGGAGATAGGAGAGTGCAGTCTGAAAGCTTGTCCAGCACTCGGAAACGGCCTGAGACAGGGTCTGGGAAAGCTTGAGGCGGGCTTATCGGCCACGATGGACCCCGAAGCCGTCAAAGGCACTGAAAAGAAGGTTCAGGAGCAGTTGCAGGATTGGGGAAAGAAGACAGCCGCCCACTATAGAAAACAGACCGGCGAGGTGAAGGATCTGCTGATCGTGATGGCGCGCACGGCCGAATCGGTCGGCGAAAGGGACCAGCGCTGCGCTGGCCAGATGAACGACGTCACATCCCGGCTGAAGACGATTGCAAGCCTGGAAGACCTGACGCAAATCCGCTCCTCGATCGAAAAGAGCGCGGCTGAGTTGAAGACCTCGATCGACCGAATGACGGCGGAGGGCAAGGCGGCGATCGAAGAACTCAAGGCGGAAGTCACGACCTATCAGGCGAAGCTGGAAGAGGCCGAACTGATTGCATCGCGAGATGCACTGACCGGACTCGGCAGCCGCCTGTGGGTGGAAGGCCAGATTGAGCGCAAGATCAAGGCCGGCGAACCTCTTTGCGCAGCGATCATCGACATCAACGGTTTCAAGCCGATCAACGACGAGCACGGGCACTTGGCGGGAGATGAGGTGCTCAAGCAATTTTCAGCCGAGCTTCAGTCGGTCTGCCGAAACACGGATCTGATTGGCCGATGGGGCGGAGATGAGTTCATCGTTCTACTGGATTGCAATCTGTCGAAAGCAACGGTGAAGATCGACCGGCTCAGGGACTGGATCTGCGGAAGCTACAAGATCCACGGAAGGAATGGCCCCACCAAGCTGCGTGTGGACGCATCGATCGGGTTGGCGGAACGGCTGCAATACGAGTCGATGAAGGGGCTTCTGGCGCGAGCCGATGCCGCGATGTACCAGGACAAGGCCGCCTTCAGAGCCAGAGCAGCGGCTTCAACACCGTAAGCGCAAGCAGAGCCGGTCGCGCTCGGCTTCGAACTCGATCACGGCATCAAACCGCGATCAGAATCCTTTTTATTGCATGCCATAAGGACTGACCCGTTCTGGGACAGTTCCGCCTCCTGTGCCATTCATGGAATCAACCCCACCACATTCTTCATTTCCACTATTGAGTTCCATCCCCCGTCGCGTGAAGGTTAAGTGGAACCGTCCGTTAGGGCACGCTAAGCCGGACGGTTAGAGAACGTGAAGCAGGCAGGCGTCGCGAGTTGAGGGCGCTGCCGAGCAAGAAGGACTGCCATGAGATTATTGATCGCCGAAGATGACCGGGCGCTGGGGTTATTTCTGAGCCGCGGTTTAGAGGCTGATGGGCACTGTGTCCGCCTGGCCTACGATGGGGCCGCAGCGGTGGAGGCATTTCGCCAGGAGTTGCCTGACCTGACCATTCTCGATCTCAATATGCCAATCAAGGACGGGGAGCAGGTGCTGGAAGAGGTGCGCGCGATGGACTCGGATCTGCCGGTGCTGGTTTTGACCGCCCGCCAGGAGGTGGACACGCGCGTCCGCTGCCTGGACCGCGGGGCCGACGACCTGATGATCAAGCCCTTCAGCCTGCATGAACTGCGGGCCCGCTGCAGGGCGCTGTTGCGGCGCAAGCGCGAGGTGCGCCTGCTGCTGCGCGCCGGCGATCTGGAACTGGATCGGCTGGACCACACCGCGCGCCGCGCCGGTCAGTCAATCCTGCTCACCAACAAGGAGTTCGCTCTTCTTGAGCACCTGATGCTCAACCGCGGCCAGTGCGTCTCGCGGGTGGAGCTGCTGGACTCGGTCTGGGATCTGGAGCCGACGCAGACCACCAATATCGTGGACGTCTACGTCAACTATCTGCGTCGCAAGCTCAAGGACCCTCCCCCTGGGCAGTTGATCCGCACGGTGCGCGGACAGGGCTACATCGTGCCGTTGGAGACCGACCTTGCGCATTCCGTCTTGCCCGCGCTCGCCGTGCCCGCGATTCTGCCGGGCATGGTGGTTCCGGTGGTGGCCGCTCCGGTTTTTGAAGTTCACTAAAACATTTTCACAATTCCTGTAAGGATGATTTCGTGGTCACCCACCCATTTCACAAAGAACATGAAATGGATGGGGCACGGAAGATTCCTTACACTATCAGTGAAAATGCTCTAATTCTTTGGCTCAATTCAACTCGATCGACTTTCAGGAGAATCTTCATGGCAAGCGCAGTTCCCGTTTCCGCCCTTCCTCTGTCCAGCCGCATCCGCCCACGCACCGCGCTGGTGGCCAGCGCCGACCGCAACTTCCGTCAGCGGCTCTCCGAGACTCTTACCGGCCTGCGCTGGCAGGTGCGGGAGGCTGAAGGCGGCGCTCAGGCCTGGGCGGAGGCGGGGTCGTCCCTGCCCGAGGCGGTGATCGTCGACTCGTGGCTTCCCGATCTCGACCTGGCTGAATTCCTCAAGGACTTCCGCACCCAATTCCCCGATGTGGATTTGGTGACCGCCGACGGTTCGATTACGCAGGAGAGCCCGCGCGGACCCTACCGCCAGGAACTGCTGTATGCGCTCAGGCGCTCGCAGGACAACGACACGGCGATCTGGAACGCGGCGCCCTCTCTCGACAAACCGAACCCGGCGCTCGATACGATGAGCGGCCATGCGTGGCCGATTCCTTCCCTTCCGCCCGCAGCCCCGCCCGTAATTCCGCCGCCTAGGGTCACCTCCACCGCGATCCATCCTCAACCCAGCTTCCCTCATGTGATTCCCGCCACCGAGCTGGCCTCCAGCGAGAGGCTGCCGGAGCTGATTGGCTACGCCCCCTGCATACTTGAAGTCAGCCGCCGCATCCGCCTGGTGGCTCCGCGTCCGACCCCGGTGCTGATCGAAGGGCCAACCGGTTCCGGCAAGGAACTGGTAGCCGAGGCCCTGCACCGGCTGTCAACCCGTAGTCATAAATCCTTTGTTGCCATCAACTGCGCGGCGATTCCCGAAGCGCTTCTTGAAGCCGAACTCTTTGGCCATACGCGCGGAGCTTTCACCGGTGCGGTACAGGGGCGCGTAGGCAGGATTGAGGCCGCCGACGGCGGTACGCTGTTTCTGGATGAGATTGGCGAGATGCCTTTGGGGCTGCAATCCAAGCTGCTGCGCTTTGTCGAGTGCGGCGAGCTGCAGCGGGTGGGCGACAACGAAACTGTGCGGGTGGATGTGCGCATCGTGGCATCCACCCACAAGCCGCTGGCCAAGCTGACCCAGAGCGGCTGCTTTCGCGCGGACCTCTATTATCGACTGGCCGTCTTCCTGATCCGCACCCCGTCGCTGGCCGAGCATGCCGAGGACCTGCCGCTGCTGGTCAACCACTTTCTCGCACAGATGGGCCGCGAGGCGCCGATCAAGCGAATAGAGCCGGCGGCTCTGGCCAAACTGGCCGCCCACGACTGGCCGGGCAATGTCCGCGAACTCGAACACGTGCTGGAGCGGGGCGCGATTCTGGCCGGCGAAGAGGCTGTGCTGACGACGCGGGAGATCGACTTTGGGCTGGCGATCAACTGAGCCGCTCGATCAAGATGGAGCCGGAAGCATACCATGGCGAGTCAGCGTGGCCCGGCGCGCCTTTGAGGGCAATGCCAAGTCGGTGACCGCCTTCGACACCATCACCCAGGAAACCATCAACAGGATCCACTGAACGGGAACGGGGCGGTCTTCAGGCCGCCCCGTTCAATACCCATTACTTCCCTACCCCGCAGGCTTGGCTGGTATAAGTCTCAGAAGCCGTGGCCGTCGCCAATCTCGATGAAAATGCCTTTGGCTTCGGCCAGCACGTGGCCTCTTGCGCCGAGAATCCGGGCCTCGGTCCAGTGCTTGCGGCCCTCACTGCGCAGCAGGCGGCCCTCCAGGCGAATCGGCGCAGCGGAGCGGACCGGGCGGCGGTAGTCGATCTCCATCCGGCCGGTTACGGCCCTCAGCCCCCGCGCGCGCACCGTTTTGCTCATCGTCTCGTCCAGCAGCGTGGCAAGGATGCCGCCATGCAGATAACCGGGCGGACCCTCGAAGCTATCCGGAATCGTGGGCAGGCAAACCACCGCGCCATCCTCGGCGAGCAGGAACTCCAGATGCAAACCAATCGCATTGGCCGGGCCGCAGCCGAAGCAGCGGTTCTGGGCGGTATGCGCCATGGGGGTCAGTTTTTCGGAAGATAAATCCATGATTCCAGCATAACGGAGTCCACATAGTTACTTCGTTTCTTCAATAGAATGGTAGAATGTTGAAAAGTAAATGGTAGAAAGGAGGTTCTGGTGAGCCTGAACATCAAGAATGAGGGAACGCACAAGTTGGTTCGGAACCTGGCAACCCTGACCGGGGAGAGCATGACCACCGCGATCCGCGTGGCTGTGCGTGAGCGGATTGAGCGCGTGGAAATCGAAAGGCAATCCGGACTCGCCGACCGTTTGCTGGCCATCGGCAAGGCCGCCGCGCCGCTTTGGCGCGAACCATTCCGCTCCACCGAGCACGGAGATTTGCTCTACGGCGAGGACGGGCTGCCCAAATGATTCTCGATACCTCGGCCATCGTCGCCATTTTGCAGGACGAACCGGAAGCGGAGGCCTTTGCGCGAGCCATGGAAGAGAATCGTCCGGTAAGGCTCTCCGCGGCAAACTGGCTTGAAGCCGCTGTTGTCGTTGACGGTAATCGTAGTCCAGTACTCAGCCGCCGCTTTGATGCTTTGCTGCGTGAGGCGGCCGTTGAAATCGAGCCTGTTACGGCGCGGCAGGCGGAACTGGCGCGAGAGGCCTATCGTGCCTTTGGACGCGGCAGCGGGCACCCTGCTCACCTCAACTTCGGAGATTGTTTTGCCTATGCTCTGGCCATGGAGAGAGACGAAGCACTCCTGTTCAAGGGCAATGATTTTGCCAGTACGGACGTACGTCGAGCGGGAGTACAACGAAAAAGAATGCAATAAATATCAAAGCAACTGACAGCAACCCCAATTTCTCCGCAGTCTTTCCCCGCATCCGTGCATCGAACCCTATTGGAGGGTTCCCCACCATGGATCGCAGAACCGCAATCAAGCATCTGGGCGGCGTGGCCAGCGCGCTGCTGTTGACCGACGCTCTGCACGCACAGGCGCTCCCCGCCACCTCGCCCGCTGCCGCCACACCGCCCGCGCCCCCAACCGGCCCATTCACTCTGCCGCCGCTGCCCTACGCCTATGACGCGCTGGAACCGTACTTCGACGCCGCGACGATGCACCTGCACCATGACAAGCACCATCAGACCTATGTGAACAACCTGAACGTCGCCGTGGCCGCACATCCCGAGCTGGCAGGCAAGACGGTGGACGAACTGGTGGCCAACCTGAGCACCTGGCCGGAGTCGGCCCAAACCGCCGTGCGCAACCAGGGCGGAGGCCACGCCAACCACTCCTTCTTCTGGCCGACGCTGGGCAAAGGCGGCGCAACACCCACCGGCGAACTGGCCAAAGCCATTGACCTGAGATTCGGCTCGCTATCCAGCTTTCAGGACAAGCTGACCGCCGTGGCCCTCGGCGTCTTCGGCAGCGGCTGGGCCTGGCTGGTCAAGCTGCCCGACGGCTCGGTGGCCATTCAAACCACCGCCAACCAGGACAGTCCGCTTACTGTGGGCCTCAAGCCGTTGCTGACAGTGGATGTGTGGGAGCACGCCTACTACCTGAAGTATCAGAACCGGCGCGCCGAGTACGTCAAGGCATTCTTCCAGGTGATCAACTGGGATTACGTGAGCGGGAAGTTTGCCCAGAAGGCGTAGGTCTTCCTCACTTCGCCGGCAGCGTCTCCCGGTCCCGCGAATTCATGAAGGCGCGGCCTCCGCCTTGTGAGCGCAGGTTGGGATCGTGGATCGGCGCACGGCTCTCGTCGGCAGTGAAGCCGCGCGCCAGTTTGGGGTTGGGCTTGAACTTGGGCGGCCCGCCGTAGAACTGCCGCGCATGGCTCACCACCATCCCCGCCCGCCCATGCATCGGCCGCACGATCCCGCGAACCTGCACATCCGTGTCGCGGTACTTGCGCAGCTCGCCCACATCCTCGCGATCCTCCCACAGGCTCACGAGGGTAAAGCGACACTGCTCGTCCGGAGTCTGCGGCGTGCACACGTCCAGGAAGCGCGTCCCATCCGGCAACTCGACCACGTCATAAATGTGCGCCGTGATGCAAACATCCTTGTTCACCAGCTTGGTAGCTTCATCGGCGGTCACGCAGAGCTTCGGCTTGCCGGCAAAAGCCAGTGCAGGCGAAAGCGCGGACAAAAGCACGATCCATCCCAACCGGCGCAGAGCCACAAATAGCCTCCTACGAAGACTGCCGCAATCGTAGCGCGAAATGAGCGGGAAGAAAAGCGTGAAAAAACTACCTTACTCCCACAAAATAGATATACAATTGAAATGTATATCTAAGGAGGGCAGGATGCAAGTTTCAAAGTGGGGAAACAGTCTAGCGGTTCGGTTGCCTGCCGCAGTCGTCAAGGCGCTGGAGTTAAAGGAAGGCGACGAGATCGAGATCGGCGTAAAAGGCAATCGGCAATTTGAAGTCGAGCGTGACCCGCGAAGGCTGGAAGCAATCGAGGCGATCCGCAAACTGGCCCGTCCGCTTCCACCTGGATACAAGTTCAATCGCGATGAGATCTATGACCGTGGCATGATGCGAAATGCGGAGCAAGAGCGGGAGCCTGTCGCGCAATGATCGGCGAGAATTTTTTTGATACGAACATTCTGGTCTACGCCCATAGCGTAAGGGATTACCGAACCGCGACAGCGAGGCAGTTGCTGCTCGATGGTGGAGTGGTCGGTGTACAGGCGTTGAATGAGTTTGCGTCGGTTGCGCGGGCAAAACTCTCATTTACATGGGCGGAAGTGCAGGAAGCAATCGAAAAAATCGTGATCCTTTGCCCGAATCCCAGGCCTCTCACCTTCCAAACGCATCTGCGCGCTTTGGAAGTCAGCAAAAGATACGGGTTTTCCATTTGGGATGGCCTGATCGTTGCGGCAGCAGCCGAAGCCCATTGCTCAAAGTTGATGACCGAGGATTTGCAACACGGACAGATCGTTGAGGGCGTACAGATTGTGAATCCCTTCCTGGCGGCGTAGAAGAGATTGCCGAGTTCATTGCCCGTAGTGGCTCGTCACATACTGATCGAGTATCTGCTTGAACTCAGCCACAATCGTATCCCCATGCAGCGTCTTCAAGAGCTTCCCATCCACATAGACCGGCGCTTTAGGCTCTTCAAAGGTTCCAGGCAAACTGATGCCCAGATTGGCGTGCTTGGATTCACCCGGCCCGTTGACCACGCAGCCCATCACCGCCAGCTTCAACTCCTCCACGCCGGGATACTTCTTGCGCCACTCCGGCATCGAGGTCCGCAGATAACTCTGTATCTGCTCGGCTAACTCCTGGAAGTAAGTGCTCGTCGTGCGTCCGCAGCCCGGACAACTGGTCACTTGCGGCATGAAGCTGCGAATCCCCAGCGACTGCAGGATCTGCTGCGCGGCTAAAACTTCCTCGGTCCGGTCGCCGCCGGGCTTGGGCGTCAAGCTCACGCGAATCGTGTCGCCGATGCCGGCCAGCAGCAGCGGCGCCAGTCCCGCCGTCGAGGCAATCAGCCCCTTCGCGCCCATTCCCGCCTCGGTCAGCCCCAGGTGCAGCACGTAGTCGCAGCGCGAGGCCAGATTCGTATACACATCGATCAGGTCGCGCACTCCGCTCACCTTGGCGGAAAGAATGATCTGGTCGCGGCGCAGGCCGTAATGCTCGGCGGCGGCGGCTGAGTCCAGCGCGCTCACCACCATCGCCTCCATCATCACGTCGCGTGCGGGCAGCGGCTGCGGCTGGCGGTTGTTCTCGTCCATCATGCGTGTCAGCAGCGACTGATCCAGCGAACCCCAGTTCACGCCGATGCGCACCGGCTTCTGGTTTTCGACCGCGCACTCCACCATGACCTGAAAATTGTCGTTGTCTTTCTTGCCTATCGACGCGTTGCCGGGATTGATGCGGTACTTGGCCAGCGCCCGCGCCGTGGCGGGAAACTTCTTCAGCAGCAGGTGGCCGTTGTAGTGGAAGTCGCCCACAATCGGCACACGAAGGCCCCGCTTGTCGAGCCCGTCAACGATCCGCGGGACAGCCGCCGCGGCCTCCTCGTTGTTCACCGTGACGCGCACGATCTCCGAACCAGCCAAGGCCAGAGCCGCTACTTGTTCGATGGTGCCCGCAATGTCCGCCGTGTCGGTGTTGGTCATCGACTGCACGACGACCGGAACCTCCCAGCCCACGCGAACCTGCCCGATGCTGACCGTTCCCGTTTTCCTGCGCTGAATCTCCGCCATGCCTCTAGTTTACCTGCAAATCCTGCCGGTCGCGGCCTAAGCGCCGATTCCGCTCACCTTGATCAGCAGCCATTCCAGCACGCGCGATGGCAGCAGCCGCTTGAGCGCCAGCCCCAGGTGCGCATCCCAGCCGAAGACGTAGCGCAGCCTAGGGTGCGGATCGTCGAGAATCGCGGCAATGCCGTCAGCGACAACCTGCGGGTTGGCCTTCAGTTTGCCCTTCTCGCGCTGGCTCAGTAAGCGCGCAGTGCGAGCGGCATTGGGCGAGTTCGCATCCTGTGCGGAAGCGGAAAGAATCGCATTGCGAGTCCATATGTCGGTTTCAAACGAGCCCGGCTCGACCAGCACAATCTGAATACCCAGCGGCTTCATTTCCAGCCGCAGGGACTCGGCCCATCCCTCCAGCGCGAACTTCGAGGCCGCGTAGCTGCCGACGCCCGGAAAGCCCATACGCCCGGAGATCGAAGAAATCATCACGATGTGCCCCGCGCCCTGCCGCCGCAACTGAGGCAGAAAGGCCCGCGTCACCGCGGCAGCGCCAAAGAAGTTAGTCTCGAACTGCTGCCGCAACTCCGCATCCGTCACATCCTCGGTAAAACCCGCCATAGCGAAGCCCGCATTACTAACGACTGCATCGAGCGGATCTGGTCGTGCGGCAATTGTTGCGGCAAGCTCCGCAATCTGCTCGGTGTTGGTTACGTCCAGAGCTAGAAACTCAATGCGGTCGAGGACGCCAGCCGCGCGGGCAGCCTCCTCCAGTCTGCCGCGGCGGTTGAGATCGCGCATGGAGGCCAGCACGCACCATCCACGCCGCGCCAGCGCAACGGAGGTCAGCAAGCCAAATCCGCTGGATGCGCCGGTGATGAGTGCAAATTTAGTCATAAAAGCTTTGATGCACGTCCTGATTCATTGCTTGGATGTTGTTAAAGTATCAACAGAAATCCTTTGTATCTTGATACCTATCGATATAGGTGCCCCAGGTCCCGCTTTTAGGACTTGGGAGACTACATAAACATACGGTCATGGTACGAGCGGGCGCAAAGACTGCGCGAAAGCTGAAACACCCGCCATCCCCTGAATACTTTTCACCCCTGATCCCGCCACAGAACCACGCCGCCCAGCAGCCCGGTCTCATTCGAGACAATACTCACGTTTTTTGCCGGTGTGAAGAGGATTTTTTTCGTGTTGCCGCCGCCCAGATAGAGGTGGTCCCAGTTGAAGAGCGCTTCGGTCTGCGCGATCCCCGCCTGAAGGAAGTCGTTCCAGCGCGCCTTGCCGAACTTGTCCAGGCCGCGCTGGCCCAGGTAGTCCTCGTAGGTCATGCCCTTTTTGCGCCAGGGATGGTGGCCCAACTCCAGGCCGGGGACCAAGTGGCCGTTTGTGAAGAGCGCCGCGCCGAAGCCAGTGCCCAGTGTTAGCACCAGCTCCACACCGTCGCCTTTGATCGCCCCATAGCCGGCCACATCGGCGTCGTTGCCCACGCGAACGGGCTTCTTCCAGCGCTTTTCCAGCTCGGCTTGCAATGGGAAGCCCATGGCCCAAAGCGGATGCAAGTTGAAGCCGAGGTAGGTGCAGCCGCGCTTGACAACACCGGGAAAGCCAACGGAAACGCGATCAAAGCCCGGCAGGAGCTTGCGCAACTCCTCCAGCCCGGCCAGCACAGCTTCCGGCGTGGGCACGGCTGGGGTTACCACGCGCTGGCGCTCGCTGACCGGCTTACCGGCCGGATCCTGCAACAGGGCCTTCAGCTTCGAGCCGCCAATGTCGATCGACATGGTGATGGGACCGGTTGGGTTGGACGAAGCGATTGGGGCGGCGACGGGAGCGGCAGCGACGGGCGTGGAAATATCAGCAGTCATTAGCAGGAATTGTACCGCCTCCGGCCGGGATTGCAACTACTGTGTGAAAGCTCCGGCCAGGCATAGCAGATCGCGGTCTATGCCTTCGCGGGCGGTTTAAGCCCCAGTTCCCGCATTGCGATTTGCAGGTCGGCCCAGGCTTCTTTTTTCTGGCGGGGGTCGCGGAGCAGATAGGCAGGGTGATAAGTGACGATGAGCTGTGCGCCGCGGAAGGCATGGACACGCCCGCGCAGGCCGGCGAGGGGCTGGCGCGCGCCTAAGAGCCAGGTGGCCGCGGTTGCGCCGAGAGCGACCAGAACTTGCGGGCGAATGACGTCGATCTGGCGGAAGAGAAAAGGCGTGCAGGTCGCGCCCTCTTCCTGCTCGGGTACGCGATTGCCGGGCGGGCGGCACTTGACCACGTTGGCGATGTAGACCTCTTCGCGGCGGAGTCCCATGGCGGCGATCATGTTGTTCAAAAGCTGCCCGGCCTTGCCGACAAAGGGCAAGCCTTGCGCGTCCTCATCGGCTCCCGGGCCTTCGCCGACGAACATCAGCCGTGCGGTGGGCGAGCCGTCGCCGAAGACCAGCTTGTTGCGGCCTTTGTGGAGCGGGCAGCGAGTGCAGTCGCCGATTTCGTCACGAATGAGTTGGAGGGCGGCGGCGCGGCCGGCGGCGGGAACGGCAGCGGAGATTTCTGGGGCGGCGGGAAAGGGCTTGCGGGGTGGAATGGGCTGATCCTCCAATGGATAGGCATGAGGGGCTGACGCGGGTTGGGGTTCGTGGTTTCCCACCCTTTCCGCAGAAAGAAGCGGAAAGGATGGGGCACGGGGGGTTGGGGGGAGCACCCCAGTTTGGTTTTGGACTGAAGATTCCGATGCTTCCGATTCGGCGGCAAATTGCGCGGCAAGCGCCGGGTCCACGGGGCGGCGATAGTACTCGGTGAGGCCGAGATCGCGGTAGAAGCGGACGCGGGCCAGCAAGACTTCGCGAGTTGCGGGATCGAGCGATTGCGCCAACGGACTTTACTCCACGATCAGTTGCCGGCGGGCGGCGGGCGGCGGAAGGGTCTCGCTGAGCACGCGGTCCTGACTCGACTTAATGTTTTGCCGATGCTTCTGTTCCTGATTCTGGCCCTCGTCGAATTCAAGCAGCACAGAGCTGGGGCGGCGGAGGGTGAGGATTTCGTCGAGGATGCGGTCGGCGAGCGAGCGCTTGGACATCCGCGGCAGCTCGATGGCGGTCGAAAGGGTGAGGAATGTGGCCTCGTTGGAATCCACGTCGAAGCCCGATCCCTCGCCGCTCACGTCGTTGACGACGATGGCGTCCGCGCCTTTGGCGAGGAGTTTGGCGCGGCCGTTTTCCATGCGGTTTTCGGTCTCGGCGGCAAAGCCCACGATGAGCTGGCCGGGACGGCGGCGGCGGACCACTTCGGCCAGAATGTCCTCCGTCGGCGCGAGCTCCAGTGTGAGCGGACCGCTGCGCTTGAGCTTCTGCTCGGAGATGGTGACGGGGCGGTAGTCGGCGACGGCGGCGGCCTTGATGACCAGCGTGGCCTCGGTCATGCGCTCAAGCACCGCTGCGCGCATTTCAGCGGCGGTGGTGATTCGGATCAACTCGCAATGCGCGGGAGGATGAAGCTGGGAGGGTCCGCTGATGAGGATGACTTTGGCGCCGCGGCTGAGGGCGGCTTCGGCCAGCGCATAGCCCATCTTGCCGCTGGAACGGTTGCCGATGAAACGGACGGGGTCGAGAGCCTCGCGCGTGCCACCGGCCGTGACCAGCACAACTTCGCCGGCCAGATCGTGACAGCGGCCCAAGGCGCAGAGTACGGCGTCGGCAATGGCGACAGGCTCGGCCATGCGCCCCGCGCCCACCATGCCGCAGGCCAGTTCGCCCGTGCCCGGCTCGAAGATGCTCACGCCGCGCTGGCGGAGGGTTTCCAGATTCGCTTGCGTGGCGGGATGCTCCCACATATTCACGTTCATGGCCGGAGCCACGAAGACCGGCACTGTGGAGGCCAGATAGAGGGTGGTGAGAAAATCGTCGGCGATGCCGTGGGCGAACTTGGCCAGAATGTTGGCCGTGGCCGGAGCGACGACCAGCGCGTCGGTCCATTGCGCCTCGCCGATGTGCTCAATCGAGGAATCGTAAGCGCCCGTTCCGGCGTCGTCCCACAAACTGGTGATGACCTTGTGGCCGGTGAGCGCGGCAAAGGTGAGCGGCTGGACAAACTTGCCGGCCGCCTCGGTCATGACCACGTGGACTTCGATGGCCTGCCGTTGCAGCGCGCGAACCAGTTCCGCCGCTTTATAGGCGGCGATTCCGCCGGAGACTCCGACCGTAACTCTCATGACTCGATTGTAGCTGGTTTGAATTGTGATAGGCGCGGGTGAAGCGGAAGATAAAGATTCATGGTTTCCCACCCATGCGCCAAAAAAAAGGCGCATGGATGGGGCACGGACCTTTGTGGCTGCGAAAAAGCCAAAACTAGCTGAGCAGAATCACTAGCTCAGCAGGATCGGAACGGCCGGGCCTTCGATCAGCGGCTTGACGACCGGGGCTTCGATCTTCTCGTAAGAGATTTTGCCGGCGGTAATCTCTTCCTGGGCGATGCGGCAGGGCTTGGTGGACTGCGTGGAGATCAGGGCGCGGGAGCCGCTCTGCAACTGGCGAGCGCGGCGGGCAGCCACCATCACCTTGCGATAGTTCGAGTCGAAGCCGGTTTCAATCGTCATCGGAATCCTCCTCAAAAGGCAGTTCCTGCTGGCCGGGGTAGCCAATGCGAAAGGCCTCCAGCACAGGTCTGAGCCGTTCCTGCGAGTTGGCGTTCAGGCAGGCTGCCGCCACCTCCAACACCCTTTCCGCACGGAAGGCGATCGGCTCGTCGTTGCGATAGAAGCGCTCGGCCAGCACGATGGCTTCCAGTTGCGCCACCGCCCGGTCCAGAATGTCGTTAACCAGAATATAGCCGTATTCGCGATAATTCTCAATCTCCTGGCGGGCCTCGCTCAGGCGGCGGTAGACCTCGGCCTCGTCCTCGACGCCCTCGGCGCGGCTGCGATTGCGCAGGCGGGTGCGCAGAACCTTGGGGTTGGGGGGCAGGACGAAGATGCTGACCGCCTCGGGCATTTTGGCGCGCACCTGCGCGGCGCCCTGCACGTCGATGTCCATCACCAGGTCGTGGCCGGCGACGCGGGCCTGTTCCAGCGAGGCGCGCGCCGTGCCGTAGTAGTTGCCGAAGACCTCGGCGTGCTCCAAAAACTCTCCGGCAGCGAGCATCCGCTCGAACTCCTCGCGGGTGGTGAAGTTGTATTCGCGCCCGTGCTGCTCGGAGCCGCGCGGCGGGCGCGTCGTCCATGAGACGGAGAACTCGATGCCGGTCAACTGCTTGCGCACTTCGTTGACCAGCGTGCTCTTGCCCGAGCCGGAGGGCGCCGAAATGATGAAGAGAATTCCTGCCATAATGTTGTCCTTCGGACAGTTCTCAGTTCTCAGTTCTCAGTTCTCAGTTCTCAGTTCTCAGTTCTCAGTTCTCAGTTCTCAGTTCTCAGTTCTCAGTTCTCAGTTCTCAGTTCTCAGTTCTCAGTTCTCAGTTCTCAGTTCTCAGTTCTCAGACGAATTATCGGCAATATCGGGGGAAAATCAAGAAAATTTTCTGTCGGCCAGATAGGCTCGCCCGCCCAAATCAAAAACTGACAACTCAGAACTGCTACTCAAGATTCTGAATCTGTTCCCGCGCCTTTTCGATCTCCGACTTCATCGCCAGTCCCAGTTCGGTAATGCGAGTTCCCTTCCCTCCAGCGCCGCCGGTCTTGGAGAGCAGCGTGTTGGCCTCGCGATTCATCTCCTGAAGCAGGAAGTCGAGCTTCTTGCCGACTTCGCCGCCGCCGGCGAGCAGCTCTCGGAAGTGGCCGATGTGCGTCGTCATGCGCTCCAGCTCCTCGGCAATGTCGCTGCGCTCGACCATCACGGCAACTTCTTCCAGCAGTCGCTGGCGGTTGAACTCCGGGCCGGTGGCCACCAGCAGCCGCTCGGTGAGCCGGTCCTGATAGCGCTGTTCGACTTCGGAACGCATCGCCGCAACTCCTTCGGTGACCTCGGCCAGGCGATCCAGCGTGCCGTGCAGAATCGCCTCCAGCGCCTCGCCCTCCCGCGCCCGCATCGTCTTCAACTCTTCCAGCAGCGGCGCAATCTCCCGCCGCACGCTTTCGTTCAGCTCGGCTTGGTCCTCGTCGCCGTTGGAGCGGTTGTCGCTTTGCAGCGCTCCGGGCAGGCGCAGAATGGCATTCAAATCCGGCTGGCCGCCCAGCCCATGCTCCTCGCGCGCGGCGGCGAAGGCGGCCAAGTAGCCGTTCACCAGCTCGCGATTGTAGCCGGACGTTTGCTGGCTGCCGCGATCGATGGAGAGCGTCAGATCAACGTGGCCGCGGATCAGGTTGTCCTTGATCGCCTTGCGCAGCTCCATCTCCAGCGCGTCCAGGCCCGAAGGCAGCCGCAACTGCACGTCGAGAAAGCGGTGATTCACGCTCTTGACGCTGAGCGTGTAGCTGAGCTGATCGTTTACGCGGACTTGAGCGCGCGCAAACCCGGTCATCGAATAAATCGGCATTCTACTTCTCCTCGAACTATGTGCGGGCTAATGCTCGCGCCCTTCAGCTAAAATCCATCTCTGTTCTCTAGTCCTTGTTCCCCGTTCTCTAGTTCCCAATCCCTGGTCCCTGATCCCTGCCCATCCTGCGCGTCGATAAATTGCAGTTGATAGAGCCGCTGATAGGTGGACGAAGTGGTCAGCAGCTCTTCATGCGGGCCGATGGCGGTGATGCGGCCGTCTTCCAAAACGGCGATGCGGTTGGCGCGGCGAATGGTGCTCAGGCGATGGGCGATGACCAGCGCGGTGCGGCCCTGCATCAGATTCGCCAGCGCCGTTTGCACCAGTGATTCACTCTCCGCGTCGAGCGACGAAGTAGCCTCGTCGAGAATCAGCACCGGCGCGTTTTTCAAGATAGCGCGCGCGATGGCCAGCCGCTGGCGTTCGCCGCCGCTGAGCCGGAAGCCCTTCTCGCCGATCACCGTATCGTAGCCCTGCGGCATTCCCAAAATAAAATCGTGAGCCAAGGCGTTGCGCGCGGCCTCTTCCACATGGTCGAAGTGAATCTCCGGCTGGCCGTAGGCGATGTTGTTGCGCACCGTGTCGTTGAAGAGAATTGTCTCTTGCGTGACCTGGGCAACCTGGCGGCGCAGCGAACCCAGCGTAAGGTCGCGCAGGTCGCGGCCGTCAATGAGAATGCGGCCGCTGGTCACGTCGAAGAAGCGCGGAATCAGGTTGGCCAGCGTGGTCTTGCCCGCGCCGCTGGGGCCGACCAGCGCCACCACTTCGCCGGTGCGCAACTCAAGATCGACGTTGTGCAGAATCTGGTGTTCGCCTTCTTCTGTCGAGTAAGAGAAGCCCACATTATCAAAGCGAACGGACTCTCGAAAGGGACGCATTGCAGTGGCGTGCGGGCGCTCCTTCACGTCGTCCTCGGCGTCGAAGAAGCTGAAGATCGAAATGGAAGCGCCCATGGCCTGCTGGAAGCTGTTGTAGAAAAATGCGAATTTGCGCACCGGATCGTAGAGCTTGAAGAGCAAAATGATGAAAGCGCCGAAGAGCCCCATGGTCATGCGTCCATGGATGATTTCAGTGCGCCCTACCAAGAGCATCACCGCAATGGCGATGGCTCCGATGGAGTCCATCAACGGCGAACTGATGGACTGAATGCGGACGCTGCGCAGATTGGCGCGGAAGAGGCGCGAGGCGGCTTTTTGGAAGCGCAAAACCTCCCAACGTTCGGTGTTGAAGGCCTTGACGATGCGGTTGCCGGTCACCGTTTCATGCAGAATGTTCTGGATTTCAGCCAGCTTGTCCTGCCCGGTGCGCGTGCGCACGCGGACCGCGCGTCCAATCCTGCGCGCGGAAGTGGCCACAACGGGAACAAAAAGCAACAGCGCCCAACTCAGGTGGCCGCCCAGGCGAATGACAAAGGCCAGGCCGACGACGAAGGTAAAAAACTGCTGAAGAAAATCGCTGATGACCGAGCTGAGCGCAACTTGCACGCGATCCACATCGTTGATGAGCGTGGAAAGGATCGTCCCGGTAGCGTGCTTGTGAAAGAAACTAGCCGAACGCCGCAGCGTGGTCTCATAGAGATGATTGCGCAGGTCGGTGATGGTGCCGAAGCCGGCATAATTCACCAGGTAGGTGCCGGTGTAGTCGCACAATCCCTTGAGTACGGTTGCTACGATCAGCGCGAAGGCCACTACACTCCAGGCATTGTGCATATGCATGAAATGGGGAACCAGCAGCCTCAGGTCAAAGTGCCATTGGCTCCTGGGGAGGCCAATCGCAATGGGACCTTCGGGCGCATCCGGCCTCAGAACCTGGTCGAAGATGGGCTGGAAGAGGAGAACGCGGAAGGTGTCAAGCGCGCCCACCAAGGCCAGCAGCAGCACTCCCGGCAGCCATTGGAACCAGTAGGGAAGCCCATAGCGCAGAAGGCGCAGAAATCTATTCATGCCGGTCTGACCGCCTGACGGACGCAAGAGTCCATCCCTGGATTATATCCGGCGAGCGGCTTTGACCGGCCCGCCGGTCAGGGCTTTGGCTTGGTGACTTGGTGGTTGCTCCGGAAAAGGCGCGGGCGAGGACGCCCGCACGACAGCCGATCTGGAGATTGGCGCCACAGAAGTCTCCGCACTCCGAAGATTTAGAATGGAGAGAGTCAAAAATCGTCATGCGCCGGCTTGCCGGCCGGAAGGCACGCGTCATCCCTATGCATCGCTGGTCAAAGCTCTTTATACCCACTCTTCGCGAGGCCCCGGCGGACGCCGAAGTGGCCAGCCACCGCTTCCTCATTCGCTCGGGCTACATTCGCCAGCTGGGCGCGGGCATCTACAACTATCTCTTTCTCGGGCAGCGCGCGATCAACAAGATCATCGGCATTGTGCGCGAAGAGATGGACCAGATTGGGCAAGAGTTTTATCTGCCCGCGCTGCTGCCCAAAGAGCCGTGGGAGCAGAGCGGCCGCTGGACCGGCATGGGCGACAATATGTTCCGCCTCAAAGACCGCAAAGGCGCGGAGCTATGCCTGGGCATGACCCACGAAGAGATCATGACCACCATCGCCAAAAATGAATTGCGCAGCTACAAGCAGTTGCCGCAGATCTGGTATCAGATTCAGACCAAGTTCCGCGACGAGCCGCGGCCCAAGTCGGGGCTGCTCAGGGTGCGCCAGTTCACCATGAAGGACGCCTACTCCTTCGACATCGACAAGGCTGGGCTGGACAAGAGCTTCGAGCTGCACGATGCGGTTTACCGGAAGATTTTTTCGCGCTGCGGGCTGAAGTTTGTCGCCGTTGAAGCCGACTCAGGCTCGATGGGCGGCTCGCAGTCGCAGGAGTTCATGGTCTACACAGACGCCGGCGAGGATCTGATTGCAAGCTGTCCCGTCTGCGGCTACGCGGCGAATACCGAAAAAGCAACGTCGCTCCTCGCGCCGGTCACAGAGATGGAGCCAACCGGCGACGGCAAGCCAGAGCTGGTCTTCACGCCGGGCTGCGGAGCGATTGCCGATGTGGCCGCGTTCTTCAAGATTTCACCGGCCTCCGACATTAAGTGCGTGGCCTACATGGCGCTGAAGCGGGGCGCGGCGGGCAAGCCAGATTCATGGCATGGGGTTGCTGCCTTCCTGCGCGGCGACCATCAGGTGAACGAAACCAAACTGCTGGGTGCGATGGGCGCGTCGGAGTTGCGCACCATGCAGGCCGAAGAGTTGACGCAGTACCTCAACGGCCCGGCGGGCTTTCTCGGACCTGTGGGAGTTACACCCGAAGCCAAGCCGCTCGAAAGCGGTCTAACGGTCGTCGTGGACAGCTCTCTCGAAGACCGCAAAAACATGGTCTGTGGCGCAAACAAGCTCGACTACCATCTGCGCAACGTCACCCCAGGCCGCGATTTCTCATGGACGCTGACGGCGGATATTCGCACTGTCAATGAGGGCGAGAGCTGCCCCAAGAATGGTTGCGGCGGCAAGCTTGTCGTCGGCAAAGCGGTCGAGATCGGCCACATCTTCAAGTTGGGCTACAAGTACTCCGAGTCGATGGGGGCGCGGGTGCTGGACGTGAATGGCAAGGAAGTGACGCCGATCATGGGCAGCTACGGCATCGGCATTGAGCGCATTTTGACCGCGGCCGTTGAGCAGTCGAACGACAAGAACGGCTTCTGGCTGCCGGCTTCGATTGCGCCCTTTACCGTGGTCGTCACGGTGACCAACATGACCGATGCGCTGCTCAAAGAGACCGGAGAAACGCTGGCCGCGGAGCTGGAAGCGGCGGGCCTCGACGTGCTCCTTGATGACAGAGACGAGCGCGCCGGCGTCAAATTCAAGGACGCAGATTTGATCGGCATTCCTTATCGCATCAACGTCGGCAAGAAGACCGCCGAAGGCAAAGTCGAGTTAGTAACTCGCGCGACCTCAACCAGCGTGGATGTTGAGTTGAGCGAAGTGGTTGCGCTGGTAAGAAAGCGCGTCGAGGAAGATGCGCTGGTGATGGCTGTAGGAGAGTAAAAATAGCTTTCAGCTATCAGCTATCAGCTCTTTCGTCGCTGAAAGCCGGCGGCTGAAAGCTGATAGCTGATAGCTGAAAGCTGCATTACAAGGAGCGGCGATGGCGTTGAAGATCCGGTTTCACATGCCCACAGGAAATCATCCCTGGGCGTCGCTTGCTCTGCGCGTGGGTCTGCTGACGTTTGTGGCCGCCGATCTGCTGTTTCTGGCTGTCTTCGGCTATTATTACGTCGTCTATCAGCACGTTGTGGACGACCGCTTGAAGCAGCCCATCTTTGCCAACACCGCCAAGATCTATGCCGCGCCGCGCGAGGTGCGACCCGGCCAGAAGCTCTCCATCCACCTGCTCGCCGACGAACTACACCAGGCCGGCTACTCGGTCGATGGCGCCTCGCAGACCTCCGAATTGGGAACCTACAAGGAGGGCGTGCAGGCCATCACCGTGCGCCCCGGTCCGCAGTCCTTTCACGCGCAGGACAGCGCCATCATCCGCATCAGCGCAGGCCAGGTTGCATCAATCTCCGACAACCACGGCCAGGCGCTGTCGAGTTATGAGCTGGAGCCGCTGCTGATTACCGGACTCAGCGAGGACGCCAACCGCACCAAGCGCCGCTTGCTTACATATGACGAGATTCCGCTCAATGTTGTGAATGCCGTTCTGGCCATCGAGGACCGCCGCTTCTTTGAGCACAGCGGCGTCAATTACTGGCGGCTGATGGACGCCGTCTTCCGCGACGTGATCTCAGGCCGCAAGCAGCAAGGCGGCTCCACGCTGACCATGCAGTTGGCTAAAAACTTCTTTCTCACCCCGGAGAAGCGATTCAAGCGCAAGCTCATTGAGATCGTCATCACCTTTCAGCTTGAGCACCGCTTCAACAAGCAGCAGATCTTCGAGATGTACGCCAACGAGATCAACCTGGGCCAGCGCGGCAGCTTCTCCATCGACGGCTTCGGCGAGGCCTCGCAGACCTACTTCGGCAAGGACGTGAGCAAGCTCGATCTGGCCGAGTGCGCGATGCTGGCCGGCATCATTCAGCGCCCCAGCTACTTCAATCCCTTCCGCCATCCTCATCAGGTCATGGAGCGCCGCAACCTGGTGCTGGACTCGATGGTCGAGACGGGAGCCATCACCAAGGACCAGGCCGAGGCAGCCAAGGCCGAGCCGCTGAAGCTGACCGAGCAGAGCGTGGACGCCAACGAGGCGCCCTACTTCGTGGACCTGGTTCATGACCAATTGACGCAGAAGCTGGGCGATCGCGATTTCAATCATGAAGGCCTGCGCATCTATACCTCGCTCGATCCTGAACTGCAACGGGTGGCGACGGAGGCGGTCGAATCCACGGTTCACATCATCGACGCGCAGGTGGACAAACTGCACGCGGGCCAGAAGAAGCGGGGCGAAGCCTACATCTATCCGCAGGTGGCGCTGGTAGCGCTGAATCCGCATACCGGCCAGGTGCTGGCGCTGGTCGGGGGCCGCAGTTACGGCAATTCGCAACTGAATCACGCAATGGCCAAGCGGCCCACGGGATCGATCTTCAAACCCTTCGTCTATGCCTCGGCCTTTGCCACCGCCGTCGAAGGCACCATGCTGCCGGGACAGAATAAGCTCTTCTCGCCGCTGACCCTGTTGAAGGACGAGCAGACCACCTACGGCGAGGGCACGCCCTACGAGTACACGCCGAAGAACTTTGAAGGCGAGTATCACGGACAGGTCACGGCGCGTTATGCGCTGATGCGCTCGCTGAACAACGCCACCATCAGCCTGGCCTCGATGGTGGGCTTTGACCGCGTGGCCGCGCTGGCTCGCGAGGCCGGCATCAAGAGCGCACGCGGAACGCCCTCGATGGCCATCGGCTCCTATGACGCCACGCCGCTCGATATGGCCGGCGCTTACACCACCTTCGCCAACGGCGGTATTCACCTTGAGCCCTGGATGCTGGCCAGCGTGCGCACCCCCACGGGCGATGTCATCAATGACTATCTGCCCGACCCCAAGCAGGTTCTCGACCCGCGCGTCGCCTATCTTACCGTCAGCCTGATGCAAAACGTGCTGCACAGTGACGTGACCGGCTCCGGAACCGGCGCGGGCGTGCGCAATATGGGATTCACCTCGCCCGCCGCGGGCAAAACCGGCACCAGCCATGACGCTTGGTTTGCCGGCTTCACCTCCAACCTGCTGTGCATCGTATGGGTGGGCAACGACGACTACACCGACGTGAAGATCGAGGGCGCCCGCGCCGCCGCGCCCATCTGGGCAGAGTTCATGAAGCGCGCCGTGCAACTGCCGCAGTACTCCGACACCAACAACTTCAGCGCCCCCGAAGGCGTGGACTTTGTTTCAATCGACAGCGTCAGCAACCTGCTCAGCGACGCCTCTTGCCCGGCCAGCTTCGATGCGGCCTTCCTCGCGGGCACAGCGCCCACCGAAACCTGCGACCACCCCGCCGAGCATCGCAACCTGCTGCAAAAAATCTTCGGGCTGGGAAAAAATGGCAACTGACCATCAACAGGCTTTCATTTTCATTCGTTTCTATGCTACCTTTCAACCATGCAGGTAACCGTCGAAATCCCGGACGAAATGGCCACGCGGCTTGCGGTCTTCGGTCAGGAGCCCGCGCGGGCCACGCTGGAAGCCGTGGCCATCGAGGGCTACCGCTCCGGCACGCTAACAGCCTCCCAGACTCGCCGCTTGCTGGGTTTTGAAACCCGCTATGAATTGGACGGCTTTCTCAAGGCCCATAACGTCTGGGAACACTCCTACTGCCTTGAAGACCTTGAACAGGATCGCCGCACGCTTCAGCAGCTCGATGCGGAAGGCCGTCTGAAGGCATGATCGTTGTTGCCGACACAACGCCCCTGAACTATCTGATGCTGATCGGAGAGATCGAACTGCTCTCCGCCCTCTATGAGAGCATCCTGATTCCTCGCGAAGTCCATGAGGAGTTGCAGCGCCTCAAAACCCCTCCGCCGGTTCGCGCTTGGGCTGCCTGCTTGCCCGCGTGGTGTGAGGTGCGTGATGTGATGACTGTCGCCGATGCTGCTCTGTGCGAACTTGATGCCGGAGAGCGCGACGCGATACAGCTTGCCCTGGATGCGGGTGTGGATACTCTGCTGATTGACGAGAGGGAAGGTCGCCGGGAAGCCGTGCTCCGCCATCTCCATGTAACGGGAACCGTAGCGGTCCTGGAGAAGGCAGCACAGCGCGGCTGGATTGATTTTCGCGCGACACTCCAGCGATTGGAACAAACAAACTTTCGGCTTTCAGCCAGAGTTCGCGATGAGTTCATACGGCGAAATCCTTGAGCGGCCAGCAACGATCCAGAACGCTGAAGGCGCGGAAAGAACTCAATGCGCCACTTCCCCAACTCCCATAAATGTTCTATAGTTCCATTGCCATGAATTTCAAACTTCGCACCCTCATGCCCGTCCTGCCGGCGCTTGCCGGCCTGCTTCTGTTCGTCCCAACCACTCCAGCGCAAAGCGCGCCCGCCGCCAAGCCCACCGTCGCCGACGCCCTCACATTCATCGCCAGCGCGGAGAAGGAGCTGGGCGATATGAGCGTCTATGCCAATCGCGCCCAATGGGTCGAGGAGACCTACATCACCGACGACACCATCGCTCTGGTGGCCGAGGCCAACGACCGGCTGATCGCCCGCGAGACCGCGCTGATCTACGAGGCGCGCAAATTTGATGGGCTCACCCTGCCGCCCGATGCCCGGCGCAAGCTGCTGCTGCTCAAGCTGGGCATTGCTCTGGCCGCGCCGCAAGACCCCGCGCTGCGCGCTGAAACCACCCAGAAGGCCGCCCAGCTCGACGCCGCCTATGGCCGCGGAAGGTACTGCCCCGACGCCAATCCCGATCACTGCCTCGGCATCGACGAACTCGAACCGCTGATGGCCCAGAACCGCGATCCAAAGGAACTCGCGGCCCTGTGGGCGGGCTGGCACGCCGTCGGCAAGCCGATGCGCGGCGATTATGCGCGCCTGGCCGAGCTGAGCAACCAGGGCGCGCGCGAGCTGGGCTATGCCGACACCGGCGCGCTCTGGCGCTCGCAGTACGACATGACTCCCGAAGAGTTTCAGGCTGAGATCGAGCGGCTGTGGAGGCAGGTCGAACCGCTCTATCGCGAGCTGCACACCTACGTCCGCCGCAAGCTGATCGAGAAGTACGGCGACGACGCGCGCCGACCAGACGGCATGATCCCCGGGCATTTACTTGGAAATATGTGGGCGCAGGAGTGGGGCAACATTTACGACGTGGTCGCGCCGCCCTCCGGCCCGATGCCCTACGACCTGGGCGCGATTTTGAAGGCGCGCAACACCGATCCGCAGCAACTGGTCCGCTACGGCGAAGGCTTCTACAAGTCGCTGGGCTTCGATCCGCTGCCCGAGAGCTTCTGGAAGCGTTCGATGCTCGCTCATCCCCGCGACCGCGATGTGGTCTGCCACGCCAGCGCATGGGACATCGACAACCAGCGCGACGTGCGCATCAAGGCCTGCTTCCAGCCCACCGCCGACGACTTTGTCACCGTGCATCACGAGCTGGGCCACAACTATTACCAGATGGCCTATCGCAACCAGCCCTACTTCTTCCAGAACGGCGCAAACGACGGCTTCCACGAGGCCATCGGCGACTCCATCGCGCTCAACGTCACTCCGGTTTACCTGAAGAAACTCGGTCTGATTAACGAAGTTCCGCCCGAAAGCGCGGATATTCCGCTGCTGCTGCACACTGCGCTCGACAAGATCGCCTTTCTGCCCTTCGGCTTGCTCATCGACAAATGGCGCTGGCAGGTTTACTCCGGCCAGGTCACGCCGGAGCACTACAACAGCGCCTGGTGGGCCCTGCGCGAAAAGTATCAGGGCGTCGCCCCGCCGGTTGCGCGCACCGAGGCCGACTTCGATCCCGGCGCCAAGTACCACATCCCCGGCAACGTCCCCTATATGCGCTACTTCCTCGCCCGCGTCTATCAGTTCCAGTTCTATCGCGCAATGTGCCAGGCCGCCGGCTACAAAGGGCCGCTGAATCGCTGCTCGGTCTACGGCTCCAAGGAGGCAGGCGCTCGGCTGAACGCAATGCTCGCAATGGGCCAATCGAAGCCCTGGCCCGAAGCGCTGAAAGTGATGACCGGCAGCGACAAGGCCGACGCCTCGGCGATCGTCGAATACTTCCAGCCGCTGCTCGATTGGCTCAAGGAACAGAACAAAGGCGAAAAGGAAGGCTGGACGCTGCCCGCCGACCCGCTGAAGTAGCTCACTAAATTGGAAATATGCAGAGAGATTGCTCCTGTTTTGCGCCGTTCAGCCGGCGCGTTCCACCTGGTAGTAGAAGGGCGGGCCCTGCTCCTGCGCCAGCGTCTTGATGGTGCGCAAAAAAGCGCGCGCGGCATAGGAGAGCGTTGTCTGCCGCCGATGGACCAGCCGTAGGATGCGCCGGGCCTCTAAATCCTCGACCGGAATGCGCACCAGGTCGCCGCTCTTCAGCTCCTGAGCCACGGTCAGATGGGGAATGAGCGCCACGCCGTTGCCCATGGCCACAAAGCGCTTGATGGCCTCGATGGTGGGCAGCTCGATGCCCATATTCAGTGGCGTGCGGTGGCGCTGGAAGGCCTCGATCACCTTGCGGCGCAACGGCGAAGCGACGTTGTGGGCGATGAAGGTCTCTTCGCCGAGCTGGCTGATGGAGACGCGCTTGGCCCCGGCCAGCGGGTGGCTGGGGCTGACGATGAAGGCCAGGGTGTCGGCATAGACCGCGATGCTGCGGAAGTGCGCCGGATCGGGGCGGAAGGAGAGCATGCCCAGCTCGAAGGTGCGCAGATTCAGTTCATCGGGGATGCGCGAGGCCAGCATGCGGTGCACGGCGACGGTGATGTGGGGGAACTCGCGCCGGTAGCGGTCGATGGCGGGCAGCAGATACATGCAGGTGTACTCGTTGGCCGCCAGTTGCAGGCGTCCGCTCTCCAGGCTCTTCAACTCACCTAATGCACTGGAGGCTTCGCGGCGCAGGGCCAGCAGACGCAGCGCATAGTCGCGCAACAGCACTCCAGATGCGGTCAGCGAGCCGTCGCGGGCGGCGCGGTCGAAGAGCGTCTCGCCCACCGCGGCTTCCAGTTTGCGAATCACCTGGCTGACCGCCGGCTGAGTACGATGCAGGCGCACGGCCGCGCGGGAGAAGCTGCGCTCCTCGGCGACGGCGAGAAAGGTTTCGAGTTGATGCAGTTCCATGGCTGGACAGAGATCAGAGATCAGGGGTCAGCGATTCTTTCGCTGGAAGAGCGCGTTGATAAACTCCTGCTAGCTGCTAACGGCAGTCTTCGAGAGCCGCGAAACCCGCCTGGGAAGCGCCTGCAATCGATCAATCGTGTCGGGGTAGCGCAGAACCAGCTCGACAAACGTAGCCGCCAGCGGACTCACTTGGCCGCCCTGCTCCCACTTCTCCACTGTGCGCGGGCTAACACGCAACATATTGGCCCATACGGCGCGCGAGACGTTGAACTTCTCCCGCACAGCTACAAAGAACTCCGCTCCCGGCGATTCTTTTACCTCGACTGCCGGAAGAGAATGAGTTCTCAGCGTGACCTTGCCTTCACGATGCTTCCCCATCGCGCCGACGCCTTCCATCAATTCCGCGAAGATCTCTCGCTTGGTCCCTGTTAGCTTGCTCATTGTGCCTCCCTTCGCTTGCGAGCGGCGCGCTCGGCTTCAAGCGCCTTGCGCAGTTGCGTCTTCTCGTCCTTGCTCAAATCAGCAGCTTCGTCCTTGCCGTATAAAGTCAAAAGCCAAATCTCTTCATCCGACAGAAAGCAGTAGTAGATGATGCGCAGTCCGCCGCGCTTTCCCTTGCCACGCCGAGAGTCTCTCCAGCGCAATTTCCGAATGCCGCCCGCGCCCGGAACCAAGTCACCCTCTTCGGGATTTACGGCCAAAGCCTGCTGCAACTCACGGAATCCTTCATCGTCAAGATAATCCTCGCGATAACGGCTGAAAGCTGGGGCTTCGACAAACTGGAGCCCCTTCGGAGGTTTTGGGTCTCTCATTGCGCCATCCTTACTATACCCATCATGGGTATATATTGCAACAGATTTCTTGTGCTCGAACCGTGAATGCACCCGCCAAAAGGAATGGGCTGAGTTCAAATAAGAACTTGCCAACTATTCAATCTCATTCTCGCACCAACTGACCATCATAACAATAACTAATCGCTTCTCCAAGAATTATAAATTAGCGTTATGCCGCCGGATGCGAGAGACTGGAAGCAATCACACGAGGCGTTCCCTTGGCAGAGACACAAAAGCCCGCAAATCACGTTTACTTTTTTGACACCACGCTGCGCGACGGCGAACAATCGCCCGGCTGCAGCATGACCACGCAGGAAAAGCTGACCATGGCGCACGCCCTGGAGGATCTGGGCGTGGACATCGTCGAGGCCGGCTTCGCAATGGCTTCAGAGGGCGACTTCGCGGCCATCGCCACGATCACGCAGGCCATTCACAAGCCGCGCATCGCCTCGCTGGCGCGGGCAAAGAAGGAAGACATCGAGATGGCCGCGCGCGCGCTGCAATTCGCCGACCGCGCCCGCATTCATGTCTTCCTGGCGTCGAGCGACCTGCATCTGGAGTACAAGCTGAAGATCAGCCGCGCCGAGGCGCTTGACCTTACAGGCGAATCGGTGCGCCTGGCGCGCTCGCTGGTGGACGACGTGGAGTTTTCGCCCGAGGACGCCACTCGCTCGGAGCGCAATTTTCTGGTGGAGATGGTGCGCATCGCCATCGAAGCCGGCGCGACAACGATCAATATGCCCGACACGGTGGGCTACACGACGCCTGAGGAGTATGGGCAGATGTTTCGCGAGGTGCGCGAGCGCGTGCCGGCTATCGACGCCCAGGGAATAATTCTCTCCTCGCACTGCCACGACGACCTGGGGCTGGCTGTCGCCAATTCGCTGGCGGCCATCCAGAACGGCGCGCGGCAGGTGGAGTGCACCATCAACGGCATCGGCGAGCGGGCCGGCAACGCGGCTCTGGAAGAGATTGCCGCGGCGCTCTACGTGCGCGGCGACCGCTATGGCGTCACCAGCGGCCTCAATCTGAATCAGCTTTACCCCGCCAGCCAGGTGCTGGGCCAGCTCATCACCTTCCGGCCCTCGCCGAACAAGGCGATTGTGGGCGACAACGCCTTCGCACACGAATCGGGCATTCATCAGCACGGAATGCTGGCCAACCCGCTCTGCTACGAGATTATGACGCCGGCGCTGGTGGGCGTGGCGCACAACCACCTGGTGCTGGGCAAGCACTCGGGACGCGCGGCGCTGCGCAATCGCTTCGAGCAATTGGGCTACACCCTGACCCGCGACGAGCTGCAGCACACCTACTACCGCTTTGTGGCGCTGGCCGACCGTAAGAAGAACATCTACGACTACGACCTGGTCGGCATTTTGCCCGATCAGATTCGCGAAAAGCGCCGCGAGCCGGTCTCCGAACTGGATTGAGAATCAGCAAGATGGTTTATTCTAGGGAGACGGGCCTGAGCCGCTCGATTGCGACTCTCTCTGTTCCGTTAACCTCGATTTTTGCTTCATTACGTGTCTGGGCATGACTTCAGTCGTGCCGCAAATGCAACAAATGGGAATACTGTTCGTTTTTGTATTTTTTACTGGAAATACCATCAATGCATGGTTTTTTATGCGTGATGTGGAGAAGATTGACGCATGAAACTGAAAGTCTTAGTAACCGCCGGAGACGGCATCGGCCCTGAAGTCACCCGTGAAGCGGTCTCCGTGTTGCAAGAGGCCGCGGCCTCCGGCGGCCATGAAATTCTGATTACCGAAGGCCGCATTGGCGGCATTGCCATCACCACCGACGGAACGCCCTTGCCCCAGCAAACGCTGGACGCGGCGCTGGCTTCGGACGCGGTTCTGCTGGGCGCGGTGGGCGGCAACGAGTTCAATTCGATGCCTCCGAACAAGCGTCCCGAGGCCGGTTTGCTGGGCCTGCGCGCGGCTCTGGGCGGCTTCGCCAATCTTCGCCCTGCCTTCGCATTGAAGGAGCTTGCGATCAACAGTCCGCTGCGGGCGGAGATCATCGACGGCGCGGATATTTTGTTTGTGCGCGAGCTGCTGGGCGGCCTTTACTTCGGCCAGCCGCGCGAGTGGGACCGCGAAAAAGGTGAGGCATGGAACACGATGCGTTACACGCGCGAGGAAGTGGCTCGCGTGGCGCGGATCGCTTTTCAACTGGCGCAGAAGCGGCGCAAGAAGCTCACCAGCGTGGACAAGGCCAATGTGCTGGAAGTCTCGCAACTGTGGCGCGCCACGGTGATTGAAGTGGCCGCGGAGTTTCCCGACGTGACGCTGGAACATCAGTATGTGGATGCGATGGCGATGCATTTGATGAACCGGCCGCGCGATTTTGACGTGGTGGTCACGGAGAATTTGTTTGGCGATATTCTCAGCGATGAATCGGGCGTGATTACCGGCTCGCTGGGAATGCTGCCCTCGGCGACGATCGGCGGCAAGGTGAATCTGTATGAGCCGATTCACGGCTCGGCTCCGGACATCGCCGGCAAGGGACTGGCGAATCCGCTGGGCGCAATTTTGACCAGCGCGCTGATTCTACGCCATTCGGCTGGGCTGGAGACAGAAGCCGCGGCGATTGAAACGGCAGTGCGCAAGGTGCTGGAGCAGGGCTTCCGCACGCCGGATCTGGCACGCACCAATCCGCAGGGATTCAAGGTGCTCTCGACTGTTGAGATGGGCGCGAAGGTGCGCGAGACGGTGAAGCAGCTCTTAACGAAGTGAACCGTGATCCGATTGTCATGAGGATGAAGAATGAGTAGCGAAGCAAAAACAATCTTCGAAAAGGTCTGGGAGCAGCACGTTGTCGTCGAGCCTGAGGGCGAGCCGACCGTGCTCTACATCGACCTGCAATTGCTGCACGAGGTCACCTCGCCACAGGCCTTTGAGGGGCTGCGCCTGGCTGGCCGCAAGGTGCGCAGGCCCGATCGATGTATTGCGACCGTTGATCACAATGTGCCCACCACCATCGCGGGCCGGCTGAATATTGTCGATCAGATTGCGGCCACGCAGATTGCCACGCTGCGCAAAAACTGCGCGGAGTTCGGCATCGAACTTTATGACGTGGACTCGCGCGATCAGGGCATCGTGCATGTGATTGGACCGGAGCTGGGCATCACCAAGCCGGGCATGACGATTGTCTGCGGCGACTCGCACACGGCGACCCATGGAGCCTTTGGGGCGCTTGCCTTCGGCATGGGCACCAGCGAAGTGGAGCACGTGCTGGCCACGCAGACGCTGCCGCAATCCAAGCCCAAAACTTTTCGCATCGCGGTGGAAGGCACGCTGCCGAAGGGCGTGACGGCCAAGGACATCATCCTTGCCACCATCGGCCAGATCGGCACCGATGGCGCGACAGGCTGCGTGATCGAGTACGCGGGTTCGGCGATTCGCGCTCTCTCGATGGAAGGCCGCATGACGGTTTGCAATATGAGCATCGAGGCCGGCGCGAGGGCAGGCATGATCGCTCCTGACGCAACCACCTTCGCTTACCTCAAGGGCCGCCGCTTCTCGCCGCAAGGCGCGGCGTGGGATGAGGCCGTCGTCGAGTGGAGCAAGCTGGCGAGCGATGAAGGCGCGCACTTTGATCGCGAGTTGGTGATTGATGCAGCGACGCTGGCGCCGTATGTGAGCTGGGGAACCAGTCCCGGCATGGTTGCGCCGATTACGGCCGCGGTGCCCGATCCGGCCTCCGCGCCCACGGAGCAGGCGCGCAAAGGCCTGGAGCGCGCGCTTGAATACATGTATCTGAAAGCGGGAACGCCGTTACAGGGAATTGAGATTGACCGCGTCTTCATCGGCTCCTGCACCAATGGGCGCATTGAAGATATGCGCGCGGCGGCGCGGATCGCCGCGGGCTATAAGGTGTCACCACACGTAGGTGCAATGGTGGTTCCCGGCTCGCAAGCGGTGAAGGCGCAGGCCGAAGCCGAGGGGCTGGACAAGATCTTCATCGAGGCTGGCTTTGAGTGGCGCGAGCCGGGCTGCTCGATGTGCCTGGCGATGAATCCCGACATTCTTGAACCCGGAGAGCGCTGCGCTTCAACCAGCAATCGCAACTTTGAGGGCCGCCAGGGACGCGGCGGGCGCACACATCTCGTCTCGCCGGAGATGGCCGCGGCGGCCGCCATTGCCGGGCACTTCGTGGACATTCGCGGCTGGAAAGTAAATGAATTGGCTGCGCCGGAGGTAAAAGCCTAATGGAACCCTTTCGTACACTGACCTCGCTGGCCGCGCCACTGGACCGCGCGAATGTTGACACGGACCAGATCATTCCCAAGCAGTTTTTGAAGCGCATCGAGCGCACCGGCTACGGCGAGTTTCTTTTCTTCGATTGGCGGCAGACGCCGGCGGGCGAGCCGGTCGCCGATTTCGTACTCAACGATCCGCGCTACACAGGCGCGCGGATTCTGATTGCGGGCAAGAACTTCGCCTGCGGATCGAGCCGCGAGCACGCCGCGTGGGCGCTGGAAAACTTCGGCTTCCGCGTGGTGATCGCGCCCTCGTTTGCTGATATTTTCTTCTCGAACGCGGGTAAGAACGGCATTGTGCTGGTTCGCCTCAGCGAAGAGCAGGTCAATCAACTGATGAACAACGCGAAGACGATTGCGAATTATCAGCTCACTGTTTCGCTCGAAGAGCAGACCGTGACCGATAGCCTGGGCTTCAAGGCCAGCTTCGAGGTCGATCCCTTCCGCAAGTTCTGTCTGACCGAAGGCCTCGACGACATCGGCCTGACACTGCGGCATGAGGCGGAGCTGGATGCATTTGAGGCTAAGCACGACCAAGCGGGATGGTTGAAGGCGAAATAGAAGCGGAGTCAGCGGTTAGCGGAGCTAGCGGAGTTAAATGGTTAATCGGCTAACCCCGCTAACTTCGCTCATTACACGAACCGCGCTTCAAACAAAATGTTCAACAGCTAACAAAGGAGTCCTACATGGGAACCGACGCCAACACGCAAGCACTGAATCATCCGCCCGCGCGCCTGACCGGCGCCGAGATTGTGTGGGCCACGCTGGTGGGCGAGGGCGTCACCGACGTCTTTGGCTACCCCGGCGGCGCCATCCTGCCCGTCTACGACGCACTGCGCAAGTTTCCCATTCACCACACGCTGGTCCGCCACGAGCAGGGCGCGGCGCACATGGCCGACGGCTATTCGCGCGCTTCGGGCAAGGTGGGCGTTGCTATCGCAACGAGCGGTCCCGGCGCGACGAACCTGGTCACCGGCATTGCCACCGCGATGCTGGATTCGATTCCCATCGTCTGCATTACCGGCAACGTCTCCAGCAAGGTGCTGGGTTCCGACGCCTTTCAGGAAGTGGATATTACCGGCATCACACTGCCGGTGACCAAGCATAACTTTCTCATTAGCCGCGCCGAGGACATTGCGCCGGCGATTCGCTACGCATTTCAGATTGCGAAGTCCGCGCGGCCCGGCCCGGTGCTCGTTGACATCACCAAGGACGCGCAGCAAGCCACGGCGATCTTCGACTTTGAAGCCGCCAAGCCGCGCCCGCATCGCATTCATCCGATGCGCAAGGTGGAAGAGAGCGGCCTGGCGCAGGCGGCGGAGTTGATCAAGAACGCCAAGCGGCCCGTGATCCTGGCCGGCCACGGCATCATCGAATCGGGCGCCATGGAGCAGGTGCGCACACTGGCTGAACGCGCGCAGATTCCCGTAGCCCTTACGCTGCTCGGGCTGGGAGCATTTCCCGCCTCGCACCCGCTCAACCTGGGCATGATGGGCATGCACGGCGAGAGCTGGGTGAACCACGCCATTCAGGATGCCGATCTGCTGATCGCCTGCGGGATGCGCTTCGATGATCGCGTCACCGGAGCGGTTGCAACGTATGCCCCCAAGGCCAAAAAGATTCACATCGAGGTGGACCCGGCCGAGGTCAACAAGATCATCAAGGTCGATGTGCCGTTGATCGGCGATCTGCGCGAGGTGCTGGAAGCGCTGCTGCCTCGGATCAGCAGTCGCGATGGCGGCGCGTGGCTCAAGACTATCGACGGCTTCAAGGGCGACTCGGCGGTGCGCGACATCAAGAACCTGCCCGACCTTGGCCACCTTTACGCAGCGCACGTGATTCACGACATCTGGCGCATCACCGGCGGCAACGCCATCGTGGTGACCGACGTGGGCCAGCATCAGATGTGGGAGGCGCAGTACTATCACCACGAGCAGCCGCGCATGCTGATCACATCCGGAGGCCTGGGTACGATGGGCTTCTCGCTGCCCGCGGCGATTGGGGCGAAGTTCGCCTGCCCGGACAAGGAGGTCTGGGTGATCGTCGGCGACGGCGGCTTCCAGATGACGGCCGGCGAGTTGGCGACGATTGCGCAGGAAGGGATCAAAATCAACATCGCCGTCATCAACAACGGCTACCTGGGCATGGTTCGGCAGTGGCAGGAATTCTTCTACGAACGCAACTACGAGTCCACGCCGATGGTCTCGCCCGACTTCGTCAAGCTGGCCGACGCACACGGCATTGCCGGCCTCACCGTTCGCACGCGCGGCGAAGTGGAAGAGGCCGTCAACACAGCCCGCAGCGCGCCAGGCGCGTTTCTGCTCAACTTCAAGGTCGAGAAGGAAGACACGGTTTACCCGATGGTTTCCACCGGCTCCGCGCTGCACGAGATGATTCGCCGCCCAGGCGGCAAAGACCCGCTGGAAGAATCCTAAGAACCGGCTTTCAGCTATCAGCTTTCAGCTTGTTGTTTCTATGCGGCTGAGAGCTGAAAGCTGAAAGCTAGAAGCTAGAGGCTCACTATGCTGCACACATTTGTCGCTTACGTGGAAGATTTGCCGGGCGTGCTGACGCGCGTGGCCTCTCTCTTCCGCCGCCTGAACATCAACATCCACTCGCTCACGGTGGGCCACAGCGAGCAGGCGGGCCTGTCGCGCATGACGGTCGTCTGCGAGGCCTCGGCAGAGGCTGGCCATCGCATTCAGGCCAGCCTGTATAAACTGGAGAATGTGGTGGAGGTGGACGACATCGCCCAGGCGCCTTCGGTCACGCGCGAACTGGCGCTGATCAAGGTGGCCGCCACGCCGCGCTCGCGTTCGCAGGTCTTCGAGCTTGTCGAGGTCTTCCGCGCGCGCATCGTGGACCTGGCGCCGGAGTCGCTGACCATCGAGATGACCGGCGTGGAGAGCAAAATCGAAGGGCTGATCCAGGTGCTTAACGAAGGCGAGGGGCGCATTCTGGAGATCTGCCGCAGCGGCAAGCTGACCATGCGCCGCGGCCATCACACCAGCGGCGTGCTGAAGGCGATGAGCGTTAGCGCGGACGAAAGCGCGGAAGTGCCTGCGGAAGACGGCGCGGCTGTCGAGCAGGAATAAGAACGCCGCAACACTGCGGCTGAGTTTTTTCAGATCCACATTTTACCGAGCAAGCAAAGGAAAGCGAGAAAAACCATGGCGAAGACTTATTACGATCACGATGCCGACCTATCCCTGATTCAAGCCAAGAAGGTAGCCATCATCGGCTACGGTTCCCAGGGACATGCCCACGCTCTCAACCTCAAGGACTCAGGGGTCCACGTCAAGGTGGGTTTGGCGGCTAACTCGAAGTCCATCGCCAAGGCGCAGAAAGCCGGCCTGGAAGTCGGCACCGTTCCCGAAGTTACCAAGTGGGCCGATGTGGTGATGGTTCTGGTTCCCGATCAGACCGCGGCCAAGCTCTATGCCGAGGAGATTGGGCCGAACCTCAGCGCGGGCAAACTGCTGCTCTTTGCCCACGGCTTCAACATTCATTACAAGACCATCGTTCCGGCGGCGGGCATCGACGTGGGCATGGCCGCGCCCAAGGCGCCCGGCCATCGCGTGCGCGAGGTCTTCACCGAGGGCGGCGGCGTGCCTTGCCTCATCGCCGTTCACCAGGATGCCACCGGCAAAGCTCACGATCTTACCCTCAGCTACCTCAAGGGCATCGGCGGCACGCGCGCCGGAGTGCTGGAGACCACATTCAAAGAGGAGACCGAGACCGATCTCTTCGGCGAGCAGGCCGTGCTCTGCGGCGGCGTCAGCTCGCTGATCAAGGCGGGCTTTGAGACGCTGGTCGAGGCCGGCTATCAGCCGGAGAGCGCCTACTTCGAGTGCCTGCACGAGCTCAAGCTGATCGTCGATCTGATCTATCGCGGCGGCCTGGCTTATATGCGCTACTCGATCAGCGACACCGCCGAGTGGGGCGATTATGTGAGCGGCCCGCGCGTCATCAACGAAGAGAGCCGCAAGGCAATGAAGCAGATTCTGGCCGAGATTCAGGACGGCAGCTTCGCCAAGCGCTTCCTCGCCGACCAGAACTCCGGCCGCAAGGAGTTCCTGGCCTTCCGCGAAGCCGAAGCCAAGCACCCAGTCGAGATCGTCGGCAAGGAACTGCGCGCCGCCATGCCGTTCCTTGATCCGGTTACCGTTGAGGAAGTCGCCAAGAGCCGGTAGTTCGAACAGTTCTCAGTTGTCAGCCTTCAGCTATCAGCTATCAGCTTTTAGCTGAAGGCTGCATCAAATACGATGATTTTTTCTCCATTGGAACCTGCGGCGCGGCTAACTGTTCACTTTTCACTCGCTTAGAGTTCGTGGATTCCCACCCATTCCGCACAGTACGCGGAATGGATGGGGCACCCGGCTTCTGGTTCTGCGACGCGAATCGCGTTATCATCAATCCATGGCGACGATTTACATTTCGGGCGTGGAGGCATCCCGCGACTTTGCGGGGTTGATGGCCATGGTGCGATCCGGCGCGGAGGTCATCATTGAGGATGGCGCTTACCCTCCCGCCGTCCTTTGCTCCGCGGAGCCTGCGCCCCGCACCATCTCTGAATCGATCGAAATCGCCCGCAAGCTTCGACTGGAGACTGGCGAGTCTCCGGTACTCGATGCGGATTTTGCCGACGATGTGGCTGAAATTATCCGCAATCGCAAGCCCTGGACACCGCCGGCATGGGACTGATTCTCGATTCGAGCATCCTGATCGCGGCCGAGCGCAAAGGCTTGGACGATCTTGAAATCCTTGAACAACTCAAAGTTTTCTATGGCGAGACCGCATTCGGCCTCTCGGTTGTCACCATCGCCGAATTGATGCATGGCGCGTACCGCGCCAAGGAAGAGGCCCGCAAACAGCGGCGACTGGCATTTATTGATCGCCTCTGCAGGGAGATACGTATCTATCCGATCACCGTCGAGATAGCGCGGGCGTTAGGCCGCATCGAAGGCCAGCTAGCTTCTCAGGGCTTTACACTTGCCTTTGAAGATTTGGCGATTGGCGTTACCGCATTGCATCTTGGCTTCGAGATCGTAACGCACAACGAGAAGGACTTCAAGCTAATCCCAGGATTGCGAATTGTGAAGCCGAAATGAGCTGGATTGTCCTCTATACCAATCCAGAAGTGCAACATATAATGTTGCATGAAACGATCCTCTGGCAGTATCATGTTTCATGAAACAGAGGCCCATTATGAAAACTGCGGTCACGGAGAGGGTTCGCAAGCATCGCGAGGCGCTGCGGGCTGCTGGATTCAAGCCGGTGCAGATTTGGATTCCCGATACGCGGCTGGAGAGCTTCCGCAAGCGATGCGAGCGGGAGTGCCTGTCGCTGGTTGGCGACCCGCACGAGGCGGAGACGCTGGCCTGGATCGATGAGGTCGCGGATAGGGACGGATGGGTATGAAGCGCGGCGATCTGGTTCCGGTAGTGCTGGCCGGCGCGTATGGCAAACCCCGGCCCGCGCTGGTGATCCAGTCAGACCTGTTTGCAAAGCATCCATCGGTTACGGTGCTGCCCGTTACTTCTGAGATACGCCCTATCGAAACTTTTCGCATTGCCGTGGAGCCGAACGAAGGGAACGGCCTGCGCGCCCGCTCGCAGATCATGGTGGACAAGGCGCACACCATCCCGCGCGAGAAGGCCGGCGAAACTTTTGGCAAACTGGACGCGCGAACGCTGGCCGCCGTCAACCGGGCGCTGGCTGTCTTTCTGGGGCTGGGTTAAGGCTGGTGCTGGAAAGAAACAAGCGTGGACCGGGAGGCCCACGCTACAGTTTCATGTCCCGCGGGTCGGTAACGCCGGTGAGGAACTGAAAACGGGCAAAAATTCGCCCCCGAAGGATGACTTCTCTTCGGAGGCGCTTGTGTGACACAAGTTAGATAGGGACCAGTAGCCGGCACTGGAGGTCGGTAGTACACGGCTACTGGCGATCCCTGTACAAACGAAGGTAGCTGCGGCTTCCCCTTTCCACGGCCACTTCGTATCGCCTGGCTCAAAGAGGCATTCTTACGTGCGCTCCAAGCCATGTTGACAATTGGAGTGTCTCTTATGTGAATAAGGCCGTTCCGTGACGGTCGTCACAGAGCTGTGTGAATCTTCCAATGTGGTATGCGACCGAAAGGGCCTCATGCAGGAGTCTTTTTCGCTGGGCAATTCTGAAGAAGTTGCGTCGGCGGAGTGCCGGATCAAGGCTGTAAACACTGTTTTTTCGAGGCTGAAAAAGGAAGGTTGACAAAGCGCGCCGCGGCTTTGAGAATCGGTATTCAGTTCCCCTTGAGGTACTTCTCCACGTGACCGCACTCCTGAATACGAATCTGGGCGCTACGCCGCTGCTGGGCAGGGGCAAGGTGCGCGACTTATACGCAGTAGGCGATGCGCTGCTGCTGGTGGCCAGCGACCGCATTTCCGCCTTTGACCATGTGCTGGCGACCGGGATTCGTGGCAAGGGAATTATCCTGACGCAGATCTCGCTGTTCTGGTTCGATCTGTTGTCAGAGTTGGTTCCCAACCATTTAATTACGGCCGAGGTGAGCGAATTTCCCGCCTCGTTGCATCCCTATGCGGATCAACTGGAAGGCCGCTCGATGCTGGTGAAGCGGGCCAGGATGCTGCCGGTGGAGTGCGTGGCGCGGGGCTACCTGACGGGTTCGGGCTGGAAGGAGTACGGGGCGAGCGGAACAGTCTGCGGGATTCCACTGCCCACGGGACTGCTGGACGGCTCACGGCTGCCGGAGCCTTTGTACACGCCCTCGACCAAGGGCGAGGCGGGCACGCACGATGAGAACATCTCGTATGCGGCAACCGAGGCGGCTATAGGCGCGGCGGATGCGGCGGAGTTGAAGCGGCTGACACTGGCGATCTATCAGAGAGCCGCCAAGCACGCAGAATCGCGCGGGCTGATCCTGGCCGACACAAAATTCGAGTTTGGCAGAACGGCGGAAGGAATCATCCTGGCCGATGAGGTGCTGACGCCGGACTCTTCGCGTTTTTGGGAGGCGGCGGCGTGGAAGCCGGGTGGCGCGCAGCCCTCATTCGACAAACAGTTCGTGCGCGACTATCTTGAAACAATCCACTGGAACAAGCAAGCGCCCGCACCGGGACTGCCGGACGAGGTAGTGGAGCGGACACAGGCCAAGTACCTTGAGGCCTTCCGCCGCTTGACCGGGCGGGAGTTGAATTTGCAAGGAGTGGGCGGAGCTCACAGAACGTAGACGGAGCGCGGCATGGAGTGGGTGGACTGGGTTATCGTGTTGGTCATCGTACTGGCCGTTCTGGAAGGGCTGAGGGAGGGCTTCTTCCGCTCCGCCTGCTCCTTGGTCGGCTTGCTGCTGGGCCTGGCTCTGGCAGCCTGGAACTACGGCCGGCTCGCGGCGTGGTTGATGTTCTTTGTGCGCGTCGAGGCGGTAGCGGATGTACTTGGATTCCTGGCGATTGCGCTTGCGGTAATGGGGTTGGCTGGATTAGCCGGCCAGATTATAGCCAAGACCGTGCATGGGATGGGTCTGGGCTGCCTGGACCGGCTGCTCGGGGCAGCCTTTGGGTTCTTGCAGGGCACGCTGCTGGTGATGGTGGTGATTCTGGTGGCTCTGGCTTTTTATCCGCGTGCCCACTGGCTGGCAAGGGCCAAATTGCCTAAGTACTTTTTTGGGGCCTGTCATATGACCGCGCGAATGAGTCCGGAAGAGATGGCGGAACGCATCCGGCGCGGGCTCCTCTTGATGGAGAATGAAACACCGCAATGGCTGCACCCCGGCAAGGGCGGAGTGTAATTTGCGGCTGGGCGCGGTGCAAAGGAATCAGTCAAGATAAGCTAATAAGAAGTGGCCGAGGTGAACGTGAGACGAGAACTGGATAGCCTGGTGACACAAATGCACTCCAGCGGCGTGAGCTACGAGGAAGCCGTGCGCGAGTTCAAGAAGCAATATCTGCGCGAAGTTTTGGTGGCGCACCGGGGAAACCAGTGCAAGGCGGCCGAAGAGATGGGGATGCACCGCAACACACTGAGCCGCACCATGACCGATCTGGAGCTGCATCTGGCCGAGGTGCGCGCCACGCTCAAGCGTCCGCCGCGCAGCGAACGTCCTGTGTATAGCACGGTTCGCCAAGTCTACCGGCGGGGCTGACGGCGCTTTTCAATATTCATGCAAACCACTCCACAGACCCGCGAAGAACAAAATCATGCCGCGCGCGTGCACATCGAACCGGGCTTTGCCTGGGACGGGCAGAACGCGTACCTGTTCGACATCGACGGCACGCTGCTGCGCGAGCCGGATCGCATCCACATGGACTCCTTTGTTCCCAGCGTTCGGCAGGTGACGGGGTTTGAAGTCTCGCTGGACGGCGTTCCGGTCCACGGCAGCACGGATACGGCGATTCTGCGCGAGGCCTGCCGCCAGGCAGGGATTCCCGCCGAGGTTCTGGAGCCGCAGGTTGCGGCCATCCTCGATGCGATGTGCCAAACGGTGGCCGAGCAGCGAGAGCAGATGCGGATTGTTCTGATGCCGGGCGTGAAAGACGCGCTGGCGCACCTGGCGCGGAAGGGCGCGTTGCTGGGCGTGGCCACCGGCAACCTGGAGGCAATCGGCTGGATCAAGATTGAAGAGGCTGGACTGCGGGAGTGGTTCCGGTTTGGCGGCTTCAGCGACCATTTTCCCATCCGCGCGGAGCTGGTGGCGAATGCCGCGCGCAAAGCCCGGGAGATGGCCGGCACCGGGGCGCGGGTCTGCGTGGTCGGCGATACACCGCGCGACATTGAGGCTGCGCACGCCAACTCTCTGCCGGTAATTGCCGTGGCCACGGGTAACTATAGCTTTGAGGCGCTGCTCGAACACCGGCCGGAGGTCTGCGCTTCGTCGCTGGCGGATCTGCTGGCGCAGGCACAGGTCGAGCCATGAGATCGAATCCATTGGCAAACACGACGTTCAAGCGATGGACGGGCTTTTGGACTACATCACTGTTGCTCATGGCCGTTCCGGGCATTCTTCACGCCCAGGCGGCGGCTCCGGCAGCGCCGGCGCAGAGCGCGACAACTGGCCCGGCCTCTGCGACGGCTTCAGGAATGGCCGCAAAGCAGGCTCAGGCAGCGATGACGGCCACACCGGTACGCAACTCCGACCGGCGCAAGGCAGCAAAGCTCTACCTTGCGGCCAGCAAGCAGTTTGTCGGCGAGCAGTATGAAGAGGCGATGCGCGGCTATGAGCAGGCGGCCGCGCTGGACCCCGGCAATAGCGACTATCCGCTGGCGGCGAGCGTGGCGCGCAGTCACGCGGTGACGGCGCTGATTCAGGCCGCGGCCAAGGACCGGATGCGCGGCGAGGCGGGAGCGGCGCGCGCGGCCCTGGCGCACGCGCTCGAACTGGAGCCAAATAGCGTTCCGGTGAAGCAGCACTTGTACGAGCTGGGAGACGATGCCTTGCTGGGGCAAGCCAGGCCCATCTACGAGCAGGGCGCGGGGAGGGCCGGCGAGGCGGTTGAACTCGCGCCCTCTGTCGAAGTCCACGGCTTTCATCTGCACGCAGACCAGCGCCAGATCCTCCAGCAGGTCTTCAAGTCCTACGGGATTGAAGCCACCGTGGACGAAAGCGTTCGCGCCACCCAGGCCCGCCTGGATGTGGACGACGCCCGCTTCGAGACGGCAGCGCGCGTCGCGGGCATGGTGACGGATTCGTTCTATGTTCCGCTGGACGCGCACCGCGCGCTGGTGGTCCGCGACACCAAGGAGAACCGCCAGCAGTATACGCGCCAGGAATACGAGACGGTCTATTTGCCGGGGTTGAGCAAGGAGGAATTGGCCGACATTGGCAACCTGGCCAAAAACGTCTTCAATGCGCAACAGGCGGTGACCGAACCCTCCTCCGGGACGATCACGCTGCGCGCGCCGCAAAGTACGCTGGACGCCTTCAATGCCACCATGAGCCAGTTGCTCGACGGCCACAGCCAGGTTCTGCTGGAGGTGCACATGATCCAGCTTGCGCACATCAGCGCGCGCAACACCGGCGTGCAGCCACCGCAGAGCGTTGCAGCCATGAATGTCTACTCCGAGGAGCAGTCCATTCTGAACTCCAACCAGGCCTTGGTGCAGCAGATTATCTCTTCGGGTTTGGCCGCGCCCGGCGATACGCTGGCGATTCTTGGCATTCTGCTGGCCTCCGGCCAGGTTTCCAGCTCCCTGCTCACCAATGGCGTAGCCCTCTTTGGCGGCGGACTCACGGCGTCGGCTCTCGCCCCGGGCTCAATGTCGGCCAACTTCAGCCTGAACTCATCGGACTCGCGTGAGCTGGATGAGATGCAGTTGCGCGTGGGCGACGGCGAGGATGCGACGCTGAAGACCGGGACGAGTTATCCCATCCAGACCTCTTCGTACTCGAGCATTGCCAGCAGTGTGCCCACGATTCCCGGACTTACCGGCGCGGGAAGTTCCAGCAGCCTTTCTTCGCTGCTGGCTTCCTACGGCGGCGTGCCGAATATTCCCCAGGTGCAGTACCAGGATCTGGGGCTGACCCTGAAGGCGACGCCCAGGGTGATGCGCGGCAGCGAAGTGGCGCTCAAGATCGACATGAAGATCGATGCCCTGGCCGGAACGTCGATCAACGGCAATCCGGTGCTCAGCAATCGCGCCTGGTCAGGAGTGGTGACGGTAAAGCCGGGTGAGGCCGTGGAGGTGGTCAGCGAACTGGACAAAACCGAGAGCCGCGCCATCAGCGGAGTGCCGGGAATCAGCGAGATTCCAGGCCTGAATAATCTGACCGGCAAAGACATACAGAAAAACTATGCGACTCTGCTGATCATCATCACGCCCCATGTGATTCGCGGCGCACAGGCCGCCGGCCACTCGCCGATGCTGCGCGTGGAGCGCGGACAGCCGGCGCGATAGAGCAACAAAGCGCCGCAAGCGGCCTTGATGTAGACTGGAGAGAGCGAGTCCCGCCGCCTCACGGCAAGATTTTTGCGCGGATAGGTGTGCGAGCGGCCGCGACGTTGAAGCCGCGCGCAGGCGTTTTGCGCGTGTGTGCAGAGACACCCCGAAGAAGGAGAACTACCCTACCGATGGCCAAGATTGCCAAAACAGGTGACCGCAAGAAGGAAATGGACACGACGAAGTCGACCGACTGTCCCAAGTGCAGCAAGCCGACGCGCATCGTCAAGCGCGTGAAGGACCGCGAACGCGGCGTGCCCGGCGGCGTCTACATCTCGTGCTCCGTTTGCGATTTCTACGAGAAGCTCTAAGCGCCGCTTTGGCGCGGGGAGAAGCCCGGCTCCGACCGGGCTTTTTTCTGCTCCTGCGCGAACCGAGTGAAATGGCCGCTCCCGCACGGCGATCAATTGGGTTTTGAAACTTGCTCTGCTTAGCTTACTTTGTGTTACGGAAGAGTTACAGCTTGAAGTATATATTTGCACGTTTATTGCATCGCTTTGACTTTCTGTTTACAGTTTCCGGCGGATACTGTTTTCGTGATCGCCGACGCTCGTCAGAATCTTTCGTTGAAGTTATCCTCTGCTTCCACCTCTCTGGTGGAGCTTGCTTTTCCAACATTCATTTCCCCCCGGCCTTTGGAGCCGCGCAGGCCGCGCATTCATGCCGAAGTGGGCCGCTACCGGCTGCGGCTGGCCGAGAGCCAGGAGGATCGCGAGGCCGCCTGTCGGCTGCGCTTCAGAGTCTTCAACATCGAGCTGAACGAAGGACTCACGAGTTCATACCGAACCGGACTCGATACCGACCACTTCGACCTCTTCTGCGAGCACCTGCTGGTCGAGGATAAGACGGAGAGCAACGCTTCCCGGCGCGTCGTGGGCACCTACCGGATGCAGTCCGGCGCGACGGCCGAGCGCAACCGGGGCTACTATTCCGAGCGGGAGTTCAATTTTGCTACCTACGAGCCGCTGCGGGCGGGCATTCTGGAGCTGGGCCGCGCCTCGATTGATCGCGAGCATCGCACGCCGGAGGTGCTCACCTTGCTGTGGAGGGGTATCGCACAGTATGCTAACGACATGGGATTGCGTTACCTGATCGGTTGCTCATCATTGACTTCGAAAGACCCGGCGGCGGGTTGGCAGGTGTATCGCCAGCTTGAGCAGTACAGGGTTTCACCGGAGTTCGAGACTGAGCCTACTGCTGATTATGTTTGTCCCAGCGAGCCATTGAGCCGGCACTCACAGTTGCCGCCCCAAACAGAAGACCTGTCGTTGCGAACTCCATTCAAGGTGCCCAAGCTGCTGAAGACCTATCTGGCCATCGGCGCGCGCATCTGCGGATCGCCGGCATGGGACCGGGATTTTGGCACTATCGATTTCCTTACTCTGCTCGATCTTCGATTGATCTTGCCGTCGGCGCGCAATCGCTTTCTGGCCCCGCTGACAACATGAGCTTTCTTGCCTTCCGGCGCGCTGTGGCGCTGGTATTCGCTCTCGGCCTGTCCATTGTTCGCTTCTGGATTCTGCGGCTGCGCGGCCCGCTTACGCTGGAAAAACGCGCCCTGTGGGTGCAGCAGACCTGCCTCGGAATTCTGAATGGCGTGGGCATTCACTACCGCGTGGAAGGCACTCCGCCCACGCATGGGCTGGTGGTCGCCAACCACCTCAGCTACATCGACATTCTCGTCCTCTCGGCGGCCATGCCCTGCTTTTTTGTCGCCAAGGTGGAGATTGGCGGCTGGCCTTTCTTCGGCCAGGCGGCGCGCGTGGGTGGCACCATCTTCCTGGATCGTTCGAGCCTGGCCAGCGCCAACTCCGTGGCCAGCCAGATGACCGAGCGGCTCAAGCTGCCTTTGCCTCTCTTGCTTTTTCCCGAGGGCACCAGCACCGACGGCAGTAAGGTGCTGCGTTTCCACTCACGGCTGATCGATCCGGCCACCGTAGCCGGCGCGCAGATTACCGCCGCCGCCGTGCGCTACATCATCGCGGACGGCACACCGGAGGAGAAGCTCTGCTGGGGAGATGACACGCTCTTTATCACCCACCTGCTGATGACACTGAACACACCCGGCTTCTCAGCAAAGGTAAGTTTTGGCGAGCCGCACGTCTACCCCGACCGCCGTACCGCTGCCGATTCAACCCACGACGAAGTGACCGCCATGCGCGCGCAGTTGCCGCTGCCTTAGATGCAGTGCAGGCCAGTGATAGCCTGCTTCGCCTTACCCCATTTCCACATTTACCTGGTTTTCCTCGAGCAGCATCTCCGCTGGAATCAAGTTATCCTCCAACTGTCTCCCGTTGAGAATTAACTTCTTGACGCCCTTTTGCGCTCCTGCCGTATTTTTAACTTCGATAGTCAGTTTCTTTCCGCGAAAGACGCGAGTCATTTTGAATTCTTTCCATGCGGAAGGAATGCAGGGATCAATTCTCAGGCCGCCATACTCCGGCTGACATCCGAGAATGTACTGGGTGGCCGCATAAAACGACCAGGCTGCGGAACCGCTCAGCCAGGGAACGCGCGAGGCGCCGAAACGCGGACTGTATTTGCTGTGTGTAAATTGGCAGTATACATAAGGCTCAATCTGCCGGACCTCCGCGCGCGAGTTATAAGCGGCGGGCAGATAGGATCGGAAATATTCATAGGCCAGATCGCCGTGGCCGAGCAGTGTCTCGGCAATCACCGCCCAGCCCTGCGTATGCGTGAAGATGCTGCCGTTCTCCTTCAAGCCCGCATTGAACAGCGCGGCCCGCATCACGTGAAAGTCCGTGTACACATAAGGAGGGTCGCAAATCATCAGGCCGAACTCGCTGGCCAGGCGCTCGCGTACCGAATGCATCGCCCGCGCGGCCCTTTCAGGATCGGCATGTCCACTGATCAACGCCCAGGATTGCGGATTGAGAAAGATTTTGCCTTCGGCGCTTTCGTTCGAGCCGAACTTGAAACCGTCGGCGCGATAGGCGCGCAAATACCATTCTCCGTCCCACGCATCTACTTCGAGGCTATGATCTAACTTCGCTAACTCATCCTCTGCCCATTGCTCTTCATCTCTTAAAGTCAGCAACCGGCAAATCTCCAGATAGACTCGCAGGGCGTAGCGCAATTGAAAGGCCACGAAGATCGATTCCCCCTGCTGCCCCAAACGAATGCAATCGTTCCAATCCGCGGACAAGCCGCAGGGCAATTCATGCGCCCCGGAGCGCTCCAGATTGAACAGGATCGCACGCTTCATGTGGCCCAGGACCGTATCTTCTCCCTGGTCGGCATACGGCAATACCTTGTGATAGAAATCCAGGTCGCCGGTCTCCTTCACATAAGCCGGAATCGCATTGAAAAGCCACTGGCAGTCATCGGAGCGGTACTCTTCTTCCAGCGGAGCTTTTTCGCGCCCTGGGTGATGGTCGAAATGCCTAACTACAGGCATGGCCCCGCCCGTCGAGACCTGCCCGGTGATCATTAATTCCAGACGCTGGCCAGCTTCTTCGGGAATGGTGTGCATCACACCTAACATATCCTGGACTGTGTCCCGAAAACCCAATCCGTCGCGCTCGCCCGCGTAAATCAAGCTGGCCGCGCGCGACCAGGCATAGGTGATCAGGCAATTGAAAGGGCCCCACATATTCAGCGTGCTGTTCAACTCGGCGTCCGGCGTTTCCACCGTAAGTCCGGCGAGGCGCTCATGCCAGTAACTCTTGACCTTGGCAAGTTCCTCGCTGACCTTTTTCATGCTGCCGAATTCCGCCACCGCTGCTTTCCCCTCCTCGCGGGCCCGGCCAATGCCCATCAGGACAAGAAAATCCTTCGTCTCTCCGGGCGCAAGAGTGATCCGAGCTTGCAGTGTGCCGCAGGCGTTATCGCCGACGGCCAGCGAGTTTGTGCATCGTCCCTGCTCGACAACCGCGGGATTATGATAACCGCGATAACTCCCGATAAAGGCGGCGCGGTCCGTATCGTAGCCAACCACCTCGGCGCCCACCAATGCATGAAAGGTATGACGCCCCTGATCCTTCTCCGCGAAGTTATCCGGCATGAGCGGAATATTGACGTTGGTTCCGTGGTCGATGATGTTATCCTCGACCTCCATCTTCACGGTGTGCTGCGTGTATTGCAGATTGATCAGATCGTTCCACGCGTCCCAGTTCCCGGCATACTCCACGTAAGTGAAAGCGCTTAACTCGCGCGGCTTTTCGCCTAAGTTAGTAAGCTTCACATGCCAGCACTCGAAGGTCTTTCCCAGCGGAACAAAATATGTGGTCTCAGATCGTATGCCGGCATACTCCGACGCAATGACCGTATAGGCGCTGCCGTGGCGGCACTCCGACTTATACTGATCGAGCGGCTTGCCGACCGGCTGCCACGCAGCCGACCAGTAATCCTTGCTCTCGTGGTCATGCAGATAGATCGTGCGGCCCGGCTGGTCCATCGGGACGGCGTTGAAGCGCAGCCGCATGAAACGCCCCATCGCCGCCGATTTATAGAAACTGTATCCACCGGCATTATTGGTGATGATGGCGCCATATTCCGTCGAGCCCAGATAGTTGCTCCACGACCGGGGCGTATCGGGACGAGTAATTACATATTCTTTGTTGGCGTCGTCAAAATATCCAAATTGCATGAGCAATCTATCCTCTTTTTGTTCGCTGTGCCGCTATTACGCAGACGCCGCTGCTTCTCCCTGTGCCTGCCTTACCTGTAACTCTCCCTGCATCTTCTTCATCCGCGCTTCGTTGAGCGGGTAGAAGAGCAAGCCCACTCCGGTAAGCAGGAAGGCGACAGCGGGAATGAAAGTAAATAGCAGCAAAATGCCGTGCAGAGCGTGCGGTGTCTGCGCGACGCTAGCCTGATATCCAAATTGAGCGAGCATCCAGACCGTCACCGGGCCGCCGATGGCCCATCCGAGTTTGTTAGACATGCCCGCCGCCGAGAAGACCAGCCCGGTGGCCCGGCGGCCGGTGCGCCACTCGGAGTAATCGGCGGAGTCGGCGAACATCGCCCACAGCACCGCGGAGGTCGGCCCTGTTACCGCGCTATATAGCACTTGAAAAGCAAACATCAGCGCCACCTGCTCCGGCCTTACCCAGTAAGAAACGGCCAGGAAGAGCGAACCCAGCGCCGCCAGGCCGATGTAGGTTGCCTTCCTTCCGGCAAATCGCGTGACGTGTTGAATCACGATCGTCCCCAACAGCGACATCAGCGTGCCGGCAACCATAAACGATGCGGCCAGCTTTTCATTGCCCACGTAGTACTGGAAGTAATAGAGGATGGCGCCGCTGCGGATGGCAACCGCGCAGACAGTCAGTGTTCCCATCCCAAAAAGGATGAGCCATGGCACATTGGTTACCAGATCCTTCAGATCCTGACTGAGCGTGCTCTTCTCCTGGAAGGGCTGCACCCGCTCTCGTGTGAGAGCGAAGGTGAGGAAGAACAGCGCGGTTGCCGCAATGGCATAAATGCCCATCGTCAGTTGATAGCCATGTGCTTTGGCCGCAGCTAATAACACCCCGCCCATATCTGGCTTGACTCTTCCGAAGTAATCCACTAGGTAGAGCGTCGAATATTGAACCACCAGACCGGCCCCAAAAGCAAACGCAAACCGGTACGAGGAGACGCTGGTGCGTTCCTGCGAATCGGGAGAGATCACGCCCATCAAAGCTGAATAGGGGATGTTGATTGCGGAGTAGACCATCATCATCAGACACAAGGTGATGTAGGCGTAGATCAGCTTTCCATTGGGGCTGAAGGAGGGCGTGGTAAAGGTGAGCACGCTGATGATGCCGAAGGGGACAGCAAACCATAGCAGGTAGGGACGGAATTTGCCCCATCGCGTTTTGGTCCTGTCGCCCAGCACGCCCATGGACAAGTCAAATGCCATGTCAAGAAACCGCGTAAGCAGAAGCAGCGCCGCGAGCTTTTGCAGCAGTGTGCGTTCCAGCGCGGCATCCGGAGTATAGAAGAAGACGTCGGTATAAAACTTGCTCTGAAAATAAATAAAGGTCATCCAAAACAGATTGGAGGCCGCATCGCCGAAGGCATAACCGGTCTTCTCGTAAAATGTCAGTCTTTGAGTTTTAGAATTCATGTATCGAGTTCCTCTTGTTCAGGGCCACAGTGATGCAGCGCCGCGCAGCCGCCTCTCGCGTGCCAGTATACATGAAAGAGATAAGGTCAGATGGTTATGGCGCGCACGGCAATTGCCGTCCATAACAACAGATACTCCGCAGAAGTTGCGGGCGGGCGCGGGCCGTGCTATCCGTTATCGGCGATCAGCAGGCGGAGGTCGCGCAGGTTTTGGCCGGTGGGGCCGGTGACTACGGCGTCGCCCAGGGAGGTGAACATGGGACAGGCGTCGAAGGCGGCCAGCGAGGACTTCAGGTGAAAGCCGAAGGAGTGGGCGCGGGCGACGGTGGTGGGATCGGCGACGGCGCCGGCGGACCGGGTGTTGCCGTCAATGCCATCGGAACCGGCGCTGAGCACGGTCAGCCGTTCGCCCGGATAGCTCTCCAGCTCCAGCGCGCACTCCATGACAAACTGCTGGTTGCGGCCTCCGGCGCCGGGAGCGCGATCAAGGGTGACCGTGACCTCGCCGACCGAAATCAGGCAGAACTTCGGATGGATGGCGCGCAGTTCGTGGAAGCGCTCCAGCAGGTAGCGGGCGGCATCGGCATAGTCCCAATCGTCGCACGTATTGTCTACCTCCACGTGAAAGCCGGCCTTCTCCGCCAGCAGACGGGCATTCTCCGCCAGGTCGTGGCTGGAAAGGAGAATCTCAAAGACCGAATCGCGGAAGGGCGCATCCTCTTCACTCATGGAGGCGGCGGTGGTGATGCTGCGCGTGGGCATGACGCCCAGCTTGGGCAACTTGGCGAAGAAGGGTGGACGCCAGCGCTTGTTTCCAGGCGATTCGGGCAGATCCTCGCGCTCGAAGAATGTGCGGATGGAAGGCGGAAGTTTGGGCGCCAGATCGTAATTTTCCAGCAGGGCGCGCACCTCGGCAACGGTGGAGTGATCAGGCGAGGTGGGACCGGAAGAGAGGGCGTCAAGCGAGCGCAGCGGCACGTCCGGCAGCAGTAGGCTGACTTTGGCCGCCTCCGGCGCGGCGATAGCCAGCCGCCCGCCCTTGACCGCGGAGAAATGCTTGCGCAGAGTGTTGACCTCGCCGATGGGCGCGCCCGAGGCGAGCAGCAACTGATGGAAGACGATGGTGTCATCGAGCGAGATGCGCGGGTCAAGCGGCAGATCGAAGAGGGCCGAGCCGCCCCCGGAAATGAGGAAGAAGACGAGCGTGTCTTTGCGGGCCTTGCGCAGCATGGCCAGCGCGGCTCGGGCCGCGGAGAAGGAGTTTTCGTTGGGCGACGGGTGGCCGCCCTCGAAGTAGCGGAAGCGCCAGTCGCGGCTCTTGGGGAGCTGGTTGGAGCAGCAGATGCCGCGCAGGCCATTGCGGCGGTTCATGCGACTGAGCAGCACATCGAGCATAGGGCCGGCTGCCTTGCCCAGCGCGATGACAAAAATCTTCTTGTAATGGGAGAGACAGATCGAATCCGGCCCGCTGCCGTCGGGCAGGAGGCGATGCAGCGTGTCGCCCTCGAAGCGGAGGCGGCGGTCGAAGGCTGAGGCAATACTGCAGGCCTTGATAGCGCCGGTAAAAATCTCATTGGCCGTATCGTGCAGAGTATCGAGGGCGAAATCGCTGACAGGAGTCATGAACAGTGCTCCTTCGGCCAACAGCCGAGCGCCGCGCGCAATGGCTCGAGTTGACAGGAATATAGGTGATTGGCGCGGGGAAGGAGCGTCCCTGGTTTCGGCTCGGTGGCGTGTGCGGTCGTGGTCATTCCAGACTCCATTCTACGCGCAAGCCATAAAGATTTCTTTATACCGGAGGCGTTCCAGTGGAGTGTCCCAAAGTGAGACACTGCGGCCCGCCGCCGCTGAGGCCCAACTCCGGCGTAACCGAGTAGGGCGAGCACAGATTAGGGTATTCTGACAGTATGATGATTGATCTTCCGCCGAATTCCCCCGCCGTGAATGAACTTGATCCCATTCGCTTTACCCGTCAATTGTGCGAGATCGAATCCACCACCTACCACGAGGGGACGGTGGGCGATTTTCTGGCCTGTTTCCTCGGCGCGCGCGGCTGGGCCGTGGAAAAGACGCCAGTCGAGCAGCCGAAGGAGAACGCCGGCGGCGGCCCGCGCTGGAACGTGTATGCGGGCGTGGCCGGCGAGAGGCCCGACCTGGTTTTTTCCACGCACATGGACACCGTGCCGCCCTACATTCCCTTCAGCGAGGATGAGGAGTTCCTTTACGGGCGTGGCGTTTGCGACGCCAAAGGCATTTTGGCCGCGCAGGTGGCCGCAGCCGAGGCGCTGCGCGCCATGGGCTATCGCATTGGGATGCTGTTTGTCGCGGGCGAGGAGCGCGATTCGGCAGGCGCCATTGCCGCCAATCTGACGCCCAAGGGCAGCCGCTTCCTGATCAACGGCGAGCCGACCGACAACCGCCTGGCGCTGGCTTCGAAGGGCGCTTTGCGCGCGTCCTTCAAGTCCACCGGCAAGATGGCTCACTCGGCCTATCCCGAACTGGGCGAGAGCGCGGTTCACAAGCTGGTTGAGGTGCTGGCAAAAGTGCTGGCGATGCCGCTGCGGGAGCTGGAGGGCATTGGCCCGAGCACGCTCAACATCGGCCAGATTCACGGCGGCCACGCGCCCAACGTGATCGCCGACAAGGCCGAGGCGCAGGTGCTGGTGCGCACGGTGACCGACTCGGGGCCGGTGCGCGCTCAGTTGACTGAAATCGCGGGCGACAAAGCCGAAGTGGAATTCACGCTCGACACTCCCTTCGTTCGCCTGCGCGCCGTCGAGGGGCTGCCCACCATGATCGCCAAGTTCGCCACCGACATTCCTCAGCTCACCAATTGGGGCGAGCCGCTGCTGCTGGGGCCGGGGTCGATCCACGTCGCCCACACGCCCTTTGAGAAGCTGGCGAAGAAGGAGTTGCTGGAGGCGGTCGAACTATACATCAAGGTGGGGAAGCAGTTGCTGGGGTGAGGCCGTAACAGCCGTCTCAGGCTGATTCGGAGCTTTCGGCGGTGACCCGCGCCCGCGGGGCAACCGCTTCCATAGCCAGATCGGCGATGGTGGCCGTGCTCAGCACCCCCAGCATGGCCTCCTGTGCTTTCACCCAGACGGGGTGCGCGGGGCAATTTGACTTGCGGCTGCAGGAGGCCCCGTGGACGAGACAGAGGTTCAGACAGATGGGACCTTCAATAGCCTCGATCACGGTGCGAACCGAAGCCCTGCGGCCGGAAGAAAGCATCTCAAAGCCTCCCGCCTGGCCGCGGCGGGAAGCAAGGAATCCGGCGCGGCACAAGGCTTGCAGAACCTTGGAAAGAAAGCTCTCCGGCGCACCGGTGGCGCGGGCCAGCGAGGGCAGGCGCGCGCGCTGGTGCGCGGGCAGCGTGGCCAGATGGATCATCACGCGCACCCCATAATCGGCGGCCCGGGTGAGCTGCATGGTAGAGCCGGATTGTCCCATCGATTCGCTTTCCTCCAACCACAATCGTTACCAATCCTAGCGCATCAGGCCTCCGGCTTGCAGGCGGCTATTCCCGCATCCTCTCACTTGGAGGGACGGCGGATCGAATCTCATCCAGATCCCGGGCCAGCGGGCAATCGGCGCAACGAGCAGTTCTGCGGCAATGAGCCTTGCCCACGGCGACCGTGAGTGCATGAAACTCATTGAAGAGCAGCGCCTGGTTCTTCGCGGCGTCGGTGGCGAAGGCCTGACGGGTGAGATCGGCCAGGGAGTCATATCCCTTGCGATCACGGCCGGGCGGAGGCGTCAGAAGCCGGTGGCGCTCGGCTATGCGGCACAGGTACTCATCGGCGACGGGAACAGGATGGCCGAGGGCGTAGAGCAGGATCGCGTCGGCGGTCTCCGGACCCACGCCGGGCAGGAAGAGCAGGCGTCGGCGCAGAGCGTCGGTGGGGCTGGCGGCAAGATTTTCCAGTGATCCACCGAATTCGGCGTCGAGCAGGGCGACAAATGCCTTGAGCGCGGGCGCCTTCCGGGTGGGAAAGCCGGAGGGTTGGATCAGACGCTGCAACTCTTCGAGGGAGAGAGAGCGCAGGCCATCCACGGTCAGTGCGCCGGCAGCGCGCAGGTTGGCCAGTGAGCGCTCGACGGCCTTCCAGGCGGTGTTCTGGGTGAGGTACGCACCGAGAATCATTTCAAAAGGAGTCTCGGCCGGCCACCAGTGCTGGGGACCATACGTCTCTGCCAGTTGATCGTGCATACGGCGCAAACGCTGGGCGGGAGTGAGTCGGGTCGAGGTCACGGCTGGCCTTTGGATGGAGGAATTCACTCGGCTTCAGAAACGCATCGAGGTCGTGCGGGATTTGGTGGCGGACTCACTCATTCGCGCGGACGGACATTGTCGCAATGGTCAATTCCGCTCAGACCTCAGTAGACCACGGAAGTACAAACGTGATAGCCCTCAAAGGCGCAATCTTAACCATACGTGCCAGCGCGCATGAAGGAAAGGAAAATGATATGCCACAGTTCGGTTCACCTTTTTCAGAGTTGGCGAACAGCAGGAAGCTCACGGACGGGGAACTCATCAGAGCGATTCGGTTCATGGTAGCCGCGGAGTACGAAGCGACTCAGATGTATGTGCAGCTTGCCGAGTCTACCGACAACAAATTCGCCGTGGCAGTTCTCAAGGACATAGCGGACGAGGAACTTGTGCACGCGGGAGAGTTTCTGAAGCTGTTGTACGCGCTTGCTCCCGATGAAGAGGCGCTCTATGCCAAAGGAGCGGGAGAAGTAGCAGAAATCCAGAAATCACAACTTCAGCAGAAAGCGTAAGCAGCGCGGGAACCCAAGCTGCCCTGTACCGGAGCTGATTGCTCAGTCCTGCGGGGCGGCACTGTGTGATTGCTCCCACTGAGCATGAGTGCCGGCACGGCGAGATTGTGGACGCTGGGGTGTGGCATCATGGGTCTATGAAGGCAAGCGAATGTCACACTGCTGACTGGCAAGCCAAATCCCATGCAAGAGGCGGAGATGAAGAGTTACACGGAGTACCTGGTCATGGAAACCAGGAAGCGGCGGGAGATGGTGCACATCACCGATGAGGTGGAGCAGATTGTGCGGCGCAGCGGGGTCAAGGACGGCCTTTGCTTCGTTTCGCCGATGCACATCACGGCGGCGGTCTACGTGAACGACCTGGAGAGCGGGCTGATTGAGGATATCGGCAAGTGGCTGGAGGAGCTGGCCCCGGCGCGGCCCGATTACAAGCACCATCAGACGGGCGAGGACAACGGGGATGCGCATCTGAAGTCGCTGCTGCTGCACCACGAGACCACTCTGCCGGTGACCCATGGCAAGCTGGACCTGGGTCCATGGCAGCGCGTCTTCTATGCCGAGTTCGATGGGCAGCGCCGCAAGCGGGTGATTGTGAAGGTGCTGGGGGTGGAGTAGCGGAGTTAGCCGCGCTTCGCGCGTGTTAGCGGAGTTAGCGGAGTTGACCGGGCTAACACCGCTAACTCCGCATGGGCCTGCGCACTCGCCGATAGAATTGAAGGCTCAATCAGGCTCGCCGTGTTCAGCTCATTAACGAGTCAATGGGATCAAGGACAAGAGACCCCTCGCGGCCTGCTCTCAATCCTGTCAGACCATTCGAATGTTGTGCTTATTGCGAGTCGAAGTCGTCTGAGAACGACGACTCAGGCTGCTGGGGGGCGTCGGGCGCGTGAACAATGCGCATCAACACGCCGCGATCCATCCAGATCAGGCAGCAATCCTCGCAGGAGCTGATCACCGCGTTGCCGGGACCGGCATAGAAGTGCGTGTCCATCGGATGGTGGCACTGCGGGCAGTTCATCTTGCGCTGTAAATCCTCTTTGTCGGGCGCGGCCGGAGCGGCTCCACTTCCCTGCACTGCTCGCAGCTCTTCGATCAGCCCTTCCAGCGCCTCCATTGCAACCATCATCCCCCCGCATTTTTTGCAGTAGATGATCGGGCACTTGGCAAGCACCGCGCGCACCAGAGGGACATTGCAGATCGGGCAATCCTGATCGCAAGGATCACCGAGAACGCGCACGCCGTCGTCGTTCTTCTCCGGAAAGTAGACGTTCTGGCAGTAGTCGCACTTGTAGCTCTCCATGTCCGGCTTGAGCCGCATGGGAGCGCCGCAGGAGGGACAGTTCATTGGGCCTTCCCGCATTCTGCGCAGAATTTGGCGCGTTGAGGAATAGATTTGCCGCACTCGATGCAGAACTTGAAGCCCTCCGAGGCGGCTGAATCCGATGCGCCGATCAGAACGGGAGCGGCTGCCGGCGGCTGAGCCGGAGCGCCCGGCGAGACCCCCATTGGGGGCTTGAGAGCGTTGGACAAAACCTGTGCCACCGCAGCGCCCGCGCCCAGGCCCATGCCCATGCCGGCCGCTCCGCTGGTATTGGCCGCCGAGAGGTCCAGCGACTCCGCCGCCGCGTAGAGCGTGTAGCGGCCCAGATCGCCGACCATGTTCATGCCGACACGCTGGTCGAAGACCTTTTGCAGCTCTTCGGGCAGCGAAACATTCTCGACGACGAACTTGTCCAGTCCCAGGCCGAGAGCGGTGAAGGCCGGCTTGATCTGCCCGGCAATCTTCTCGCCCAGAACGGTTTGATTGGCGGCCATGTCGAGGAAGGAGAGATCGCTGGTGGCAAAGCTCTCGGTCATGCAGCCGACGATGGTGTCGCGCAACTGGCCTTCCAGGTCGGCGGCGAGGTAGGCGTCGCGGGTGCCGCTGATCTGGTTGAAGAAGACGCGCGGATCCGTGATGCGATAAGAGTAGATGCCGTAACAACGCAGGCGGATCGCGCCGAACTCCTTGTCGCGGATGGTGATGGGCGTCGCCGTGCCCCACTTCTGGTCGATCTGCAAGCGCGTGGAGAAGAAATAAACTTCGGACTTGAAGGGCGATTCAAAGGCCTTGCCCCAGTTCATCAGATCGGTGAGCAGGGGAAGGTTGCGGGTGTTGAGCGTGTGCAGGCCGGGGCCGAAGACATCGGCAATTGTGCCTTCGTTGACGAAGGCGGCCATTTGCGACTCGCTCACGGTCAGCTTGCCGCCGTTTTCAATCTCCAGGTCGCGCATGGGAAAGCGATAGGCGAGGATGCCGTCCGCCGGTTCATTCCACTCAATGACCGCGATGAATTGCTTGGCTAGAAACTGTCCGAAGGTCATAATTCTTCTCCGCCAGAAATATAACATACGCCGTGGTTTGGGCGTCGAGCGGATGAAGCGGCAGAAATGAGGATGGCGTTTAGCTGTTCAGCGCCGCGGCCATTTCTTGCAGAATGGCTTCGGCTGCCTCGGCCGGGTCGGACGCCTGGGTGATGGGCCGGCCAACGACCAGATAGCTTGCGCCCTGGCGTAGGGCTTTGGTGGGGGTGGCAATGCGCTTCTGGTCGCCGGTTGCGGCTCCTGCCGGGCGAATGCCGGGGACCACCAGTATGCCCTCAGGCCCGGTAAGCGCGCGCAGGCTGGCAACCTCCAGCGGCGAGCAGACGAAGCCGCGAATCCCGGCTCCGAGACCCATGCGGGCCAGCAGCTCCACCTGTTCGGCGGGCGAGCGGTTGAGGCCGACAGCGGCAACCTGGGCCTGATCCAAGCTGGTGAGCACGGTGACAGCGAGCAATTCCGGCGGGTCGGCGACTCCATCCAGCGCGGCCCGCGCGGCGGAAAGCATAGCCGGACCGCCGGAGGCGTGCAGGGTCATCATTTTTACGCCCAGGGCCGTGGCGGAACGCACCGCCCCGGCCACGGTGTTGGGAATGTCGTAGAGTTTGAGGTCCAGGAAGACGGAGTGGCCGCGTGCCGCCAGCATCTCCACGAAGGCCGGACCGGCGGCGACGAACAGCTCCAGCCCCACCTTGAACCAGTGGCAACTCTTCTCCAACTGGCCCACCAGCTCAGCCGCAGAGGCCGCATCGGGCACGTCGAGGGCCACGATCAGGCGCTTGCGGGCCTCTTCAATGAAGTCCACCTCGGGAGGCCGGGCGGAAGCAAAACTGGGATTCAGCCGTTCGGGGATGGGCATATCCTCAATACTAATGGATTGCCAGCGGTCCGGGAATCCGCGGCGGAAGGCATCCGTTACCATGAACTCTAGGACGAGCGAGGGGGATTTTTCATTTGAAGACCGTTTCGAGCTGGAGAAGCACCTGGGTGTTTGTGTTGCTGGCGGCATCCAGCCTGTGCTGGGCCTCCGGTGCGCATACCAATGCGCTGAACCGCGATCCGCTGGTGCGCGAGGCTTACATACGCTTCTATAACCTCGACTATCCGGGCGCCGTGGAGCGCTTCGAGCGCTTTCAGGCGGTCCATCCCGGCGATCCCCAGGCCACCACGCTGCTACTTAACGCCGTTCTCTTTCAGGAACTCTACCGGCTCGACCTGCTGGACACCACCTTCTACGCCAACGACGGCTTCCTGACCGGCCGCCACGCCACCGAGGAGGACCCCAAGACACGCGACCGCATTCTGGGACTGGCCGACGAAGCCGTCCGCGAGGCAGACTTGAGGCTCAGCCGCAACCCCAACGACATCGACGCCCTGTACGCCCGCGGCTGGGCGCGCAGCCTCAAGTGCACCTATCTCGCCATGGTGGAGCGGGGGTATGGCGCCGGATTCCGGCTGGCCACCAAGGCCCGGGACGACGAAGAACGCGTGCTGAAACTGGACCCGGAGTATGTGGACGCCAAGCTGGTGGCGGGGGTCTACGAGTACGTGGTGGGAGCGCTGCCCTGGCCCTTCAAGGTGCTGATCGGCTTTGCCGGGATTACCGGCTCGAAGACCCGTGGCATGGAACTGCTGAACGACGCCGGCAATCGCGGCGTAATGACCAGCATCGAGGCGCGCACCGTGATTGCCCTCTTCCTGCGCCGCGAGGCCCGGTACAGGGAGGCGATCCAGGAGGTGCGCGGCCTCAAGAGCTTGTACCCCCGCGACTTCCTCTTCTGCCTGGAAGAGGCCAACCTGCGCAAGGACGCCGGCGAGGGGATGGGAGCCGTGGCGGCCTACCGGGAGATCGTCGCCAACAGCGCCCGGCCGGGCTACTTTGCCGAGGCGCGGCTGGAGCTGGCCTACTTTGGCCTGGGCGACGCGCTGCGCGGCCAGCGCCACTACGGCGAGGCGGCGCAGGCCTACGAGAAGGCCGCCTGGACGAAAAACATCGGCCCGGAACTCAAGATTCGCTCGCTGCTGGCCGCCGGCGAGTGCCGCGACATGAACGGCGAGCGTGCCCTGGCGCTCAAGGACTACCAGATGGCCATCGACGCCGGCCCCAACACCTCCCGCGCCGACACCGCCCGCAAGCGCCTGCGCACTCCTTACCGGGGCGTGTGACGGCCGGTTCGGAGGCTGTTTTCGTTCTGCGCCGGATCGGCTGCGATGGACGGGGAAATTCAGGAAGATCCTTGAGTTTACGATTGTTCTTGATCGTGTGCATTTTTCTATTGATTTTTGAAGAAAATATCCGTAAAATAACAATGTAATCTTTCGCCCTGGACCCGCAGTATCCTCCCGCCCGCGGCCTAGGAGTTGCTGGTATCACATTCTTTAGAGGATCCCAAATCAATGGCAAAGCGTCGTGGAAATCCGAATTGGGGCAAGCCGGAGCCCATTGGCCCGGTTGTGCCCACCGTGACCTCCTTCGAGCAGATCGTAAAGGAGTTCAAGCTCAGCCCAGATCAATATATCCGCTCCACCCGTCTGCGCGAGTGGGCTCGCCGCAACAAAAACTCCAAGTACATCCCCGAGGCGCTTTTGGAAGCTTGGGGCTTTGAGATTGAATCGGCGTTGTAAATCTTTTTGCTGTTTGGTTCTTGAAAAGCGCCGCCTTCGAGCGGCGCTTTTGCTGTCTTGGGCTGATCGTGGAGTTTCCGGATCCCGCAAATCTTGCGAATAAGATTGCATCCGTGCCGTCCCTCTACCGGCAGGATCATTGCAGCAAAATATGTATACACATATATTAGATAAGCACTAGAATCAGCGAGATAAAGATATGAATGGCGGAGAGACAGGGATTCGAACCCTGGGTACCCTTTCGAGTACACACGCTTTCCAAGCGTGCGCCTTAAACCACTCGGCCATCTCTCCGCAGAGTGGCGTCTCTCCTTGACTGTATCATAACGCGCTGGCTGTATCGCATCTTATTGAACAGACAATAGATACAGCTTGCAAACCCTCTTCGATTCGGTGCCATTCGAGCCTCTGAGCGGAGCTGCTTCTGTGGAGAGTCTCAGTCAGTTCGGCAGCCAGGGATCAGTTGACGCCCCTTCGATCAAAAATGCGAGGTTGCCGGATGCGGGCGAGGGCAACTATTCAAACTCGACGACGACCTGACCAACCTTCACGGAGTCGCCCGGCGCCACCCGCACGTTCTTCACTTTTCCCGCGCTGTGCGCTGTAACATTGGTTTCCATCTTCATGGCTTCCAGCAGCATGATCGAAGCGTTCGCCTGAACCGGCTGCCCCGGCTCGACGTTCACCTTGATGACTATGCCCGTAACAGGGCTGCGGCACAGCTTATCTTCCCCTGCATTTTCCACCGCCGCCGGGGCCGGAGTTTGCGCGCTGGCAACCGGCGTCGACTGAGCCGCCGCGGAAAGCGGCTGATGGGTCGCATAACTCGGCTGGCGCGGGCTCGCGTCATCTTCCAGAACTTCCACTTCGACTTCGTACGTCTTTCCGTCAATTCCAACCTGAAGCTTCAAGTGATAACTTCCTTTCATTGCGGGGCTTTCCTTGAGCTAACCCCTGAATCGCAAATGATGCGAGGCGTGAACAGATATCCGTCCCTGCAGAGACCATGGATTCGCGCCTTCCAATGCAGGCCGCAGCATCTTTGCCGAGCGGATGCGAACCTTCTTGCCCAGAAATGCTGTTACAGCCGCGGCAATTACCACCAGCATCTCCGGTGTAACTTCCTCTTTTTCCCGATGAACCGCTTCCTTGGCCACAGAAGCCGGAGCCGCGGCTTCGGCGACAGGAACAGCCGCGGGCTGACTTAGCTCCGCCACTCGGGCTTCCAAAGCCTTGAAGGCGGCGGCTAACTCGCTCAGTTGGCCTTCGGCGGCCCTTTGCCGTTCTGAAACAGCCTGAATGATTTCTGTTAAATCCACTGCCACGCGCAGCTCCTCATCATAAGGGAATTAATCCATGTTTTTTTCCGGGACGTAACTCCTGCTTGGTGTGCAGCGATCCAAGAGCTTTCGCCAGAACCTTCCGGGTATCGGCCGGATCGATAATGTCATCCACCAGCCGGCGGCCTGCCGCAACATAGGGGTTGGAAAACGTCACTCGATACTCGTCCACCAGTTCCTTGCGGCGGCCAACTTTATCCGCGGCGGCATCGATTTCACGCCGGAAGACGATCTCGGCCGCGCCCTCGGCACCCATAACCGCGATCTCCGCCGTAGGCCAGGCAATCACCCGGTCCGCGCCCAGATCCTTGCAGCACATAGCGATATATGCGCCGCCGTAGGCCTTGCGCAACACTACCGTGATCTTCGGAACCGTGGCCGCCGAGTAAGCAAACAATAGCTTGGCGCCGTGGCGAATGATGCCTCCGCGCTCCTGCTCGACTCCGGGAAGAAAGCCCGGCACATCCACAAAAGTGATCAGCGGAATGTTAAATGCATTGCAGAAGCGGACAAAGCGCGCCGACTTATCGGAGGCATTGATGTCCAGCACGCCGGCCAGGTGATTCGGCTGGCTGGCGATGATGCCGACTGGGCGGCCTTCGAGCCGTCCGAAGCCTATAACAATGTTCGCGGCAAACTCAGGTTGAATCTCAAGAAAATCCTGATAGTCCAGAACGCGCTTGATCACATCGCGCACATCATAAACAGCCTTGCTATCGACCGGAACAATCCCGCCCATCTCTGGATCGGAATCAGTCGGCAGGTTATAAGCAAGGCGGGGTGCGTCTTCCAGGTTGTTGGAGGGCATGAAACTCAGCAGACGCCGGCAAAGTTGAGCCGCTTCCTCGTCGTTCTGAGCGATAAGGTGAACCACTCCCGAACTCATCTGCGCATGAGGCCCGCCCAGCTCCTCATCACTGACGACTTCGCCGGTAACCTGCTTGATCACCTTCGGCCCGGTGATGAACATCCGCGCCTGATTTGTCTGAATTATAAAGTCAGTCAGCGCCGGGCTATAAACAGCGCCGCCCGCGCACGGGCCGCAAATGATTGAAATCTGCGGCACCACTCCGGATAACAGGACATTGTGATAGAAAACTCGGCCATAACCCGCCAGGCTGTCAATGCCCTCTTGAACGCGCGCGCCGCCGGAGTCGTTGATTACTACGAACGGGCTGCCCGTCTTCAAGGACAGGCGCATCATATCGACAACCTTGTCGTTGTGCGTCTCTCCGGCGGAGCCGCCGCCCACGGTAAAATCCTGGCTGGCAAGATGCACCTGGCGCCCGTCGATCTTCGCGCATCCGGTCACCACGCCATCAGCCGGCATCTCCTTGTCGGCCATTCCAAAATAGGTGGACCGATGAAGGGCAAACAGTCCTATCTCCTGAAAACTTCCCGGGTCCACTAAACTTGTAACTCGCTCCCGCGCCGTCAGCTTTCCCGAGGCGTGCTGTTTCTCGATGCGCTCCGCGCCGCCGCCAAGTTTAAGTTCCGCGCGCTTTGCGCCAAGGCCGGTAACCTTTTCGGCCATGGTCTTCAGACTCTCTGCTTGCTTTGCCATCCCTGCTCCTCTATCCGTCGGCTTTGTATCTTCTATCTCTCCGGAGCCACGGTTACCCGGTGCTCTTTGCCATTCAGCGTAATCAGATAGTTCACTTTGGCGCTCAGCGAACCTCCGCCGCCGGCTGCCGCGGGGGCTTTCTGCTCTGGCGCTTTCTGATCCGGTGTTTTGCTCGCAGGATCCTTGCCCACATTCTTGCGCCCCTGGGCGCGGCTCAAAAAGAACTTAGGAGCGACCTGCGGGAACATGGCATAAGTCAATACATCCTCATCGCTGCCATTTGCTCCCGGCAAGGCATTCGCCGCGGCGCTCAAGTTATCCCACTCCGGCGTAAGCAGGTCAGCGGGACGAACCGTAATCGCCAACTTCTTCGCATGAACCTCAGCCTGTTTCAGAACTTCGGGATTCTTTTCGCCGATCGTGGCTCCATAGTAACCCAGCATCAGGTCGGCAAACTCCCCTGTAAGTACTTTGTACTTGCCCATCAATACATTGAAGACAGCTTGCGAACCCACAATCTGGCTTGTAGGCGTGACCAGTGGCGGATAGCCGGCATCCTTGCGAACCCTGGGAACCTCCTCAAGTACCTCCTTCAGCCGGTCGCCCGCGCCCTGACCTTTCAATTGGCTCTCCATGTTGGAAATCATGCCGCCTGGAATCTGGCTCTTGAATATCTCCGTATCCACGCCGGTATTTTCGCTGAAAAACTCCTTGTAACGCGGACGGATTTGAGCAAAATGGGTCGATGCGCGCAGAACGCGCTCCAGATCGACGCGGGTCTCGTAGCCGGTCCCTTCCAGTAACTCAATCATGCTTTCCGTCGGGTTATGCCCCGGCCCCAGCGACAAGGAACTGACTGCGGTATCCACAATGTCGCAGCCCGCCTCGATGGCCTTCATCAGAGAGACCAGAGTTACACCGGTCGTGGCGTGAGTATGGACATGAACCAGCGTATCGCTGCCGCACTTCTGCTTGATGGCCTTCACCAGATCGTATGCGGGCTGCGGCCTCAGCAGAGCGGCCATATCCTTGATGCAAATCGAGTCGCAGCCCATCTCCAGCAGTTGCTCGGCCATCTCGGCAAAGGCCTTCACGGTGTGCAGGGGGCTGACGGTATAACAAATCGTGCCTTGCGCATGCTTGCAGGTCTTCTTCACCGCATCGATGCTGGTCTTGAGGTTGCGCGGGTCGTTCAGCGCGTCGAAGATGCGGAAGACGTCGATCCCGTTCAAGGCGGACTTCTCCACAAAACGCTCGACAACCCCATCTTCATAGTGCCGGTAGCCCAGCAGATTCTGGCCACGCAGCAGCATCTGCAAGCGGGTCTTGGGCATCAGCTTGCGGAAGGTGCGCAGCCGCTCCCACGGATCCTCATTCAGGAAGCGGATGCAGGAATCGAAGGTGGCGCCTCCCCAGCACTCCACCGACCAGTAGCCGGCATTGTCGAGGTCTTCGCAGACCGGAATCATGTCGTCCAAAGCCATCCGCGTGGCGAGCAGGCTCTGATGTGCATCTCGAAGCGCGAGTTCTGTAATTTCTACGATACGGGACATGGGCAACTCCCCAAAAAAATAGCCCTCAACAGGAGTCCAATCCTCAAGACCGTGTCGATGGGCTTGCGCAGCCGTGCAACCTCTCTCATACTACCGAAGCCGGGTCAAGAGGTAAAGCCCCCCGTCCGGCCGGCAACAGGATTGTAAACGGCATCCACTCAACGATTGGATGATATATGTTACGGGTTGAAGGAACGAACGTCCGCGAGCCGGACGCCGAGCGTGCGCTGGCAGACGGCGTCCAGTTGTAACTCGGTTCCCTCAAAGTGCAGCGTGCGATGCGTGTGCTCAAGCACTTCGCTGGATTTGAGTTCGCGGGCGGGCGAAGACGATTCTAACTCGTAGAAATGGCCAAGCTGCCCTCCGCCGGGCGCTGCGGGCCCATCGTTGTAGGTGTTGGCCACGTCGCCGTTAAATGGATCCTCCTGAATCTTCCATGCGGAATTCACATACATTTCGGGTCCGGACGGCTGATTGTATTGCACGATGGTCAGTACGTTATTTTGGCCGTCATAACTGCCGAGAATGCCCTTGGCGCGCTGCGGGCTCAGGCCGAGCTTGCTGCGGTAATTGGAATCTCCCTTGAAATAAACCACATCATTTCCAACATAAATGCGATCTTCTGGAACAGTTCCGAAGTAATCGGTTGTAACAGGAATTCCTAACTCTGCCTCCGGCCCGGTGCGAATCGGAAGTATGATCGTGCTGCGCGGAGTAGATTGAAATTGACCCAGAACCCACAACGAAAGCAGACCGGTTTCCTTACTATGGCTCTGCGAAGCAAGATTGGTGAGTCTGTTCTCCGACTCATAACCAACGACCTTCACTCCATCCACCGCATCGATGCCCAGCCCCTTCCAGATCTGCTCGCCGTTGAGCAGACGAACCTCCCGTTCGAGCCGCAAATTGAATTTCGTCCCCGTAAAGTTCGTCAGCGAGAAGTCGCGCCGGAAGGCCACAGAGGCCTTGCTCTGGCTGATGATTTCATAAGGGTCGGTATCGAGCGGCGCCGGCGTGAACCAGTGTTCGAGATCAAAAGGCACGCCGGGAGCAAAGAAAATCGAAAACTGTCCGCCTTCGGGACCCAGCCATATACGGTCTTCGCCGCCCACGGAGTTTACGTGCTCCGCGATCTTTCCCGAAGCAATTAGCTCGCGGTTGACCCACCCGTATCCGAAACCATTCGCGCCGGCGGCAGAACTGGTTAGAACGCGTCCTTGCATGGCAGGCCACACGGCTATCAATGCGCCGCTGTTCTCATCCGTGAGAACAACCAGCTTACTGTGCCGCTCCACAAACGAGACAACTTCACCGAAACTATTCTCGTTCGTTTGCTGAGGGGACGCGAGGCCGCCATCGGAGGAGGCCTGGGAAGATGAAGAGATACTGTCAGTCATTAGATTTCTCCTGAAATCGCTTGCAAAACGCTAATCGAAGGAACAAAGGGTTACCGACAGTGAAACAACATATGCGACCATTAACTTACAGTCGAGCCGTGGCAGACATATTCACGCGCGCGCGCGAACCAAAGAAAGCATAGAGTGCGACCACAACATAGCCCGCGAGCGGCACCAGGTAAGCCATCGCGATGCTGCCGGTGCGCACATTGATTAACCCCATCAGCGGCGTAAGAATTGCGCCGCCCACAATGGCCATTACGATCAGGGAGCCGCCAATCTTGGTATTGGGGCCAAGTCCCTTGAGTCCCAGCGCAAAGATCGTAGGGAACATCAGCGACATGAAGAAACTGGTAAGTATCATCGCCCACACGCCGATCCAGCTTGGATGCAAGACGCCCACGGTTACGAGCAAAACGTTAATCACCGCATACGAACCCATCAGCAAGTTAGGACGCACCACGCGCATCAGTGCGGTGGAAGCAAAGCGTCCAATGCCAAAGGCTACAAGGGAATAAATCAGATAATTCGCCGCAGCCTTCTCTCCCAAGTGAGTATTGTCCTGAACATACTGAATCAAGTAACTCCAAGTGCCCACCTGCGCGCCGACGTACATGAACTGCGCCAAAATGGCCAGCAGAAAATGCCGATGACGGAGCAGGTCACGGAAGTGGCCGTGATCGCCGCCGTCTTCATGCTCGTCACGAACAACCGGAAATTTCTTGATCAAAATCAACACTGCCCAAGCGAGCACGACTACAGCAAGAAAGAGGTACGGCTTGACGACGCGCAGCGTCTCTGAACTTAGATAGGCTGCATAGGTTCCAGCCGCCTGTTTTGCGGCTATCTGATCGGGACTCAACTCGATGCCGGAAAAGATAAATATCTTGCCGATAAAGACGCCGGTGATCGCGCCCAGCGGATTGAAGGCTTGAGAAAAGTTCAAGCGCTGCTCGGATGTCTCATAAGAACCCATCTGCGCGATGAAAGGATTTGAGGCGGTTTCCAGAAACGACAGTCCGGTGGCAATGACGAAGAGCGCCATTAGGAAAAACCAGTACTTCCCGACGATCGCCGCCGGCCAGAATAGAATCGTTCCCGTGCCGTAAAGAAGCAAACCGGTGATGAAGCCAAACTTATAGCCAAATCTGCGCATCAGCAGCGCCGCGGGCATAGCCAGCAAGAAGTAACCCATATAAAACGCCGATTGCACGAGTCCCGCCTGAAAGCGTGAAATCGCGAAGGATTTCATGAACTGGCGGATCAGCACATCGTTGAGGTTGTTAGGGATCGCCCATAAAAAGAAGAGCACAGTAATCAGAATAAAGAGCGTGATCTGCCCGGCGGGAAAGATTCCGTCCTTGGGAGACGCGCTGCCTTGGAACTCCGCATTTAATTCGGACATAACTGCACTCCTCGGGCCGGCCTCAAAGGATAACTGCACCAGCCATTGCTTCGCTTATCGATGATATGGCAAACAAACTAGATTCCCCATGTTCCTCTCTACGGCTTGCTCTCCCCGCGCTGGATGGCCGCGCGCAACCGAGCCTCCAAATCCGCATCCCAGTAACCGCAGTCCATCTCAATAAATACAGAGGTATACGGAATGGCCATCGTTGACTTAATGATGAGGATGGAAAACATCTGCGCGGCATGGTCCAGCTTCGCAATAATCTCTTCGTGCGGCGCGAAGTTGACAGTTAGTCCTTTCAGGGTGGTTTGCAGCCACTGCCGGTAGCCGCCGACTCCCGGCGCATCCTTCTCGTCGACAAACTCCAGCTCCCGATCCACGTGGACGATGGGACGAACGTGCCCGCAGGCGCGCAGGTGAGCCAGCACTGTCTCCATAGTGTCTTGCTGGCTTTCGCCGGAAAGGATTGTTTCGATCCCCGGCCTGGATTGGGCGGGATAAGCCGCATCGGCCACTACAAGCCAGTTACGGTGCCCAAACAACGGCATTCGCTCCTCAATCGTATGCACCCAATCGGACAAAGGCTTCATTAGCATACACTCCATATCCAGAATCAAGCCAATCGCATTCGAGTTAGCAGTTCATTTTGACATGGCGGTCAATTCCCCATCCGCGCAGACCGCAACTTTGCCGCACTTGCCGGAGGCCATCAGCGAATAGGCGTCCGCTGCCTGATTCAGCGCGAAGCGGTGAGTAATAATGTCAGCCGGATGCAGGTTCCATCGCACCAAGCGCTCGACCAGCTCTTCCATCAGCCAAGTAGAAGTGACCCAGGAACCATAGAGAGTCTTTTGATCGTGAATCATATCCGGAGAAGGATTCATCTGCATTCCGCCACCTTCTCCGATGAGCACCATCTTGCCCCATTTACGCGTAGCGCGAATCGCCGTGGCCCGCGCCGCCGCATTGGCGGAACACTCAACAGCGCGCTCAACGCCAAAGCCGCCGGTCAGAGCCTTGATCTGAGCAACGTTCTCCTCACCGGATACCAGAGTATCGTCGCAAAGCCCCAGGTCTTTGGCAAGTTTCAGCCGCTCATCCACTACATCGATGCCAATGATTCTCTGCGCGCCAAGCTTGCGGCAAAGAGCCGCCGCCGCAAGCCCTACAGGCCCCAATCCAGTGATCAGCACCGCGTGATTTCCATTGATTCCGATCTTCTCCAATCCTTCATACACAGTTCCAAATCCGCAGGCCACTTGCGCGCCGTCCGCATAAGTAAGTTCATCCGGCAACGCGATCAGATCCTTCTCCTCGGCGATCATGTAATCCGCCATGCCTCCATCCCGCTGCCATCCATACGCGCGCCTGTATTTTTCACTGGTGCAGGAGATCATATAGCCGCGCCGGCAGTCGTTGCATACTCCGCAGCCGGAGATGTGATAAACGATAACCCGGTCTCCCGTCTTGAAGAGCCGACAGCCCGGACCAGCTTCAACAATCTGGCCGCTTGGCTCGTGCCCCGCTATAACTCCCTGATAACCTTCCGGGCCCTTGCCTAAGTGCTCGTGATAAATGCAGCGTATGTCCGAGCCGCAGATCGTGGATGCTTTCACGCGTAGCAGAACCTCTCCATGCTGTGGCGATGGCACTGGCACGGTCCGCATCTCGACTGAGCTGTTCCCCGGCAGAAATGCCGCCAGCATTGTCTTCTCCATAGTTCAATCTCCCTTGCTTCAAGAGTGGAATCAATTCCCTGCCTGCCGGCTGGGCACACTAAGCTGGAGTGATTTCGCCGTTCAAATCCCACAGGTCTTCCCATTCTTGCCCTTCTTTCCAGAGGAAGACCTGCCCCTTGATGAGACGGCAATTTCTGTCGAGCGCGCCTATCTCCCGCATCTCTTTATCCGTCAACGGATCGCCAGTAACTCCGAGAAGATTGCTGAAGATGTTTCTCGGATTCGCGGAAAATGGAATCGGTGTCTGTCCTCGCTGCACCGCCCACTTGATACAGACGACAGCCGGATGAATCCCATGGCGTTCTGCGATGCGCAGAATAACCGGATCCTCGGTCGGAGAGGTGTCTTCCGGCGTGTGATCGCGCTCCGGTCGGTGGGGCGATCCAAGCGGGGAGTACCCGACCGGCTCCATGCCGTTGGCGCGCACGAATGCAAACAGCTCCGGTTGCTGAAAATGCGGATGAAGCTCCATCTCGTTGACTGCCGGACGAATCTTCGCATCCTCAAGCACCAGCTTAAGCTTGGGGATGGTCATATTGGAGGTGCCGATGTGGCGAACCAGGCCCCGTTTGACCAGTTCTTCCATAGCAGCCCAGGTTTTCATGTAATCAGCATGGATGTAAGGCTTGGAATCCTTGCCGCGAGCGGTAACATCGCAACCCGGCGGATGAAAATTCGGGAACGGCCAATGAACAAGGTACAAATTAAGATAACTGAGCCGCAGATCCGCCAGCGACTTTTCGCAAGAAGCAGTAACATCTTCAAAAGCGTGCTTGTCATTCCAGACCTTGGACGTGACCCACAATTCCTCGCGCTTAACACCGCTGGCAATAACTTCAGACAGCGCCCCACCGATCTCGGCTTCATTTCCATAAACAGAAGCGCAATCAAAGTGCCGGTATCCAAACCGCGCCGCCGCCTTTACGGCCTCGGCAATCTGGTCGGCGGTAACATGGTCGGAGCCAAAGGTGCCCAGGCCAATGGCCGGCATCCGCGCTCCGGTATAAAGTGTTCTCTGCGGGATCAACGCGGGATCAATGCGACTGGACACTGTCCCCTCACCTGTGATATTGGCTTGCATCTTGCACTCCTGAATCCTTCTGCTGCCGGGCATAAATCCCCAGCCAGCGCTCATGCGCCGAGTTGAGCGCGCCGGCTAGGCTATCAGCCATGCAACCGTTACAGTAAACGATCTACGCTCTTGAAGGCAAGGGGCGGTTAACTTTACTCTTTCATAACCGCGAATTGGGAATTTTCCGCCAATAAACGGAGTACCGATCATCCTTCACCAGATAGAACGGCTTCAGCGTGAAGTCGCGCGCTTGCCGGCAGTGGGAAAGCGTAACTCGTCCTCCCCGACTTTCCTGACCCAGAAGACAATCTCCAGGGCAGTTAGCCTGGGAACGCCTCATCCGCGCGATGAGAGGTGGCGAGTTCGCAGATCTCCAACTCGATCTTGATCTCCGGCGGCGTCAAGAGCGTGTTGTGAATCAGGCAGGCATGCACGGAGCGCATCAGGCCTTCGGTCTGCTCTTCCGTAAGAGAAACGGGGCTCACAACATGAATGCGGAAGTTGCCCAGCCGGGCAGGCTGCTTCAGCTTCTCGGCGGTGATGGAAACCTCCACGCCGCTCTGGGCGAGGTTGCGGGTCTTCAGGTATTGCACAGCGTAAAAGGCCGCGCAGGAACCCAGAGACGCCAGCAGCAGTTCGGGGGGCGTCATGCCGGAGTCTTCGCCGCCATTCTCTGCCGGCTGGTCGCAAACAATCGTGTGTGACCGCGACTGAATGGCGAATTTCACATGATCGACATGTGTAATCTTCACTTCCATCCTGGTTTTCCTCACTCTCTCATGAGATGAAAGACACAGCGGCGGCGATTCGTTACAGAACTATGATAGCCGAAATGCCGGAGGTTCAGCCGTGGAGAGACGGAATGCGAGATTGCCAGGGCACCGTCTTCGACGGGACAGCGCTCACACGGACAGGAATGCTGCCAAGCTGGGAGAGCGGAATCTTGCTGAAGGCGGGATTGAAGTCAATACCCCCGGCAGAGCCGGGGGCTTGATTATGTGAGCCGCTCGAAGCGGCTTGTGCGGGGACGCTGACGCGGCCCCGGTTCGGTTGAGCCACCTTATCGGTGGCGGGTCATTTCCACATATT
>Ga0302320_10000835_pt1 | contig 72986 bp, 54 predicted proteins | sample Bog_T0_3_FD_202130 | JGI IMG/M metagenome (GOLD analysis project Ga0302320, IMG submission 202130) | Peat permafrost microbial communities from Stordalen Mire near Abisko, Sweden - Bog_T0_3 | ecosystem: Environmental > Terrestrial > Soil > Wetlands > Peat | place: Sweden: Abisko, Stordalen Mire... | reverse complement strand
GACTCCGACGGCTGGCTCCCAACTTTATTCGTCGCCCATTGCTGTTTCTTCCACCACGACGATAGAAGCCATTGCTGTCGCAAGCGGATACTCCAACAGTGCCGTGGCGACGGGCGTCTATACCATTGCCTTGCCAGCGGCGGAGCCGACCATCACGACTACCCCGGCGCAAAACGGCGCCGAGATCGTGAGCCTAGCCACGACGACCCCCGGGGCTACCATCTATTACACCTGGGACAGCTCGACGCCCACGACCAGTTCACAAATCTATGAGGCGCCTTTTCTGGTGGCCTCGGAGTTGACTGTCAATGCCATCGCCGTAGCCCCAGGCGCCTCGGCCAGCAGCGTTGCCAGCCAGAGCTTTTCGGCCAATATTGCTTCAGGAACGCTGGTGTGGAGCGACGAGTTCACCAACACCACCAGCGCCAATGCAGAGCCCAATCCGGTGACCTGGACCTACGACACGGGCGGCGGCGGCTGGGGCAACGGCGAGCTGGAGGACTATTGCGGCTGGGGTTCGAACGCCTCGCCATGCTCGACGGCTAGCCCGAACGCCTACGTCGGCACCGACGGCTATCTGCACATCGTGGCCGAGCAGCCTTCGGCAGGAGTTTACACCTCGGCGCGGCTGAAGACCGAGGGCCTGTTCAGTTTCCTGTACGGGCGGCTTGAATTCCGCGCCCAGATTCCGGAGGGGCAGGGATTCTGGCCTGCGGAGTGGCTGCTGGGGAACAACATAGCCCTGAATGGGGATTCAAATTGGCCGGGCTGCGGCGAAATGGATGTGCAGGAGCGGGTCGACGCGGCACAAACGCCCGATGTCAATTCTGGATCGATTCATGGAACCGGTTTTACCGGCAGCAACATAGGCGCCGTATACGACTTTCCCGCAGGGGAGACAGCGGCCGGGTGGCACACCTACGGCATGATCTGGGGTCCGGAGAGCGTGGCCTATTACATTGATGACCCCACCAAACCCTATGCTACCTTTACGCCAGCAAGCATCAGCGGCTTCGGTGGCTCGGTCTGGCCCTTCGACGCGGGTCCGCAATTCATCATCATGAATGTGGCGGTCGGCGGCGGTTGGCCCGGAAACCCCAATTCAAGTACGCCGTTCCCCTCTCAAATGGTGGTGGACTACGTGCGGATTTACGCGAATTGACGGCTTGCGGTGAGGACTGGGCGCAGAGGCGGCCATCCAATGCCTGGCTGCGGTTCAATCCTCGCAGCCAGCGATTCAAGTTATAGGCGATTGAAGGGATACCCCACCTCGGGTATCCCTTCTTGTTTATGCCGAGTTACAGAGCGAATAAAGTATTTGCACGGTATTCGCAGGGGCTTGACCATCCTGTGACAATTCCCGGCGGATACTGATTCCGTGATCCCGCAAACTCTGCAGAAGGTTCCACTGAAACATTCATCTGGTTCCACATCTCTGGTGGAATCTGGTCTTCCAACCTATATTCCAATCCAGTCTCTCGTTCTGGCGCCGAGAAAGCCCTGCATTCATGCAGAGGTGGGCCGATACAGGCTGCGTCTGGCAGAGACCCAGGAAGATCGCGATGCCGCCTGCCGGCTCCGCTTCAAAGTCTTCAACATCGAACTGGGCGAAGGTCTGGCGAGTTCCTACCAGACCGGAATGGATGCCGACCAGTTTGACATCTTCTGCGCGCACCTGCTGGTGGAGGACAAGCTGGAAGCCGATCCGGCGCGGCGCGTGGTGGGCACCTACCGGATGCAGTCCGGCGCAACCGCCGCGCGCAACCTGGGCTACTACTCCGAGCGGGAGTTCAGTTTCGCTCCCTATGAGCCGCTGAGGGCGGACATCCTGGAGCTGGGTCGCGCCTCCATTGATCGCGAACACCGCACGCCGGAGGTGCTGACCTTGCTGTGGAGGGGTATCGCACAGTATGCTTCCGACATGGGGCTGCGTTACCTGATCGGCTGCTCATCGTTGAACTCGAAAGACCCGGCGGAGGGCTGGCAGGCATACGGCCAGCTTGAGCGCTACCGGGTTTCCGCTGAGTTTGAGACTGAGCCTGCCACTGAATATGTTTGTCCCAGCGAGCTTGGGGGCAGACACGCACAGCCGTCGCCCCAGCCAGAAGACCCAATGTTGCGAGTCCCCACCAAGGTGCCCAAACTGCTGAAGACCTATGTGGCCATCGGCGCGCGCATCTGCGGACCGCCGGCATGGGATCGGGAATTTGGCACCATCGATTTCCTCACTCTGCTCGATCTGAGATTGGTTTCGCCCCCGGCGCGCAATCGCTTCCTGGCTCCGCTGACTACTTGAACTTCCGTGCGATCCGGCGCGCTGTGGCGCTGGCTCTGGCGATTGCCCTGGGAATTGTTCGCTACTGGCTTCTGAAGCTCCGCGGCCCGATCACCATGGAGAAGCGCGCCCTTTGGGTTCAAGGGGTCTGCCGAGGGATTCTCAAGGGCGCGGGCATCCGCTGCAGCGTGGAGGGTACTCCGCCCACCCACGGGCTGGTGGTGGCCAACCACCTCAGTTACCTGGACATTCTTATCTTGAGCGCGGATATGCCCTGCTTCTTCGTCGCCAAGATGGAGATCGGCAGTTGGCCCTTCTTCGGCAAGTCGGCGCAGGTCGGCGGCACCATCTTCATTGACCGGTCGAGCCTGGCCAGCGCCATGTCGGTAGCCGAGCAGATGAGCGAACGGCTCAAGCTGCCGATTCCGGTGCTGCTGTTTCCCGAAGGCACAAGCACGGATGGCAGGCAGGTGCTGCGCTTCCACTCCCGGCTGATCGATCCGGCCACCACGGCCGGAGTGCCGATCACCGCCGCCGCCGTCCGCTACGTCATCGAGGACGGCACACCAGAGATAGAGCTGTGCTGGTATGGCGACGAGTCGTTTGTGACTCATCTGGTGAAGGTGCTGGGAGTTGCCGGCTTCTCTGCCCGTGTGCGCTTTGGCGAGCCGCGCCTCTATCCCGATCGTCGCACCGCTTCCGACCAGACGCACGCTGAGGTTACGGCGATGCGCATGCAGATGCCGCTGCCCTGAGGCTCGAAAAACTCCTTTGAAGCAAGTCGGCGAGTCAGCCGGTCAGCAAGTCAGACGGTCAGCGAGTCAATGAGCGGCGGGGCGTCGCCTCCCGTGGGAGCCTTGGACTCGCGCGGAGCCCAGACCAGGGGAGTGCGCCATCGGTTAGAATTGGTTTCATTCAGCAAACCTGAATCAAAGGACGGTCCCGATGGGTGTCTTTCAATTCCGCTCCAGTGTGCGGAGAAACTGTGCATTGGCGCTTTTTCTGGCTATCTCGGCAACGGTTTCGGTTCTCGGCCAGGCGCCGGCTTGGCCGTTGGACGGACCGTCGTTCAGCGCTTCTGTCGCGGACATTCAGAGCGCCGCTCAAAAGATTCCCGCTGAGAAGTTCATGGACGCAACCGTCTTCTTTGAGAGGGATTCTTACGTGATCGACGAGCAGGGGCGTGTCTCCTATCGTCACACCATGATCTATCGCATCGAGACGCAGGCCGGGGTCGAAGGGTGGTCGGAGACCTCGATGCGCTGGGAGCCGTGGTATCAGAAGCAGCCGGAGATTCACGCGCGGGTCATCCAGCCGGACGGCAAGGTAAGCCAGTTGGACCAGAAGACCATTACGGATGGTCCGGCCCGCGAAGAAGAAGAGGGAACCTACACCGATGCGCGGATACGCAAGGTTCCGCTGCCGGGACTGACCGTGGGCGCAATTGTCGAGGAAGAGACGGTTCTTGAGGACAAGTCGCCGTTTTTCTCGGGCGGCGGAGTGTATCGCGATTTCTTTTCGCGGAATGTGCCCATTATCCATTCCGAACTGGTTGTTGACGCGGCGAAACAGTTGAAGCTCCAATATCGCGCTCACCTTCTCCCCGACATTGTTGTCACCGATGAAGAGCAGGCGGGAGTGCGTCATCTTAAGTTCGTCCAGGGATACATGAAGGCGCGCCAGGACTCGGACATCGAATTGTCCACGCACATCCTCCTGAACCCGATGGTTGAGTTCTCGACCGGCGACTCCTGGGCGGCGGTGGCCAGCGCTTACCGCCAATTGGTGGAAGGGCAAATCGAGCCGGACAAAGTGAAATCGCTTCTTCCCAGCGAACCCTCCGCCAGCCGGATGGAGACGATTCAGCATATCGTATCGCGCTTGCACAAGGAGATCCGCTATACGGGAGTCGAGTTTGGCGAGGCGAGCCTGCAGCCGCAGTTGGCGCCGGAGGTTCTCAAGCGCCATTACGGCGATTGCAAAGACAAGGCCGCGGTGCTGGTTGCGATGTTGCGGGCCGCGGGCATCGCCGCCAATTTAGCTTTGCTCGATTCCGGTCCGGGGCCGGATGTAACGCCGGAGCTGCCCGGCATGAACATGTTTGACCACGCCATTGTTTATCTTCCGGCGGAGGTCAAAGGCAGCGAGCCCTTGTGGATTGACGCCACCGCGGAGTACGCGCAAGTGGGCAATCTGCCCTACATGGACAGGGGGCGGACGGCGCTGATTATCGCCGACGGCACGAATGCGCTGACACTGACGCCAACCTCGAAATCCGAGGATGACACTCTGACGGAGCTGCGCGATGTGGTGATGGCCGATTACGGTCCCGCGCACATCACCGAGACTTCGTTGACGCATGGCGACATCGATGCATATTACCGGTCGGAGTATGGCGGCGCGGATTCGCGCAAGCAGAAGGAAGACCTGGAGAAATACGCCAAGAATGTCTATCTCGCCAAGGCATTGACCAGTGTCGAGCACGGCGATGGCAAGGATCTGAGCAAGCCTTTCGTCCTGAAGCTGGATATGGCCGAAGCCAAGCGCGGCAACACAGTGATTGATGAAGCCGGCGTGGTGATTCCAGACGGCGGCATCTTCAACCGTTTGCCGAACTGGTTTACTACCGATCCCAACCCGAGTGGCGACAAGCTGACCCCGCAACAGGAGGAAGACCAGAAGAAGGCCGTGCAGGCGCGGGTGAGCGAATATGATGTGCAGCCCTTCATCACTGAATGGCATTACAAGATCATCCCGCCCTCCGGCTTCATCCTGAGAGCCCTGCCTGACAACAAGACCACGGAGATGGGGCCGGCCAAACTGACGCAACACTACGAAGTGGATGGCCAGGGCGTGATTACCGGCGTTTTGCGCTTTGATACGGGCAAGGCAAAGTACTCGGTGGACGAGGCGCTGGCTCTTCGCGAGGCCGTTCTGGCGATATACAAGCAGGACGCAATCGAGGTGCTCTTCGATCAGGCCGGGTCGAAGCTGCTCGCCGCCGGAAAGATTCGCGAGGCTCTGGCCTCTGACCGCGCGCTGATCGAAGAGCATCCGAAGGATGCGCTGCATCATGCGCAGATCGGATCCGCGTTCCTTGAGGCCGGCATGGGAGACAGGGCGAAGGCCGAAGGTCAGGAAGCAGTCCGGCTTGACCCGAAGTCCATAGCAGCTTACAGAACTCTGGCGTGGAGTTGCCAGTTCAACGCGATCGGGGTCAAGTATGCCCGCGGGTTCGATCTGGATTGCTCCATAGCCTCCTACAAGAAGGCTCTGGAACTGGATCCGGATGACACAAACACGGCGCTCAATCTGGCCATCATCAATGAGTACGGCCATGACGGCGAGCGGTATGCCGCCGATGCCCACCTGGCGGACGCCATCAGCGGTTACAAAGCGGTGAAGGAAAAGGACAAGTCCACGGGTGACGATTATGAAGATAATCTGCTCATCGACCTGCTCTACAGCGGCCAGTACAAGGAGCTGTTGCAGGAGCTGGAGAAGCTTCCTTCCTCTGACAAGCGCAATGCGATAGGCATCGCGGCGACGGTCGCTCAGCTAGGCGGAGCGGCGGGCATCAAAGCTGGAATTGACCGCGCCGATCATCTCACCGGAGGAACACAGCAACGCAGCGCCGCGCTGGTGTCGGCGGGCGACCACCTGATCCATCTGAGGCTCTACCCTGAAACCGCGGAGATTCTCACGGCCGGCGTTGAAGGGCAGAGCAATGCGGCCGGCGTCACGCAGCAGATTTCATTGTTCCGCCAATTGACCCCATGGAAGAATGATTATTTTCCCGCAACCGATCCGCGCAGCGCGGTGCAACGGATGTTCATCGCGATGCTGACGGGCGACATGACGGAACAACTAGCTTCGGAGTTGCTTGCGCGGCAGGCGTATGGTTCAGAGCTGGAGTGGAAGAGGAATCTGGAAAAGATCTACCAAAGCCAGGGTGCGCTGCGGCTTGTCGCCGAAAACTCAGGAATGCCCGTCAATGTACTGCTGGACGTGTTTGCCGGGAACCTGAAGATTTCAGCCGAAGGCGACGACAAGACCGGATACAAAGTCTCAGTGCAAAGCCTGGGATCGAAGGCGCAACAGTTCTTTGTGACCAAGGAAGACGGAGTCTACAAAGTTGCGAGCGACGGCAAGACCTATTCGGAGGTCGGCAATGAGGCCTTGTACCTGTTGCGCAACGGCAAGGAAGCGGAGGCGCGATTCCTGCTGGACTGGATGCGTGACCGGCTGCACAAGGGCGGAGGCGATGATCCGCTCTCTGGTCCGCTTCTGCCGCGCTTCTGGACGGTTGGCGATTCCGGCGGGCCGGAGGCGATTCAACTGGCGGCTGCGTCGCTGCTGGTGTTTACGCCAGCCATCAAGCCGCTTCTGCCCTCAATCCATGCGGCGTGGGAGAAGGCAACCGCGGATCAGCAGCGCCTGGATCTGGGACTCTTACTGGCAAACGGATACGTCGAAGCGGAAGACGGTCCCGCGCTGAAGGCCGTTACTTCAGAGATCCTTGCCAAATATCCCGACTCCTATGAGGCTCTGGAGCTGGCCGGAAGCGCGGATGCGCTGCTGAAGGATTGGAATGATTGGAAGCAGATGCTGGATGCGCGCATCGCCAAGCATCCGGACGATGAGGTTCTGCTTCGGCAGAGGGCCAGTTTGGCCGAGGCGGAGGGCGATTTTCCCTTGGCGCGCGCCGCCGAACAGTCGGTGATCGATAAGGGCAAGGCGACCTCGGAAGACTACAACCGGCTTGCCTGGACGGGCCTCTTCGATGGCAAGGTCGACGCGGATGTCGTGAAGGCCGGGCAACAGGCCAACATGCTCAGCAACAATGCAGAGTTCGATGAACTGCACACGCTGGCATGCCTCTATGCTTTCCAGGGAAAAACCAGCGAGGCGCGTGAGCTGCTGCTGAAGGCGATGGCAGCGGACAACCTGTCAGAGCCGAATTCGGCGATCTGGTTTGCATTCGGCTCCATCTATGAGCAGTATGGGATCAACGATGCGGCCATCGAAGCCTACCGCAAAGTGGAAAAGCCCGATGGCCCGATCGGCCCAACCGACACCTATATTCTTGCCCAGATGCGGCTGAAGGCGCTGGGAGGGCATTAGAGCGGCTGCCCATGCCACTTTTGAGCATGGGCTCGCCTGGCGGGAAGGGGCCGGCTATCTGCCGTCTGAAGCGGGCTTGCCCGTCGAGCTTCGCACCACCAGGCTGGTGGAGACGAGGAATTCGCGCTGCATCCTGGGGCTGTCGGGATCCTCGGCCTGCTGGCGCAGGGCCTCGAAGGCCGCTCGGGCCAGGTCGACGCGGGAGAGCCGAATGGTGGTCAGCGGGGGCAGTGTGTACTCGGCGAAGGCGATGTCGTCCAGGCCGATGACCGACAGATCCTGGGGAACGCGCAGGCCCTCCATGTAGGCGGCGCGGAGGACGCCGATGGCGGTCATGTCGTTGGAGCAGACAATGGCCGTGGGGCGCGCGGCGAGGGCTTGCAGCTTTTGAAAGCCGGCCACGCCGCCTTTGAGCATGTGATCGCACTCGACGATCCACTTCTTCTGAATCCCGAGCCCGCAGGCATCCATCGCCGCGCGAAAGTCATTTTCGCGGGTGATGGCCGAGTGCAGCTTGCGCGGTCCGGCCAGGAAGGCGATCTTCGTGTGTCCCAGCTCAGTCAGGTGGCTCACAGCTGCATGAATGCCCGTGGAGTAGTCCAGCAGAATGGTGCTGGTCTTGCGGTTGCCGAGGCGAAACTCGGCCAGCACCATGGGTACATCGTGATGCATCAACTGGTCGAGCACCGGCTCTTCCTCGCCGAAGGTGAGCACGGCAACGCCCTCGACCTTGCGCTCCAACATGCGGCGCACGCAGCGGGTGAGCACGTCCGGGTCGCTGTTCGTGGAGCTGACCAGAATCTCGTAGCCGTTTGCCACCGCGATCTCTTCAAAGCTCTGAATCAGCTCGGGAAAGAACGGGTTGGTGATGTTTTCAACGATGACGCCCAAGAGCCGGCTGCGCCCGGAGACCAAGGTGCGCGCGTGGGTGTTGGGAAAGTAATTCAACTGGTTGATAGCCTGCCAGACCCGTTTTTGCAGCCTGTCGCTGACCGCGGAAGAGCCGTTCACGGTGCGGGAGACCGTGGCGATGGAAACCCTCGCCAGGGCGGCGACGGTGCGGATGTCGGGTGTCTTTGCGACTGCTTTGCGGGTTTCTCTTCGAGCCACGAAATCGTCCTCTTGCGGAATAGAGCGGACTGAAAGCAATGGTATTGCATTGCGGGGGGCTCGCGAAAGGGGAGAATTGAGCTGCCCGGCCTAAGACGACAGTTGTATTTTCCTCAAGTCTTCAAAACGCGACAGTGGTCCGAGCCTGAAGGCCCCCAAAATTCTCTGTCTTTCCGAGGGCTGAAGCGGCTGCGGAAAAACTCGGAATTTCAGGTGAAACTGGCGGAAAGCGTCCCTCCGCGGCTAAAGCCAACGTTGATTCTGTTGGCCTTGCACGGGGGTTAAAACCCCCGTCTCCCTCCGCATCGCGTATTTCCGCAGCCTGTGAAGCCCCCCGGCTCTCTCCGGAATCTTCGATTTGCAACTGTAGTACCAACCGGAAAAACAAATATGCGGTGAGGGTGAGTTACCGGTTGTCGGAAATCAGGAGGCGCAGGTCGCGCAGGTTTTGCCCGGTTGGGCCGGTGACAACGGCATCGCCCAGCGCACTGAACATGGGACAGGCATCGAATGCGGCCAGCGCGGCCTTGAGATGGAATCCGAAGGTATGGGCACGGGCGACTGTGGTGGGGTCGGCGATGGCCCCGGCCACCTGGGTATTGCCGTCAATGCCATCGGAACCGGCGCTGAGGACGGTGAGCCGTTCTCCCGGATAGCTCTCCAACTCCAGAGCACATTCCATGACAAACTGCTGGTTGCGCCCGCCAGCGCCGGGGGTACGGTCGAGGGTGACGGTTACTTCGCCGACGGAGATGAGGCAGAGCCTGGGGTGCAGGGCGCGCAGCTCATGGAAGCGCTCGAGAAGATAGCGGGCGGCGTCGGCGTAGTCCCAATCATCGCAACTATTGTCCACCTCAACATGGAAGCCGGCCTTTTCGGCGAGGGCGCGGGCATTCTCCGCCAGGTCGAGGCTGGAGAGGAGAACTTCGAAGACCGAATCGCGAAAGGGCGCGTCCTCTTGCGACAGGGTGGCGGCATCGGTGAAGCGGCGCGCGGGCGCGAACCCCGGGATGATGAATTTGGGAAAGAAGGGCGGACGCCAACCCTTGTTGCCGGGCGATTCGGGCAGATCTTCGCGCTCAAAGAAAGCGCTCACCGTTGACGGCAACTTGGCTTTCAGATCGTACTTTGCGAGCAGACTGCGCACCTCGACCACTGTGGAGTGGTCGGGCGAAGTAGGACCGGAAGAGAGCGCGTCAAGGGAACGCAGAGGCACGTCAGGGAGCAGCAGGCTGACCTTCGCGGCCTCCGGCGCGGCGATGGCCAGACGCCCGCCCTTGACCGCGGAGAAATGCTTGCGGAGAGTGTTGACCTCGCTGATGGGCGCGCCCGAGGCTAACAGCAACTGATGGAAGGCCATGGTGTCATCGAGGGAGATCTTCGGGTCCAGCGGCAGGTCAAACATGGCCGAGCCCCCGCCGGAGATGAGAAAGAAGATGAGCGTGTCCTTGCGGGCCTTGCGGAGCATGGCCAGGGCTGCGCGGGCGGCGGCGAAGGACTCCTCGTTGGGCACTGGATGGCCACCCTCAAAGTAGCGGAATCGCCAATCGCGGTGTTTGGGAAGCTGGTTGGAGCAGCAGACGCCGCGCAGGCCGAGGCGGCGGCTCATGCGGCTGAGAAGCGTGTCGAGCATGGGACCGGCGGCTTTGCCCAGCGCGATGACAAAGATCTTCTTGTAGTTGGAGAGACAGATCGAGGCCGGCCCGCTGCCGTCGGGGATGAGCCGATGGAGCATGTTGCCCTCAAAGCGAATGCGGCGGTCGAAAGCCGATTGGGTGCTGCATGCCGCGATGGCTCCGGTAAAGATCTCAGTCGCCGTGGAGTGCAGGATATCGAGGGATGGATCGCTGCTGACCGGGGTCATTGCAGGTGCTCCTTGTCGTTCGAGATCGGCAGCCAACCGGCGCGCGCTGAACCGAGCGGCGCGGGTTGACCGGCAAAGAAGTGATTGGCACGGGGAGGGAGCACCAATGGTCTGGATTTGGCGGCAAGCTCTTGCGCCATTTGTGTAGCTGTCGCAGGATCGGTTCCCGGTTGGACGCGAGCAATTCTCGTGGTCATTCCACAAACCATTCTACTCGCTGCGGGGGCCTGTTTCCCACTCCGGTTTATCGCTTTGCCGGGATCGAAGAACCGCGACTCGCAGAGATTGCAAACGAGAGATTGCGTCTTTCAGCCAATGAGACAAAACCCAGCGTAAGGTATTCTGGCTGTATCATGACAGAATGCCAGCGCATTGATTCGATTGAAACGATAGACCCCATCCGGCTTACGCGTCAGCTCTGCGAAATCGAGTCCACCACCTACCACGAGGGCGCGGTGGGGGATTTTCTCGCTGGTTTTCTCAGCGCGCGCAGGTGGGATGTGGAAAAGACACCCGTTCAGCAGCCGAGGGAGAGTGCCGGCGGCGGTCCGCGGTGGAATGTCTATGCGGGCAGGGCGGGTGAGGCGCCCGACCTCGTTTTTTCAACGCACATGGACACCGTGCCGCCCTATATTCCTTTCAGCGAGGATGAGAATTTTCTCTATGGCCGTGGTGTTTGCGACGCCAAGGGCATCCTGGCCGCCCAGGTGGCTGCAGCCGAGGCGCTGCGCACGGAGGGATTTCGGATAGGGTTGCTGTTTGTCAGCGGCGAGGAACGCGACTCGGCCGGCGCCATTGCCGCCAACAAGTCGCCCAAAGGCAGCCGCTTCCTGATCAATGGCGAGCCGACCGACAATCGACTGGCGCTGGCCTCGAAGGGCGCTTTGCGCGCGGCCTTCAGGGCAACGGGCAAAATGGCCCACTCGGCCTATCCCGAGCTGGGCGAGAGCGCCGTTCACAAGCTCGTCGAGGTGCTGGGTAAGCTACTGACGATGCCCTTGGCGGAGTTGGAGGATATTGGCCCCAGCACACTCAACATCGGCCAGATTCAGGGCGGGTACGCTCCCAACGTGATCGCCGACAAGGCCGAGGCGCAGGTGCTGGTGCGCACGGTGACCGACTCCGGGCCGGTGCGCGCGCAGTTGGTTGCAATCGCCGGCGACAAGGCCGAGGTGGAGTTTACTCTCGATAGTCCCTTCGTCCGGTTGCGCGCTGTCGAGGGGCTGCCCACCATGGTCGCCAAGTTCTCGACCGACATCCCGCACCTCTCGAACTGGGGTGAGCCGCTGCTGCTGGGGCCGGGGTCCATTCACGTGGCTCATACGCCGTTTGAGAAGCTGGCCAAGAAGGAGCTGCTGGAGGCGGTCGAGTTATATGTCAAGGTGGCGAAGCAGTTGCTGAGCTGAGATACCGGAGTCCCGTCTTTTGGGGGCAGAGACCGTCAAGGTGCCTGCCTCAGCCCCGTGCCCGCAGGGCGAACCCATCTGCCGCCAGATCGGCGACGGTTGCGGTGTCCAGCACGCCCAGCATGGCCTCCTGCGCCCTTGCCCAGATGGGGTGGGCGGGGCAGAAGGACTTCCGGCCGCAGGAGGCTCCGGAGACGAGGCAGAGGTTGAGACAGATGGGACCGTCTATGGCTTCGATTACCTGGCGGAGCGATGCCTGGCGGCCGGCGGAAAGAAGCTCAAAGCCTCCTGAATGTCCCCTCCGGGAGGCGACAAACCCAGCGCGGCACAATGCCTGCAAGACCTTGGAAAGAAAGCTCAAGGGGGTTCCCGTGGCGCGGGCCAGAGCGGGAAGCAGCGCGCGCTGATGATCCGGCAGCGTGGCCAGGTGAATGGTCACGCGCACAGCATAGTCGGCAGCGCGGGTCAGCTGCATGGTCGAACCGGATTGTGCCATCGGATCGCTCCTTCCAAATCCTATCGTAATCAATCGTAGCGCGATTGGCCGCCGGCGGGCAGGCGGCGGAGGGCTTAGCTTTGCATTTCTCACGGCCAGATCGACGCTCTGTAGCGCCGACCTCCTGGTCGGCTGTACTGGCGGCGTCCTCGCCGCCAAAGCAAAGCCTCGTTCATTGATACCGTTTGCACACACCGTGACGGAGCAAACGGTTTCCGGCGTGGGTCGGGAGACCCACGCTACAGCCGGCCAGGAGGCCGGCGCTACAAATTCGTTGGCGCGTCTTGTGAGAAATGCGGACTTAGCCTTGCATTTCATCGAAATCCGCGGCGAGCGGACAACCGTCGCAGAGGGGGGCTCGGCGGCAATGAGCTTTGCCCACAGCGACCGTGAGGGCATGAAACTCGTTGAAGAGCCGGGGGTGGTCCGCCGGGGAATCATCGGCAAAGGCCTGGCGGGTGAGATCGGCCATGGAGTCGTATCCCTTGCGATTGTGGCCGGGCGGCGGCGCGAGAAGCCGGTGGCGCGCGGTGATGCGGCGCAGGTATTCGTCGGCGACGGGAATGGAATGGCCCAGGGCGTAGAGCAGGATGGCGTCGGCGGTCTCAGGACCGACGGCGGGCAGGGCCAGCAGGCGGGCGCGCAAGGCGGGTGTGGGAGCGGCGGCAAGCTTATCGAGCGAGCCGGAGAACTCCTCGTCAAGCATGGCGACAAAAGCCTTCAGCGCGGGCGCCTTGCGGGTGTAAAAGCCGGAGGGCTGGATTGAGCGCGCGAGGTCTTCTAGAGGGAGGGTGCGCAGGCCGTCTATGGTGAGCGCTCCGGCCGCGCGCAGATTGTCCAGAGATCGCTCGACGGCCTTCCATGCGGTGTTCTGGACGAGATAGGCGCCGAGGATGACTTCAAAGGGAGTCATGGCCGGCCACCAGTGCTGGGGGCCGTAGGCTTCAAAGAGCAGATCGTGCATGCGGCGGAGGCGCTGGGCGGGAGTGGGTTTGGGCGAGGGCACGGCTGGCCTTGGGATGGAGGAAATCACTCGGCTTAAGAGAAGCATCAAGGCCGTGCGGAATTCGGTGGCTGACTCACTCATTCGCTTAAACGGACATTGTCACGATGGTCAATTCCGCTCAGACCTCAGGAGACCACGGGACTAAAAATGCGACAGCACTCAAAGTCGCAATCTAAACCTTAACGTGTCAACGCGCATGAAGCAAAGGAAAATGATATGCCACAGTTCGGTTCACCTTTTTCAGAGTTGGCGAACGGCAGGAAGCTCACGAACGAGGAACTCGTCAGAGCGATTCGGTTCATGGTAGCCGCGGAGTACGAAGCAACTCAGATGTATGTGCAGCTTGCCGAGTCAACCGACAACAAACTCGCCGTGGCAGTGCTTAAGGACATAGCGGACGAGGAACTTGTACACGCGGGAGAGTTTCTCAAGCTGTTGTATGCGCTTGCTCCCGATGAAGAGGCGCTCTATGCCAAAGGGGCGAAAGAAGTAGCAGAAATCGAGAAATCACAACTTCAGCAGAAAGTGTAAGCAACGCGGGAACCCAAGCTGCCCTGTACCGGAGCCGATTGCTCAGTCCCGTGGTGCGGCACTGTGTGATTGCTCCCACTGTGAATTAGTGCCGGCATTGCAAGATTGTGGACGCTCGGGTGTGGCACCATGGGTCTATGAAGGCAAGCGAATGTCACACTGTTGACTGGCAAGCCAAATGGATGAGAGACCCATGCAAGAGGCGGAGATGAAGAGTTACACGGAGTACCTGGTCATGGAAACCAGGAAGCGGCGGGAGATGGTGCACATCACCGATGAGGTGGAGAAGATTGTGCGGCGCAGCGGGGTGAAGGATGGGTTGTGCTTTGTTTCGCCGATGCACATCACGGCTGCCGTGTATGTGAACGACCTGGAGAGCGGGCTGATCGAGGATATCGGCAAGTGGCTGGAGGAACTGGCTCCGGCGCGCCCTGCCTACAAGCACCACCAGACGGGCGAAGACAACGGAGACGCGCATTTGAAGTCTCTGCTGCTGCACCACGAGACCACGCTGCCGGTGACGAATGGACGGCTGGACCTGGGACCGTGGCAGCGGGTCTTCTATGCCGAATTCGACGGTCAGAGGCGGAAGCGGGTGATTGTGAAGGTGCTGGGGGTGGAGTAGGGGATGCCGAAGTTACTTGGCCGCCGTGCCGGCAGCTCTGGGTTTCTGGGCTTCGTTCAGTTCCTGGAATAGGTCGCGCTCGTGCTGGGCTTTCTCGGGCAGCTTCGCCTTGGCATAGGCTTTGGCGAGGTTGAAGTGAATCTCGGGGCTGGCGGGACTTAGTTTGGCGGCTAACTCCAGTTCGCGGATGGCCGCATCGAGATCGCCTGTTTCAAGAGATGCACGGCCGAGCAGATAGTGAGCATCGACGGAGTCAGGCGCGATAATGAGGGCTTTTTGCGCCCAGGTGACCGCTGTAGCGCCTTCGCGCTGGCGCATCGCGATCGAGGCCAGGCGCACGCACGGCAGTTCGCTCTTGGGAGAGATGGCGGCTTCGGCCTGCATCTCGGCGGCGGCCTGATCAAAGTCCGAAAGCGCGATCAGCGCGGTTCCGTATGCGTAATGAAGAAAGGGCGCCTTCGGATACTGCTCCAGCAGGAGCTTGAACTGAGGGAAGGCCTCGTCGTAGTTGCTCTTTTCGAGAAGCTCGGCAATGTGCCCGGCGGCTGTGACAAGGGCAGTCTGGTCAGGGGGAGTAGCCTCTGGAAACACCGCGCGCCGCAACAGCGCCAGTCCCAGCGCATACTGGACCTTTGCGGCCAGATTGCCGGTTGCGTCCGTGGCTGTTGCCAATACTTCGGTTGCCTCCTCAAAGCGGCCGGCATGGATGAGAAGAATGCCGTAGGTGTATCGGGCGATATAGAGGTACTCAGCCTTGGCGGCCAGGCCCATCTTCGCGCTGCGGTCGAGATGAATGAGCGCGTTGTCGTAGTCCTTCAGTTCGAATTCGCAGAGGCCGAGGAGGGCCCAGCCGTTGGCGTTGCTTGGGGTGACGGCGAGCGAAACCTTGAAATCGGCGGCGGCGGCGTCATAGCGGGCCTGGGTGTATTCCAAGAGAGCTTTATCCCAGCGCTCGAGATTCTCCTGCGGAGGCGTGACGGCCTTGGCGTCGGCGTTGGGATTGGCGTAAAGAAAGAAGATGCGCTGTTCGGGAGCGGGATGGCCAGCAGCGGCGGGCGTGGCGAGTTTCCGCTCGGCAGCCGCTTTCTCTTTGTTGCCTGAGGCTGTCCATGCCTGCGCAAGGAACAGATGAGCATTCGGATTGCCGGGAGCAAGGCGAACGGCCTGCTGCGCGGCCTTGAGCGATTCGCTTGCCGCGCCCTGGCTCATTTCGAGGCGGGCGATTTCGATCCACGGGAAAGGGCTCTCGGGAGAGATCTTCGTCTCCGCGCGGAGTTGATCCATTGCTTCTTTGTTCTTTCCGGCTTTGGCGAGGGCAAGTCCATAGGCGGAGTGCAGGTAGGGGATCTCCGGATTGGCCTGCAAGAGGGCGGCCAGGCGTGCAGGCGCATCGACGCCGGCGGTTGCGGCTTCTCCGGCCGCAAGCACCAGCGCTTCGCGCGACGGGTCAAGCTGTTCAGGCAGCAGAGGCACGCGCAACAAGGCCAGCCCCAAGGCAATCTTGGCCTGGGGCGAGACGATGCCGGTCCCGAAGTTTGCCAGCAAGAGCTGGGATGCGCGCTCGAATTCACTGGCGCGGTTCAAGAGGATTCCCAGGTGGTAGCTGGAGACGCGGGCGATCTCGTCGTCCTGGACTCCGTAGTATTGCGCCTTCTCGAGATGGGCAAGGGCGCTCGAGTAATCCCCGGTCTCGTATTCGGAGAGGCCGAGGAGGCTCCAGGCTATGCCCAGGCTGGGCGCGGATTCGACGACCTTTTGAAATGTCGCGCTGGCCGCTGCGAACTGGTTGCTGTCATATTCCAGCATTCCCATGTTCCAGCGGCCCTCCTTCCAATCGGGCTGCAGTTCCAGAACGCGCTGATAGTCGCGGATCGCGTCGGCGGTCCTTCCCGTTTCACCCTCCTGGAGCGCTTGCTTCCGCAGGCTCTCGATATCGACGGGCGCCGAGGGAGCCGCGGCAGGGGCTTGGCCGGCGGGGAAGGCGCCGGCAGCCGCCCAGGAAACGCCAGGCGACAGTGAAAGAGCAACCGCAAGGCAAATGGAGCGCAGCATCGGGATGGGCATAAACTGTATCCGCCAGCAAGTATACTTTGTATTGACCAGATGTTCTTCAGCATGCAGCAGAAAATTCTTCGCTCCCTCGAAAACGTCTCTCGCCGCAAGCTGCTTCGCAACTTTGCGACCGTCGCGGCGGCGTCTCCTTTTTATGGGACTCTGCTGGGCCGCGCCGCTTCAGCGCCCGCGCCCTACACCTTCGAGGAGGTGCCGGCCGCGAAGAGCGGCATTCGCTGGGTACACAATGCGGGCAGATCCGCGGAGAAGTACCTGCCGGAGAGCAGCGGGGCGGGATGCGCCTTCCTGGATTACGACAATGACGGCTGGATGGACATCTATCTCGTCAACAGCGGCAAAGCGAACTTCTACAATCCGCCCCAACCGCTGCGGAATGCGCTTTACCGCAACAATCGCGACGGAACTTTCACCGATGTGACGGAAAAGGCGGGGTGCGCCGGAGGAGGCTATGGGATGGGCGTCGCCGTGGGGGATTACAACGGGGACGGCTATCCGGACATTTATGTGACGCAGGTGGGGCGCAATATCCTCTACCGCAACAACGGCGACGGCACCTTCACGGACGTGACCGAGAAGGCGGGCGTGGGCGCGGCCGGATGGAGCACGAGCGCAGTCTGGTTCGACTATGACAACGATGGCAAGCTGGACCTGTTTGTCTGCCAGTTCGCCGAGTTCGACCTGTTGCACGGCTGCGGCAAGGATGCCGCCGGGATGCGCCACTACTGCATTCCCACGACCTTCAACGCCGAGCCGAGCTGGCTCTTCCACAACAACGGAGACGGCACATTTACCGACGTGAGCAAGACAGCCGGCATCGCCGAGCATCTGGGCAAGGCGTGGGGAGTGGTGGCGACGGACGTGAATAACGACGGCAAGATGGACCTGTTCGTTTCCAACGACACCGTGCCGAACTCCCTGTTTATCAATCGCGGAGGCACCTTCGAGGAGGTTGGCCTGGCGGCCGAGGTGGCCTACAGCGCCGATGGCCGTGCCCGCTCCGGCATGGGGCTGGACTCGGCCGATTTCAACGAAGACGGCCTCATGGACATCTTCCTGGCCAATATCGACGAGGAGTTCTTCTCGCTCTACAAAAACAACGGCGACGGAACCTTCGACGATGTCGCAATACCGCTGGGGATCGGAATGTCAACCCGCTGGATGAGCGGTTGGGGGCTCAAGTTCATCGACTACGACAACGACGGCAATCTCGACCTGATTGCGGCAAGCGGTTTTCCCGACGACCAGTTCGATGTGGCCTCCTCCTCGATCCAGTGGAGGCAGCCTTTGCTGCTCTTTCACCATGAAGGGTCAAAATTCCGGGATGTGAGCGCGGATAGCGGGCCAGTCTTTGGCAGGAAGTTCCCGGCCCGGGGGCTCGCCATTGGCGATTTCAACAACGACGGGGGCGTCAGCGTGCTCATCAGCAACAACAATGAAGCCCCCTTGCTGCTGCGCAACAACGTCGGCAAGCTGAACAACTGGCTGGGTTTACATCTGGTGGGGACCAAGTGCAACACCGATGCGGTGGGCGCGCGGGTCAGCTATCAGGCCGGCGACCTGAAGCGCTTCAGGATGAAGGTCGGCGCAGGCAGCTTTCTCTCCTCGCACGATCCCCGCATCGTCCTCGGCATCGGCCAGCGCCCCAAGATCGATTCCCTGGAGGTGAAATGGCCCCTGCCGAGCGGGGCCGTGGAGCATTTCACCGATCTGCCCCTGAACCGCTACATCACCATTGTGGAAGGCACGGGCAAGTGGAAGTGAGCAGGGCCGCGTGTGCCGGGCCGGGGGATGCGGGAGGGTGATTTGGCGGTTTGGCCGGGGCCGGTGAGAGCGGCGAAACTGACACTCCACAGTTGAAAAAGCGCCGCTTTTTCGGGCAAGCGAACGGATAGCAAATCAGGCATAATGAGGTTCCGCGGCGAGGCTCCGGGAAGTTCAACAGAAAACCATAGAAATCCTATGAGATATGGGAGCTTTTTGGCGACTGTTCTCTATCGAAATAAATACGCTTAAGATATTGACAAATAAGTATGTTATGAAGAGAACACAGACCGGATTTGACGCCGTTTTAGCCCCCGAAAAGCTCTGTTTGGGAACTGCCTCATTTTTGGGTCATTTTGAGCCCCGGCGGAATGAGATTTTTAGTGAATTATTCTGTTGACAGTCCGCAGCTCCAAAGCTCACAATGTTGTGCGAGTCAAAAAGCACGTTTGCGCTGTCTTGGACGAGGGCATAGCCCGATATCCGGGTTGCGCGTTTTGTTTGAAGACGACGTGAGCTGTGCCAGTTTTGACCGCTTTCCCGCTGGGGATATGTACGGATCCGGCGGGCAGAACCATGACATTTATTGTCAGGAGACCAAATGATGCAAAAAGGAATCGGAAGAAGTGGTCCTGCGTCCCGATTTAGCTTTGGGATACGCGCGCTATTCACGATCATCATGCTTGTGGCTGTTCCTGTTGCCCTGCATGCCCAGGCCTACTACGGCTCGATCGTCGGCAATGTGACGGACTCGCAAGGGGCCGCTGTTGTCGGAGCCAAGGTAACCGCCACCGCAAACGGAACGGACGTCAAGTCCACAACCACCACCTCCGGCCAGGGCACATTTTCGCTCGCACAGTTGGCCGTTGGAACCTACGTTGTCCGCATTAATGCGCCTGGATTCAAGGAATTCGTCTCCAATGGCGTCGAAGTCCACATTTCAACGAACACCTCGGTGAATGCCACCCTCACGCTTGGCGCGGTCAGCGAAAAAGTGACCGTCCAGGCCGATGAAGTGCAGGTGGAAACCACCTCGGCGTCAATCGGCGAAGTCATTACCGGGCAACAGGTTCGCGAACTTCCGCTGAACAGCGAAAACTTCGTGTCCTTGACCCAGCTCTCGCCGGGCGTCAACGCGGCAGCCAGCTTCGACGGCGTTGGAAAGGGCCTGGAAGGCGGCGTCAACTTCTCCGTCAACGGCAACCCCTACACCAACAACCTGTTCCTGGTTGACGGCGTGAACAACAACGACGTGGGATCGGGCCGCACGATTCTTGTTTACCCGTCCATCGACACCATCGCCGAGTTCAAGATGATCCGTAACTCCTACGGCCCTGAGTATGGCCAGGCGTCAGGCGCGATCATCAGCATTACCACGAAGTCCGGCCAGAACCAGTTCCATGGCGGCTTCTTCTATTCGGGCCGCAACGACAAGCTCGATGCCAATGACTGGGAGTCGAATCACCTCAATGTTGGCAAGGCCAAGTTGCGCAAGAACGACTACGGCTACAACATCAGCGGTCCGATCAAGAAGGACAAGCTGTTTGTGTGGTGGAACCAGGAATGGAACAAGGACATCGACGGCGGCGCCTTTGGTGTTTGCGTTCCGACACTGGCCGAGCAAAACGGCGATTTCAGCGCTTACGGCCCCAATGGCGGCAACAGCGCCGACGGCAAGACGATCGGTGGTCTCGACCAATGCGGCGCCTCGGTTCCGGGCACTACATCCACGACATCAAGTGGCACCACGGTCTATGCCCCGCTGCCGACCTATGAAGGCACAGCCCAGACGCTGAGCAGCATCGACAAGGGCGGCAATGATCTGGCGCAGTTCTTCCCGCTTCCCACTTCAACGAGTATCAGCCCGGGCGTCACCAACTGGGCCTCCAAGATCAACAACCCGCTGAACTGGAGCGAGTGGAATGTCCGGCCGGACTTCGACATCAACAAGTCGAATCGCGCCACCTTCCGCTGGACCCAGGATTCCTGGACCAACCCCTTCCCGAACAACGGATCGAGTTTCTGGGGCGATTCAGAGTTCCCGACCGTCGGTTCGAACTGGAGCCAGCCATCCAAGAGCGTCATGGCAAAGCTGAGTTCGACGATCAACAACAGCATGGTGAACGACGTTGAATTTGGTTTTGGCAACAACGCCATCATCACGACACTGGCCGGCACCGACACCAAGATTGTCGGCGCACTCGTTTCCGACTATCCCGCCATGTTCCCGGCCTCGCTCAAGCAAAAGGACGAGTTCCTGGGCGGATGGGGCGGACTGAGCCCTTACGGCTCCTACCAGGGTGAGGCTTCCTTCTGGAACATCGCCCCCTACAAGAACCATGAGGATCTGTACACCCTTCAGGACAACCTGTCGAAGGTCAAGGGCAATCACCTGCTGAAAGCCGGCGCCTTCTACGGCAACAACATCAAGGTTGAAGATGGCGGCAATGGCGCGGATCGTCCGGGCCTGCCCGGCACCGTTCTTTGCGACAAGGATGCCGCCGGAAACGCCATCATTCCGACCACAGGACAGACGGATCCCGCCTGCATCAACACCGGCAACCCGCTGGCGAACATCCTGGTTCCCGGCGGCAACGCGGCCTTGCCGAATCAATGGTTTGCGAATATTACCGAGGGCAGTAAGGACGTCACTGCCCAGGTCAAGTGGCATGACTTCGAGTGGTATCTGGGAGACAGTTGGAAGGTCCGCAGAAACGTTACCCTCGATCTCGGCTTCCGGTGGTCCTTCTACCGCGAACCGTACTCGGCTGACAAGCAATGGGCAAACTGGGACCCGGCGAACTGGACCGTGGCCGCAGCGCTCACCAACCCCGGCGACTCCTGCAACGGCCTCATCGTTGCGAAGGGAACCAACCCATGCGCGGCTGCCAACGCCCTCATGGCAAGCATTGGAGTCCAGATCGGACCGAACACCGGCGGCGTGTTGTCCTCCGGAACGCAAGGCCCCAGCACGGCGCTGATCAGCGAGAACAACCACGACATCGCTCCTCGCGTGGGTCTGTCCTGGGATATCTTCGGCAACGGCAGGACTGCATTGCGTCTTGGCGGCGGCCAATTCTATCAACGTGAAATCGTCGGAATTGATGAGGGCATGGAAAAGGGCACGCCCTTCTCTCTGAGCGCCACCACCAACCGTACGATCGATGCGGCGGCCAAAAGCGGCGGCGCATCTCTGTCGCCGAACTACGCCAAGGATACGCGTGGAGTCTCGCCGAATTCATGGCAGTGGAACATGACCGTCGAACAGGAACTGGCCAAGAACACCACCCTGGAAGTCGCTTATGTCGGCAACACCGGCATTCACCTTACCTCCATGAAGGCCTTCAACCCGATGCCACAGTCGGAATGGCTGGCGGCGGCTCTTGACAGCAACGGCACTGGCCTCGGCGCGGGCCTCGGCGCCACAGGCTGCAATGCCGGTGATCCTCGTCCGGCTTGCAACTTCGCCGGAATCAATGGCTTTGCCCGCTTTGGCCATGCCACCTATCACTCGCTGCAGGCACTGTTCCGCTCCCAGTTCGGCGCATCGACGTTCCAGGCTTCCTATACCTGGTCTCACTCGATCGGCGACGTGGAAGAGGACAACTCCTCCGGCTCCGCCAACCAGGAAGCATCCACGGTCAACAGCGACTCCGCTCTTGACAAGGGCAACACCAACATCAACCGTCCGCAGATCTTAGTGGCGAACGAAGTCTACTACCTGCCCAAGCTGGCCAACCAGAACATGCTCGTCCGTGCAGTCGTCGGCGGATGGCAGTTGAACAGCATCTTGAACGTTGCGCACGGCAACTCTCTGACGGTTTTCTCCAACGGCAGCTTCACCGACAGCGTGATCGCTGGCTATGATGCGACGGGCAAGGCAATCACCCATACCGCTACGATCAGCCAACTGATCGGCACCGGCTACAACGGCAACAACCGTCCGTTGACCACCGGCCAGGGTTGCAACTCTGGTCAGAAGTCAAACCAGATACTGAATACCGCCGCGTTTACCCTGATTGGCTATCAGCTGGGCACAGTGCCGGCGGGGATCGCTCGTCGCGGCTATTGCTACGGCGCTCCGACCACGGATCTGGATGGTCAGGTTGCCAAGAACTGGGAGATCAGGGAGAAGTATCGCATCAAGTTCTCGTTGGACTTCTTCGACCTGTTCAACCACCCGAACTTCAACTCCGGCGGTCTGGAAGGCGCGGGCTGGAATCCGTCGAACATCAATTGCGGCGCGCCGATCACAATTGCCAATCCCGCTGGCGGCACGACCACGACCTATAACTCGTGCAGCGCCACCAACTCGACCATCAGCAGCCAAGGCAGCGGAGTAGCACCGGGCAACGGCAGCGGCTTTGGAGCGGTTAGCACCTTCCAGAGCGGCAAGGCCTTCCGCGAAGTGCAGTATGGCCTGAAGTTCTCGTTCTAAGGACGAAGTTCAACCACAACGCAAGTCAACGCAACAAGCAAGAATCAAACTGCGGAGCGCTCGTACAGGCTCCGCAGTTTGTTGTTTGCGATAGAATCGATACAGCGTTTATCCATGAAGTTCAATCCTTCTCAATTCGCGTATCGAACGAGGCTTCGTTCGATGTGTTGGTTTGGCCCCGCGTTGTGTGCGGCCCTGGCGTTTGCCCAGTTCATGGCTCCCATGGCGGGCGCCCAGGTTGCTGAGCATCATGCCCCGGCGGCTCGCAGGCCGCAGCCGGCTCAGGATGAACTTGAATCGCGCATCGCGGCAGCCGCGGCAGCCCGCAATGCCGGCGACCCCGTGGCCGTGGCAAGGGCGAATTACCTGGTGATCGCCGCCGCTCTGCGCGAAGTGGCCAACCTCAGGGTGGTTGCGTCGGATGACTCAAAGGCGGTGGAACTCTACCGCGTTTCGCTGCAATATGAAGATACTTCCGGCACGTATGCCGCCATGGCATTCGCTGAAGTCCAGGCCGGCGATCTGGACAAGGCCATCGAGTTTGCGCGGCAGGCTTTGGCGGGCAATCCTGGCGATCTTCGCGCCGAGATGATTCTGGCCAGCGCTCTGGACCAGAAGGGCGAGTACAGCGAGGCGATCGAGCCATTCAGCAAGATCGCCCAGGCAGAGCCCACGGTGGACAACCTTTACCCGCTTGCGGAATGCCTGCTGCAAACCAGGAAGCCGGAATACAAAGCCCGCGCCGCGGAGGTCTTCGAGCAGATGCTGAAGATCGCCGGCGACAGCGGCTCGTTGCACGTGCTCTTCGGGCGGGCGTACCGCGACGGGGACTTCATGCAGGATGCGATCCGCGAATTCAACCGCGCGATAGCGCTGGATCCGCGCACTCCGCATGCGCACTATTTTCTGGGCCTGGCCCAGCTTGTCCTCAGCGATTGGAAGCCGACGCCGGGCGCGGAAGCCGCGCTCAGGACGGAGGCCGAGTACTACCCGAACGACTATCTCGCCAACTTCATGCTCGGGTTTCTTACCTCGGAGGAACATCAGTATGAAGAGTCGAACAAGCACCTTCTGATCGCATCGAAGCTTTCTCCCTCGTCGCCCGACCCGTTTCTGTATCTGGGCCTGAACGCCTTTGCCCAGGAGAAGATGGATGTCGCGGAGACGATGCTGCGCAAGGCGGTCGAATTTACAGGAAACGACGAGTCCCGCGCCAACTACCAGATACGCCGGGCCTATGTGGATCTGGCCCGCATCCTGTTCAGCAGCGGCCACCAGGAGGAGAGCGAGGTTTTTGCGGCCAAGGCGCGCGCCTTGCAGAACAAGACGATGGTGGACAGCCAGCAGACGGTCTCCGCGCTCATGGCGGCGGGGGGGACCAGCTCCGCCGCGGCCGTGATGCCGCTGATCCATTCCAAGGAGAACCAGTCGCCGGGCTCGAGGGACAGCGACGATCCCTTCGCGCTCAACAAGCTGACCCCGGAAGAGCTGGCAGCGGCAGCGTCGCGCGAAAAGACGCTTCGGTCGGTGCTGGCATTGGCATACAACGACCTCGCGACATCGGAGGCAGTGGGGGGGGAATATGCCCTGGCGCTCGGCAACTATCAAAAGTCGGAGCAATGGGACAGCACGCTCGCCGGCCTGGAAAAGAACCTCGGCATATGCGCCTACCGGATGAAGGACTATGCGGAGACGGTTCACGCCCTCTCGCAGGCATTGCCGCTTCAGCCCGATTCGCCGGCGCTCCGGGCCATGCTTGGCATCTCCTATTTCGCAATGGACAAGTATACGGAGGCGGCGCAGACGTTTGCTCCACTGGGACTGCGCGGAATGCAGGATGGAGAGACCGGTTATGCGTGGGCAGCCTCTCTGACCCACATCGGCGACTTCAAGAAGGCCACGGAGGTGCTGACCGCCTTCGAAGCCGAACCGCGCGCCAACGAGACGCTGCTGCTTACCGGCCAGCTTTGGACGGAGATCGGCGATTTTGAGCGCGCGATCGCGACCCTGCAACGGGCGCTCAAGTCAGATCCATCTCTGCTGAAGGCGCACTTGGACATGGGACTGGCGTATATCCACTGGACGCATTGGCCGGAGGCCCAAAAGGAATTCCAGGCCGAGTTGAGTCTCAACCCGGACGATCCCGTTGCACAGTATCATCTGGGATTTGTATACTTACAGGAGTCGAAGACTGATGATGCCGCAGCCATGTTTTCCAAGGTAATTGCCGCGCATCCCGACTACGCCAATGCCCAGTATGAATTGGGAAAGATCCTGGTTGACCGTGGTCAGCTTCAGGATGCGGTGGGGCATCTTGAAGCCGCGGCAAACCTGAGCCCTGAGGCGGACTACATGCACTACCAGCTTCAAGGGGTCTATCGCAAACTGGGCCGCAGCGCGGAAGCGGACCGCGAACTGGAAATCTACAAAGGGCTGAAAGCAAAATCCCGCGAGCGCATGGTGGATCAGCTGAAGCAGGCCCATTAGGGAAGGAAACGATCCGCTTGTTCACTCGCCGCCGTCAATTCAGTCTGTTGAAGTCTCTTGCTGTCCCATTGTGCGCGCTGAACGTCGCGTTTGCGCAGATGGGAGGGATGGGAGCGGGGCCCGCGATCGCGCCGCCCGGCGCAAAGAATACCAAATGCAGCGGCCGGCCAGTCCCGCAACTGGAGGATATAACCGCCGCCGCCGGCATCACCTTCAAGCACAACACGGCTCCCTCCAAGAAATACATTATTGAATCGATGACCGGCGGCGTGGTGCTGATCGATTACGACCGCGACGGCTGGCCGGACATCTATTTCACGAACGCGCCCACGGTGGATGAGGCCCTCAAGGGAGTGCGGGCTCCCGGCGCGCTCTACCACAACAACCACGACGGCACCTTCACCGATGTCACCGCTAAGTCCGGGCTGAACACGCCCTGCGTCGGCATGGGAGGCGCGGTGGGAGACTACGACAACGACGGCTGGCCCGATCTCTACCTCACCTGCATGGGCGGCAATGTGCTCTACCACAATAACGGGGACGGCACGTTCACCGACGTTACGGCCAAGGCGCATGTCGCCGATGGCCGCTGGTCGGCTGGCGCCTCGTTCGGCGACTACGACCTGGATGGCTTCGTCGATCTGATGGTGGTCAACTATGTTGATTTCCATCTCAATGACATGCCGGGCTTCGGGAGCGCCTCTTTCTGCAAGTACCGCGGGATCGATGTGCAGTGCGGGCCGCGGGGGCTGCGCGGAGCCGGCGACTCGCTCTTTCACAACAACGGCGACGGCACATTCACCGATGTGTCAAAGGCCGCCGGAGTCAGCGACCCGGACGGCTATTATGGGTTGGGCGTGGTCTGGTCGGACTTCAACAATACCGGACGGCCGGATATCTATATCACCAACGACTCGACCCCCAAGTATCTCTACAAGAATCTGGGCAACGGGAAATTCGAGGATATCGGCCTTCAATCCGGGACCGCGGTGAGCGAGGACGGCTCGGAACAGGCTTCGATGGGCATTGCTCTGGGCGATTACAATCACACCGGCCGGCAGTCGATCTTCGTCACCAACTTCACCGATGAGAATGTCCTTCTCTACCGCAATGACGGGGACTGGAACTTCAAGGAAGATTCCTTCGCCGCGGGGGTCGCGCTGCCCTCGCTGCCGCTGGTCAAATGGGGCACGTCCTTCGTCGACCTGGACAACGACGGCTGGCTGGACCTCTTTCTTGTGGCCGGCCACGTCTATCCACAGGTGGATTCCCTGCCGTCGGGGCCCGGCTACCGCCAGCCGAAGGTGCTTGAACTCAATCAGATGGGCGGTGGTTTCTGCGACGCCAGCAGCCAGGCTGGACCAGCGATCATGGAACGCCAACCATCGCGCGGGGTGGCAGTGGGCGATCTCTTCAACGACGGGAATATGGATATCGTGGTTGAAAATATCGACGGAAGCCCGATGATCCTGCGCAACCACGGCATTCCTGGGCGGCATTGGGTGAGCTTCGAGCTGGACGGCACCAAGAGCAATCGCATGGCGCTGAATGCTCGCCTTAAGCTCGTCGCCGGCGGCATGACGCAAACCGCCGAAATCCACAGTGGCGGCGGGGGCTATCTCTCGCAGGACGACACGCGCGTCCACTTCGGGCTGGGCAGCGCCACCAGGATCGACAAGCTGGAGATTCATTGGCCCTCCGGCCTCGTCGAAACCCTGACGAATCTCGATGCCGACAAACACTACAACGTGCTCGAAGGCAAAGGCATCGTGGCTCCGGAGGTCGCGCGGCCGAAGCCGGTCAAGCAACCGCAGCAGACGGCGCCCCCACCGCCGCAACCACCCGCAGAGAAGCCGAAGAGCGATGCCGGCGCTCACTGAGCGGGCGGCAGCGGGATGTATTCGCGGCGAAAGCGCAGCGTTGTCTTGGGGAATCGCTTCTGAGCGTCCTTGGTCAGCTCCACTCGGAGATCATGAATTTTGCCATCCAGCTCTGATGGCTTGAAGCCGAGCGTATAGCGAAGATGAACCTGGGTAATGATGTCGTCGAGGATGGGTGTGAATAGCTCCGGGCGCGGAGCGTGATTGTATACGCCGCCGGTGTTTTGTGCGTAGTAATGGACGAGATTCCAGGTTTTTCCCATCCGCTCTCCTTCAGACGGTCCCCATGGAGATTTCGCGCTGCTCAAGCCGAATACCATGCCGGAGGATTCCATAACGTCCTGGATGATGGCGTTGGCCTCCTGCGTAAATGTCGCACAGTGATCGCCATATAAGAAAAGAAAGACGGGCAAACGAGAGCTGTCCATCTCTGGCCTGATCTGCAATCCGACTGCGTGAGGCGGCCTGGCTTCACGCGTGGCTACGTCGATCGAGCGAATCATGCGCTGCATCGCCAGTTCGCCCGTTCGGTTGTCGCCGCTGACTCGCTCCGTGCCGAGAATCTCTTCGACGCGCTGCAAGGCTGCGTCCACGTCATTCCCTGGCGCGGCATCGATCCTTGAGCCACTATCGATCCTTGAGTCGCCATTGTCGCACCAGTGCGCAACGCCGATGAGGTCGTCCTTGTTGAGATGTTGCAGGGCAGGCTTGAGGTACTGCGTGTTTCCCCGCAGAAATCCGGATCCCCAATCATCGGGAAAGCCCATGTTGCACTGCACGATCAGCCAGAGCACGATGGGGCGGAGGGTGGCGCCTGTGTCAAAGGACTGAATCCTGACTTCGCGATCGTTGTCGAAGAGTCGAAAGTCGGTCTGCCTGAGGTCAGTGAGGAGCACCGGGTTGTGAGTGGACGGGTCTCTCTGGATGGCAACTCCGTCGACAAGCGTCAAGGCCGTTTGCACATGGAAGATGGGACCGGAGTCTGGGGTCTGCGCGCACAGAGGTCGAGCGCAGAGTAGCCAAAGACCTAGACCGATGCAGACCAGGAGCGCGTACTCCCGACGCGTCTTCCATTCGATCCGCCTTGCATTCTTCATATCAGTGCGCCGCTTCAAGGGGTGCAAAGGAGGGGTTGTGGGCGCCGCACTCCCGCTCCATATGCACATAACCGCGAGCCGTACCATTGTCACTAAACGGATCTCCGCCACGAAGCGGGTTGCCGCGCTCATCGCGGCCAGATGGTTCGAGCATTGCGCGGCCGGCTACCTGCACATTCGCCGAGCCCCCACGAGTCTCCCACATGCTGTCCGGCATTGGGTCGTCGCCGCAATCGACCAACACGCGCGGGGCAGCGGCCAGCTTGTTCATATCGAAGAGGTAGATGCTGCTGAACCAGCCTGGATTGTGGACAGGACTGACCCAACTGACCCAGGTGATTCTCCGGTTCGCATGACACTCGGCAACGATCCACCGGCCATCCGGCGACCAGGAAGGATGCGAGCAGGATCGAGCCAGGATTCGGCTGACTGGAATGAGGCCCGTTCCGTCGGCGTTGATTGCGAAGATCTGCTGACTTCCTTTCCCAAGGCCGGAAAATGCAAGGCGTGAGCCATCCGCCGACCACGTTGGCGAGTGAGCCTCCAGCGCCGGCTCGGTCAGCGCGCGCGCGGCCTGGGGATGGTTATCCTTCAGGTCCGCGACGTAAAGGATGGAATTATGGCTCTCTGAAAACACCGACCAGGCGATCCGTTTGCCTTCCGCGGACCAGGCGGCATCGGAGGCCGGAACGGGGGGCTCAGCGTTGGCTCCATCCGGAGAGTTCAGGGCAAGCGACGCTGCAAGATCGGGGAAATATGGAATGGTCGACCGAACCGTTTCCAGTTCCGCCTGGGAGAGTTCCCTGGAATCTCCCGCGCTGTTCAGATAGACCGTCGGAGCAAAGTTATCGATTGGCGGGTAGTATTCGAGAATCTGAGTCACGTTCCATTTTCCGTTGGCTCTGTGGAAAGCGTCTGCTTCATCTTTGACCGTGCTCAGGCCTTCACATTTTCCATCAATCTTCTTTCCCTGGGTCACGCAGACTTTCAGATTTCTCCGATTCGACGAGCGCAAGGCAATCCATTGAGCATTCGGAAGCCACGCAATGCCGGTTACGTCTGGCCCCAGGGAGGCAATCTTCCGGGGCTCCGCACCATTCATCGGCATCAGCAGGAGATTATGATGCGGCGCGACGCTAAGTTGAGCACGATCCAGAGTAAAACTGAAATTCTTCAGGTTCAGGCTATCCTCGCGAGGGCCTGCGGGCACGTCCTCGAGGTATGCGATTTGCTGCCCGTCGGGAGACCATGCGGGAGAATGGCTCATGTGATCGGAGGTCAGGCGCTTCACCTCGCCTCCCAACTGGTCCATGCTGAAGATGTCCACGCCGGAATCGGACAGGTTGTCGAAGACAATTCGAAACTTTGACTTTCCGGCTGAGTCTTGTGCGTTACAGCAGACGCACGCAGCGGCAAGAATGCCCAAGAAGAACATGCTGCGCCAGGCAAGCGGAGCGATACGCTTGAATGGATGAACAGGACGCCATAACTCTCCGTCGCGTCTTCCGGGTCTTTGATCGATAAAGGATGCGCTTGTTCCGGACTGAATAAAACGCCTGTGTCCAGGCCGGCAGGGAACGTGTGTGGGCCAGGAGGCCCACACGACAGCCGGACTGGAGTCCGGCGCTACACAGGTGCATCTCTTACCGGTGAGAGACCTGGAGCAATGCGGCTGCTGCTGAAGCGCGCAGGTTCCGTTCATGCGGAGGCAACTCCTTTCGATGCCGGGATTCCGGGGGGTGGCTATAAAGTAGAACACGGCACTGCCGGAAATGTCGCGTTGCTCAGTTCTCAGAGGTTGGCCATCCGCCCACCATCTTACATCCGGAGCCGCTGCGATTCCAGGCTGAGAAGGACCGACTTCAGAATGAGGGGGGGCGTGGTTTCCCACCCTTCCGCCAAAAGCGCGGAAGGATGGGGCACCTGGCTGGGACTCGCTGCGCCGCCTTCACCTTCAGAGGAATCCAAAGACGGCGCGGAGGTTCACTTCGCGGGCAGCATTGGGATGTATTCCTTGCGGAAGCGCAGCGTTACTTTTGGAAAGCGCTTTTGAGCGTCCTTGGTCAGATCCACCCGGAGATCATGCGTCTTGGTGTCGAGCTTCGCGGGCTGAAAGCCGAGCGTATAACGAAGGTGAAGCTGGGAGAGGATGTAGTCGAGTGTCGGCGCGTATAGATCCGGGCGGGAAGTTGTGTAGTATTGGCCGCCCGTCCTGGCGCAGTAGGAGTGGACGAGATTCGAGGTTGCGTCACCACCCCGCATTGCCTCAAGAGGATCCCGATCGCGCGTCCCGACTCCAATGCCGAAGATCATTCCAGAAGTCACGCTAAAACTCGCCAGGACGGTGTTCCCCAAGCGGTTATCGCTGGACCCGCGATCTCCATACAGGAAGAGCATGACCGGCAGCCGGGCGGGTGTCTGAGCCTGGGTGTTCTTGACAATGAGTTGAACCATCTCCAGAAGTCCGAGTTCGAAACTTGAGTTGCTATTGAGGTCCGCTTTGGTGGTTAGCACAGTTTCGACCCCCTGCAAGGCAGCGTCGACGCCGGTTCCGAGAGGGACATCGACCTTTCCGTGCCCATCGTCGCACCAATGCGCAACTCCGATGAGATCGTCATCGTTGAGATGCTCCAACGCGGGCTTGAGGAGCTGCGTCTTTCCGCGCATGAAGCCGGATGTATCATCATCCGGAAACGCCAGATTGCACTGCACGACGAGCCATAAAGCGATGGGGCGGGATAGGTCAACCCCCGAGGCGAATGTCTGGATGGGCACTTCATGTCCGTTGTCGAAGAGTCGAAGGTCAGACTTGGTGAGAGTGGTGAGCAGGCTAAGGGCGTGAGTCTGCTTGTCCTCCTGCTCAACCACGCCGTTCACCAACGTCAAAGGCGCCTGCCCTTGAACCGCGGGAGCGGGAGTTGGCGCTTGCGCGCCAATAGCTGGCGCAAACAGCATCGTTGAGCCGATCAGGAGGCCGAAGAGCGCCGTGCGAATTGATATGCTGGAAGGCCTGAGAGCGCCAGCCTCGCGAGGGTTTGACATCGGAGCGACCAAATAACTTGCCACGGAACTTCTCCTTGCTGCGAAAGTTGAAAGCGGACCCGCCGAAGCTACCGATTTTACCAGATTAGCTGCCCGGCGCGCTCGGCGCGGCAACGTCAACCGGCATGTCGAGCGTGCCGATGTGGTGGTTGCTGGCATCGCTCACGCCCAGGCGCAGGCGATACTTGCCGGGCTTGAGAGTGAGCGCCAACTGAAACTCGATGCCTTGTTCGGCCACAGCCTGGTAGCGCTCGGCATCCAGATCGATATTCAGCACCCCCGAGCTCTGCGGCAGCGCGTCGGGCTGTTTCGGCCCTTCATTAAAGGCCACCAGCAGCACCAGCAGTTTGGCATGGCGATGGCCGGCCGCATCGGTCGAGAACTGCACTTTGGCGGCATCGATGTTGGCTGTCACTCGCAGGGTGGGACGCTCCTCGTCGGGCAGCTCGACCTGCGCCTTGAGGTTGAGCATGGTGGCTTCCGGCGTCTCGGGCTGGAGGGCGACATTCAACTCCTGGCGCATGTCAGTGGGGGCCGCCGCATCGGGCAGGGCATAGTAGCCGCGGCGATAGGCGAGCGAGAGTCCTTTCTGCGCCATCTCCACGCGAATCTGGCGATACTTGCCATTCCAGTTCGGGTTTTGCGGATAATATGCGAGCGTGTAGTAGTTCGACCCCTCCTGGATGCCCTGCTGAAGGGCTCCCGCCAGGTCGTTGCTGCCGAAGAAGGCCTTGCCACCCGTCGCCTGAGCGAGGTTTTCCATGTTGGAGTGCTCGATCTGGCGCCCGGTGAACTGGCCTTCGAGGTCGGTTCCCATGCGGTGGCCGATGGCGCCGGTGGCTGAGTGTTCCGCCGCGCCGTTGGATTCCGCCCCCACGCCTTCGATCTGCGTACCGAGCACGCTGATGGGATAGACGGCGATCTGCGCGCTGGCCATCAGGTTGGCGGTCTCCTGGATGTTGAGCAGGCTGGCTTCGGTGTGCGCCAGGTCCTCGCCCCCTTTGGGGTTTGGACTGTAATCCATCCATGCGCCCACGGCCGTCGGGAAGGTGGCCGCGAGCCAGAGGAGGTTCTTGCGGCCCGGATAGCCGCTGGTGGCTCGCGCCAGTTCAGCCAGGGCCGCAAGGGTCATGCGGGCCCGGTTATCGGCGTTGATGGCGTCTTCGCGGCCCTGGTCCTCCGCCCAATGTTCGACGCTGCCGGAGGGGTCGCGGCCGCCCAGGACGTCCTCCATCCGCTGCAGGTTGTCGGCCTCCAGCTCCTGCTGGGTCTGCGAGCGCAGGATATGAAAGTCCTTGGGGTCAAGCATCTTGGCCGCGGAGGCCAGCAGGTCCGAGCTGCCGGTGAACCCTTGCAGCATCTGCAATTGGGTGGTGAGCACGAAGAGAGCCACTCGCTGGCCCGGCGGCAGTTCGCGCAGGAACTTCAGCATCTGCCGGCGGGCATAAACCTGATCGCTTGCCGCTGTGTTGAGCAGGTCGAAGAGCAGGATGTTGATTGAGCCTGAGACCGCGCCGCTCTCGGCCACATTGGAGAAGGCCAGTGGGCCGGCTTGCGGGCCGGCGGGGGTTGGCGCGGGCGGCGCGGGGGTGAAGGCGTGCGCGTCAAAGGAGGCGACCTGCTGGGGCTTGCCGTCCTCGAGGACCTTGAAGTCCTGCTGCGTGAGCCCATGGACGAACTGGCCGTGCGAGTCGCGCACCACCACGTCCACATAGACCATGCGCGTGGTCACGCTGAGCGTTGGCGCTGGCGACGGCGCGGGCGGCGTCCCCTGCGCCAACAGAAGCGCGGGCGAGAGAAGCGCGAGAAATGCGCCTGAGGCCTGAATCATTCGTCTCACAGCTTTGCCTGTTCTCCTCGGAATGCTCCGGCTCACTACTGGGGCGGCGCGCTTGCTTTATCGCGCTGGTAGCGATCGAGAATCTTCCGCAGGTTATCCGCTAGGTCGGTGTTGTTTTCCTTGACGGCCAGATCGAGAGCCTGGCGCACCGATTGCGTGGCTTCAGTGGACTGACCCGTCTTGTAATAGGCGTTGCCCAACTCGGCAAGGCAGCGCCAGTTCTTGCTTTCGCTCAGCTCGACGGATTTCTGCAAAGGCGCGACGGCCCCGGCGAAGTCGCCGCGCGCTTCCAGGGCAAAGCCGAGATTGAAGGTGTACTCGGCTGAAGAGGGCAGCAGCGCAATCGCTTTCTGGAATTGGGCGACGGCGTCGTCGATTCGTCCCATCTTTTGCAAGGCCAGGCCGAGCAGATTGTGAGCATCGGGAAGGGATGGATCCATGGTGACGGCCTTCTGCAGGTGCTCGAATCCCTCCTGGGCGTGGCCGCTTTCAAAGAGGACCGTCCCGAGGTCAGACTCGGCTCCGGCATCGGTGGGCTTGAGGGCGAGGGACTTCTTCCAGGTGGCGGCAGCCTCGTCCGCAAGGCCGTTGTCGGCGAGCGAGACAGCGAGGTGGTCGAGCCACGAGGGGCTGTCAGGGTTCAATTCGCTCGCCTTTCGGTACTCGGGCAGCGCCTCGGCCTCCTGGTTGTTGGCCGTCAGAGCCGTGGCCAGGCCGTAATGGGCGAGGGGATCGGTGGGATCGCGCTCCACGGCGCCGCGCAGCGCCTGAATGGCCTCGGGGATCTGGTTGTTCTCAATGTCTTTGTAAGCGTCGTTGAAGAGGCGGTAAAACTCGGTTGCCTGGGGGTCGATCTTTTCCATGCCGCCGGAAGGAATATTGACGAATTCGGGGATATTGATGGCGCGATTGGCGGCGGTGGTGTTCTCGACCATGATGGCCGGGGAGGAGTCGCCGTTCTCGTCGATGTGCGTGAGCATGAGCTGCGTGTATGCCGAGCGCGCCTTGGAGGAAAAGGCAAGCCAATGGCCGTTGGGCGAGAAGGTGTGCCAGGAGTTCATGCGCCAGGTGTTGCACTTCATCAGGCGCGCCTTGCCGCCGGCGAAGGGGACAATGTAGAGCTTGCTGTCGGGGCGCATGAGCAAACCGTTGTGGTTTTCGACAAAGACGATCCATTTGCCGTCGGGGGAGACCTTGGGAAAGTCATTGCTCATGCCATTGGCTGAAGCGCCCAGAACCGGAACAGCCTTGCCGCCTTTGCCGCCGTTGAAGGGAATCTTGTAGAGGTCGTATTGAATCTGCGTTTCATTCGGGTCCAGGGCGTAGGTGGGCATGGGAACGCCCTTGGGATGCGGGTCCTGGGCCACCGCTCTGCTGTAGATGAGGTACTTTCCATCCGGCGACCAGAAGGCGCTGGTCTGGACAAAATTGGGATCGTCCGCGCCGGGCAGATAGCGCATCTTTTCTTCCTGGCGATCATACCAGGCAAGGACGCCGCGGGTGGGATAAAAGACCTGGATGAAGCGCAAATCCCGGTAATTGACGCTGAAAAGGCGATTGATGACTCCAGGGGCGAAGCCGGGGGCCTCGTCCTGATTCGAGTTTCCCTCGTCCGGCGGGCTGACGGATGTGACCACGTAGCGTCCGTCCGGCGAAACCTGCGACATGAAGCCGAAGCGCTTGACTGTCGGCTCTTCGCTGACCGCGTCAGGATGCTCCTTGAAGGAGCTCCAGCGGATCATATTCTGATTGGTGATGGTCATCTGCTTGGAGATCGGAACGACGGCGTAGAGCCCCTTATCGTTGCGCGGACCATCCATATCGATGCCCATCGTCTTGCCATCCATGGAGAAGGAGTGGCAATTGGCGCAGGTGGGGAGATTCTCCATCATGACCTTGCTCTCCGGCTTGCTGATGTCGCGCAGCTCCCATTTGATGAGCGGCAGGGCGGAGGGCGGCAGCGGCGTGATCGGGCCTTTTTCGCCGAGGGGCGAGAGCATCAACGGAACATTGCGGTAGAAGATTGGCGCGCCGACGGGATCTTTTGATGTGGAGATAGTCACGTTGCCGGCCGAGACGGGCAGTGTGGCGTCACCCTCGGCAAAGCCGGTAATGGTGATCGTTGCCGGAGATTTCACGCTGAGTTGCTTGATCTTTGCCCAGGTCTCTTCATTCGGCTTCCATGTGTGCGTGGCCGCCTGCTCGGGAGTGAGCTCAGCCTGGTCGCCGGCGCGGGGATCGTTTTCCCCGACTTGCATGAAGGGGCCGGGCGCTTCGACGCGAATTTGATCGGCATGGTTGCCGAAGGAGACCTCAACCACCCACCGCTTTGTCGCATCGCTGGGATCACGGAAGAGGAAGGTGGGCGGGGTGATTTCGGGAGGGAAAATGGAGCCTTCCAGCGGGTAATCGATGGTGATCTTTGCCGCGGGGGTCCCGGTTGGCGTGTTTTCCTTGCCGGATATTGGCGATAAAGCGGCGCCGCAGACAAGAAAGACGGTGCCAACTGCAACGATCCCCGCGGACAGAAGTTTTGTGGAACGCGACATCAGAGCCCTCCGGAGCGGCCCGCACACGGGCTTTCCGAGGCAAGTCAGCGCAGGCCAATAAATGTTGGGATTATATCGATCACCCGCAACAAGAATACAGCAACTGCGCGGGTGAGGCACAGTCTCCGGCCGTGGCCTAACTCTCCGCGCCTTCTCCATCACGCTATTCTTCCGCGACGGGTTGTGAAGGGTTCAAGATGGCCTGCACAAAATGCTCTTCTTCCAGGATTATTTCGCCTGTGCCGGCAGAGCCTGCACGAACGGATCGAGCGGAAATCCCAGGCGCTTCCATTCGTCGTAGCCGCCGCGCAGGGGGCGGACGCGTTCGATGCCCAGCTTGTGCAGCGTCATGGCGGTTTTGGCGGCGGTGGCTTCGTTGGGGCAGGCGCAGAAGAGGACAATGTCGCGGTCGCGGGGAATCTCGTGGTGACGCTCGGCCAGCGTATCCGGCGAGAAATGGCGGGCACCGGGCAGGGTAAACGGGTCCGGGAGCACTTCAAGCGGGTGGCGCAGGTCCACGATGTAGACCGGTTCGCCTGCATCCAACTGCCGCTTCAGCTCCTCGGGCTCAAGACGGGCCTCGATCAGCTTGCGGAGGATGCGGCGGCGGCGCACGATGCGGGCCACCAGGAAGCCAAGGATTCCCAGCACGAGCAGCGCGCCGGAGAATCGGCCTGCCCAGTCGAGCAGGCTGGAATTGCGCTGGAGCAGATCGCCGAAGAAGCGGCCGGCAGCCAGCAAGGCTCCCAGCCACGCCGTAGCGCCGATGGCGTCGAAGAGCAAAAAACTGCCGAAGGCCATTCCGTTCTGCCCTGCCACGGGCGGGGCCAGCGTGGCCAGGCCCGGAACAAACTTGGCGATCATGATGGTAATGGCGCGGCGGCGGCCGAAGGAGTTCTGGGTGCGGCGGACACAGACCGTGGGCTCCAGCGACAGCTTGCACAGGATACGGAGCACGCGATGGCCATAGCGGCGGCCGATGAGGAACCAGGCGCTGTCTGCCGTGAGCGACGCGGCCAGCCCGGCAAGCAGGGCGAGGACAAAATTCAGTTCGTGCTCGGCGGAGAGGGCTCCGGCGGCCAGCAGAACCGGCGTAGCGGGCAGCGGCACGCCGAGCTGCTCCACCAAAACCCAGGCAAAGAGCAGCAGGTAGCCATAAATGAGCAGAATGTGTTCGGGTAGAGCCATGGGGGGAAGCGACCTCACCTTATCCGATGATTGCGCGGGCCGATTGGCTTCATGCGGTGAACTTTCAGGGGCGGCTCTGGTCTGTGGAATCCCAGGTGTGAGAAGCCGGACCCTTCGACAAGTTCAGGGCAGGCTCTCCACCCCACGGACGATGACCTGTCCGTGGGGACCCCGCTCTGGGGCGCCCGGCGAGCCGTTCATGCTGCGATTCTGTCTTCGATCTAAACTGATTTGATTTCGGCGAGGAGGCCGGGATGGCGGTCCAAAACCATGAACAGCTTGACCAGCGCAAGCGGGGGTTTGGTTTTGCCGTTTTCATATCGCGAAAACGCGTTCACGCCGCCGCCGAAGATCTCCGCGGCCTCCCGTTGATCGAGCGCGAGTTTTTTGCGAACACTAGCAATGAACTCAGGATCCACAATGGAAGCGTTGATCTGCTTATTGAATTCGAGCATCAACGCACTGACGCGAGCCGACTCCGCGGTGCCGAGAACGGCCTCGCCACAGGCCGGGCAGAAGTCGCCCGTCGCAGCGGGAATTGACGTCGTCTCGCCCTTGTAAGAGTAGGGAATGTCACGCGTATCCAGGACCAACTCCGCTTGTGCGCAGATGGGACATTTCATCTTCATAGCTCCTTGAACGACACAATCAATACGTCGTCAACGACGGTCAGTTTCAGGTAAACCTCACCGGCGTTCGTTGTGGGGCGATAAACATCCTGCCAGATCTTGTGGTCGGCATAGGTGGTCATGGATTTATAGAAATCCCTGGGGGTCAAGTCCAGAACCACTTCCACCATGCCGTCAAAGCTGAAACCCAGCGCCGCTGCCCCCGCAAGCGCAGAGAATGTGGAGCGAACCTTACCTGCCCGAATCAGCGTCTTGGCCCTGGAAAGCGGACAGTGGGGTGTAGGTTTCTCCATGCCCCATATTAACCTAATTGGTTAATCTTGACAATTCAAGGCACGCCTTACGTCCAGAATGCATGAAAGGCCGCCCAGGGGGCGGCCTTTCATGGAATGGAGTGAAGCAAGAGGCGTGCGCTGCTCTAAGGCTGGGCCTGCTGGCTGGGAGTCGGCGGAAGAGAGGCTGCGTCCTGCAGGCCCTTGGCGGCGAACCAGTTCCGGTCCCAGAGATTCTTGTAGAATTCCCCGGTCAACTCCGCGGCGCGGGGGCCAAAGGTGGGGCGGCCGCCTTCGAGGAAGAAGACGGTAACCAGGCTGCCCTGGGGCGAGTCTGAATAGGCAACGAACCAGCCGAAGCGGGTACCCTTGTCCGAGCAGGTTCCGGTTTTTCCAAAGATAGGCAATTCGTGGAAATTGGCGCGCAGGCGGCGGGCTGTGCCATATTCGACCGCGCCGGCCATGCCGTCCTCAAGGTCGGGAACATAGCGGGCGATGTCCAGCGTCCGCTTTACTTTGGGTTGAAAGGCGACGATCCCCTCAGGAGTGGTGGGATGCTGGAGGTAGTAGAGAGTTCCTCCGTTGGCGATGGCAGCCACATAGGCGCCCAGTTGCAGTGGAGTCATGGAGACGCCCTGGCCGAAGCTGCACATGCGGGCAACGCCGCCCTCGGCGGCTGGAAGCTCCTGGTCGGGATAGACGCCGAGCTGTTCGCCCGCAATGTTGTAGCCGGCCAGCTCGCCGAGGCCAAACTGGGTGGCATAGTGGCGCACGCGGTCGAAGCCCAGCTCCCTCCCGAGTTCCTCGAAGTAGAGATTGTTGCTTTTGGCCAGCGCCTGGGTCATGTTCATGTGGAAGCCGGCCAACTGGACCGGCGTGTCGCGAGTGACGAGGCCCTCGGAGAGAGCCGCCATGGCCACGGTGAGCTTGATGGTGGAGCAGGGCTCCGCGCCCGGCGAAAGGGCCAGCTTCTGGTTGACCATGGCCAGGATGCGCCCGTTGGAGGGGTCGATGACAACGGCAGTGCCGTTCATGCCTTCGAGGGCATCGATGGCCGCCTGGCGGACCACCGGATCTTCCCCGGCCGTAACATCGCCCGCAAGGTAGTCTCCGCTGGCAAAGGAACTGGCGGTGAAGCGCTCATGATAGCGATGGGGCCGCGCGGAGATGGCCGCGTTGCGCCTCGCTGCCCTCGCGCTGCCCCTTGCGGTCAGGTGGGCCTGCTGCCCGACGCGCGCTCTTTTCGGCGCCGCATGGGTTGCGCCGGCGTGGGCCGTGCCGGTATGAGCGGTATTCGACCTGGCTGGAGGTTTGGCTGGCTCAGCCGCGGCGTGATGGCTGGCGCGGTGAGGCTCTGAGAGATGGGAGTTGGATGCCTTGGCGGAATGCAGCGTGCGTGGCGCATCCAGCGCCGCGGCGCCCCCGGCGAATCCGCCGAAACCGATAAGAACAATGGCAAATGCCCAAATACGGGAAAAACTCATCGAGCAGGTATCCTCTCTCCGATAGGAGTGTCGTGCCGTGCGTTTTTCTCGGAGTTATATGCCGGGTTTCCTTGCAATTTCACGGAGACCCGTGCATTTTTAGAGCTATATTGCACTATACTCCCCCTACGGCCCGTTGAAGCAAGAATCCGCAACTGACAAGCAAAACCAGGATGGGAATGCCCGAGGCTGCGGATGTAAAGCGTTGATTCTCTTAAGAAATCCACGTTCCTCATGAGGCTGGTGATGGGCTTCGCAATCGTTGTTTTGGCCTAGAATCCCAGCCGGCGCAGAAAGGCCGGTTTTTCCAGGTCCCGCGCCTCTTCGTTGACTTCGCGGAAGAGCGTCGCGGCCGGTTGTGCGCGGAACTCGTCCAGCGCCGCCACGGTACCGCTCCCGCCGGCAAACTGAGCGGCATAGTCCTTAGGCAGCGGGGTATAGGCCGGCTCTTCCCACAACTCGGCAAACTTGGGCCGGGCCGGCGCGGCTGCCAGGTCCATTTCCTCCCGCTCGACGACCGAAGCTGCCTCGACAAGCGGGGCCTCATCGCTCACCGGCTCCTCGACACGCGCCGAACCGGAGAAGAGTGCGGGCTCGCCGGAGTCTTCCGATTCTTCCGCTTCCTCCGTCTCGACCGCGCCGGTTTCTTCTTCCTCTTCTTCCTGGGAGAGGAAGCGTGGCGGGGCGGGCGCCGGCTCGAAGGACCAGTCGCTGGTTGCTGCCGGAGCGGCCGGGGCCAAGGGAACGGGGGCGGCCGGGGCCGGATTCAGCGGGACCGAAACCACCGGCGCTTCTTCCACGCTCAACATGCGGGCGCGGCGCTCCGGCATCTGGTCGCGGAAGCCGGTGGCGATCACGGTGATCTTGACCTCTTCGCCCATCTTCTCGTCCAGCACCGCGCCGAAGATAATGTTGGCGTCCTCGTGGGCGGCGCACTGGATGAGCGACGAAGCCTGGTTGACCTCAGACAATTTGAGAGAACTGGAGCCGGTGATGTTGATCAGAATGCCGCGCGCGCCGTCGATGGCGCCGGCCTCAAGGAGCGGAGACGCCATAGCCGCCTGCGCCGCTTCAACGGCGCGATTCTCGCCCGAGCGCACCGCCGTGCCCATGACCGCGTGTCCCATCCCGGCCATGGTGGTCTTCACATCGGCAAAGTCGCGGTTGATGATGCCGGGAATGGTGATGATGTCGGAGATGCCCTGCACCCCTTGGCGAAGCACATCGTCGGCGATGCGGAAGCTCTCAAAGAAGCCGGCGTCCTTGGCCACGTCCAGCAACTTCTCGTTGGGAATCACGATCATTGTGTCCACGGAATCGAGAAGTTCCTTGAGGCCGCGTTCGGCTTGCCTCTGGCGGCGCTTGCCCTCGAAGCCGAAGGGGCAGGTGACGACAGCGACGGTCAGAATGCCCATCTCGCTGGCCAGCGACGCGATTACCGGCGCTGCGCCGGTACCGGTGCCGCCGCCCAGCCCGGCGGTGACAAAGACCATGTCCGCGCCTTCCAGCGCCTCGATGATTTTTTCCGAGTCTTCCAGGGCCGCGAGCCGGCCAATGTCAGGGTTGGCCCCGGCGCCCAGACCGGCGGTGAGCCGCACGCCGAGCTGCAGCTTGACCGGCGCATGAGAGTTCTTGAGCGCCTGCACGTCGGTGTTGGCGGCGATAAACTCCACGCCCTCCATCCGGGCCTGGATCATGCGGTTGACGGCGTTGCCGCCGCCGCCGCCCACGCCGATGACCTTGATGCGAGCGCCGCGCGGGCTCTCTTCGTGATACTGAATACGCATTGCTCCGGCTTCATTCTTCGACTGTTCCATTTCGGCTCCGGCCTCCTGATTCCTGGCTGAATTCGTCATCAAGGGTTAAAAGCTTGCCGCAAAGATGGCGCGCAGCTTCGAGCGCAGCGTGCTGCTCTCTTCCGCGCGGTTGCTCCTGGTGCGATGAGCGTACAAAATCATGCCGATGGCGGCGGAAAAACTGGGATGAACCAGCTCGCCGGGCATGTGCGAGAGGCGGACGGGAACCCCGGTGCGCGCCGGAACCCGCAACTGCCTTTCGGTGATGTAAAGCATTCCGGGCAGCATGGCTCCGCCGCCGGTGAGCACGCAACCGGCGCCCAGGGCATCCACGACTCCGCCTTCGCGCAGGCTTTCCTTCACGTAATAGAGCAGCTCGCAGGCGCGCGGCTCGAGGATCTCGGCCAGCCTGCGCAGGCGCAGCCTCTGCGGCTGAGGGTTGGCGATCTCAATCTCAGCGTCTTGCGGCACGTCTGTCACCACGGCGTGGCCATATTGGCGCTTCAGTTCCTCGGCATAGGCCACCGGCATCTGCAGGCCGATCGCCAGGTCGTTGGTGAAGTGATTACCGCCAATCGGAATGGAGGCTGTGTGCGCCACCGCGCCCTCAAAGAAGACCACCAGGTCGCTGGAGTGGCAGCCGATATCGAGCAGGCAGACGCCCAACTCGCGTTCGTCGGCCGAGAGCGTGGCTTCAGCGGAGGCAATTGACTCCAGCACCGCTTCGGTCACCTCCAGCCCGGCCCGGTTGGCGCAGGTCACCGTGCTTTGCAGGGCGCTTCCGGAGCAGGTGGCAATATGCAGGTCCACTTCAAGCTTTTTGCCCACCATGCCGAGCGGGTCAAAGATGCCCGGCTGGTCATCCAAAATGAACTGGCGGGGCAGCAGGTGAAGAATCTCGCGGTCGGGAGGCCTTTCCACGGCCCGCGCCCGTTCTACGGTGATGCGCACGTCCTCCTTGTCGACCTCGTGCATGCGGCCGCCTAGCTCGATTCCGCCATTCGTGTTGAGTCCGCGAATGTGCGGCCCGCCGACGCCCGCCACGCATTCGTCGATATTGGCGCGCGCCACATATTCAGCCTGCTCGCTTGCCGCCTTCACCGCTTTGGCGGCCGGGCCAAGTTCGGCAATCAGCCCCTTGCGCATTCCGGCAGACTCCACAAGTCCATGGCCGCAATAGCGCAAGGCGCCCTCATTCACGTCTGCCGCCAGCACGCGGGTCCAGGCGCTGCCGATGTCCAGCGCCACAATCAGGTTGTCAGTTCTCTGGCTCATCGCACTCACTGGCCTATCCTGGCCGAAGGGGCCTGTGTATTGGTGAGAGCAGTCTTCCGCCTGCTCGTGTTCAGCGCGGCGCGCCTGGCATCCGCGCGCTTCCTTGCTCTTGCCTTGACCTTCGCGGCCTCGGGAGCCGTCTTCGGCTTCGCTGCGGTCTTGCTGCTAACTTTGACGGGCAGCTTCGCGGGTTTCACCTTGTCTTCCGGTTGGCCGGTCGCCGAGCCGCCTCCCGCTCCTTGGGGCGCCAGAGCCGGCTTTATGCCTGTCGCTCCCGAGGCCTCTTCCACAGGATCCGCAGGCGATGTCTTGTCCTGCTCCGCGCCGCCGCTGACCGCTGTTTGCTGGTCGGCCGCGGCCTGTGCCACGCTCGCGCCGGGAGTCATTTGCAGCACCACCTGCTGGTCATAGCGCAGATCCACTGCCGCCAGCTTGGGATACTTCTGACGCCACTCGGCGATGTGCGCCCTGTAGCGCTGGTAGCGCTCAAGAAAGCGGTCCTGGCCAAAGTGGGCCAGGATGTCGCCGCCCTGCTCGGGCATCAGCACCTGCGCATCCGCGGGGTCGGTGAGGTTGATCTCAGAGATCTGCGCGGAGATACGCTGGCCATTCGAATCGAGTTCGGCGAGCAGGCGCTGGTAGACCGCCATCCGCGACCTGCGCGCGGCTGGAGAATCATGGGCGTTGATGCCCGTGACCACCGGGAAGGAGTAGTGATGCTGCGCCATCATGGAGGCGGGCATGGCGAGCAGAACCCCGTTCGAGTCCACCAGGCCGGTCTGCCCATCCGGCTGGAGCACAAAGGCCACCGGCTGCCGCTCGACGACCGAGATGCGAATCCGGGCCGGAAGCAGGCGCATCACAGTGGCTTTTTCTATCCAGGGAATCTCCTCGAGTTGCCGGCGCCGCTCGCCGAGCGGGAGAAAGAAGATGTTGCGCCCAATGTCGTCGCTGAAGACCGGCAGCATCTGTGCGCGGCTGACCTCGGTGAGGCCGGTGGCCTCGATGTCGCTTGTCCCGTTGATGCGGAAACGCGCGTCGCGGGCGAGATAGTCGCTGAGAATCCAGGCTGAGGCGCCAAGCCCGCCCAGCACAACCAGCGCGGCCAGCAGCAAAAACACCCGCAAGACCGGGCTGGCAGGGCGCCGCGCGGGGCTTCGCTGCAAGTCCAGGCGAGGTTCGTCTGTTTGCTGCCCACCGGGGCGCGAGCCGTTTGAACGCGGTGTGGCCTCGACGCCAAGGTCTTCCATCTCGGAGAAGATGCCGGTCGACGCGCGGCCTGGCGAGGGCACACTCTGCTGAACGCGCCGGACGCGAGGCTCCGCGGGCGGTTCATTCTCCCAGATTGGGGTCCGGGTTGTGGTGTTCCGTTGAATCGTCACGCCTGAGCAAGGTCGTGAGAGTCGCCAACCTCCACTATAGCTTGGAAGCGCAAGGCTTTTTTCCTCAGGCCCGAGGGGGGAACCCGTAACGTTACGGGTGTTGCGCTTTGGGACAGCCGGGCAGGGAGCAGAGGTCAGGGCGACAGCTTAGCTGAGGTCTGGTCTCTTTTGAACCGGATCAATGGCCGCATGCATTCCTTTCGACCACTTCGATAGCCGCCAGAATCTGCGGAGCCAGTTGGCTGACGTTACCAGCGCCGAGGGTAAGGACCAAGTCGCCTTTCCTGGCTTGGGCGGCTACGGCGGCTACGGCGGCGGGAAAATCCGGCGCGAATTGAACTTGCGGGCCGACGATCTTCGCGGCCAGCCGCTCTGCCGTCACGCCGGGAATGGGTTCCTCGCTGGCGGCATAAATGGGCAGGACAATGACGGTGTCGGCGTCCGTGAACGCGCTGCCGAACCGATCCAGAAGATCCTTGGTTCGGGAGAACCGGTGTGGCTGAAAGACGACGTGAATCTTCTCGTAGCCGCACTCGCGGGCGGCGGCCAGGGTGGCCCGAATCTCGGTGGGGTGGTGGCCGTAGTCGTCCACCACGGTGACGCCCTGGGCCTGGCCGCGATGCTGGAAGCGCCGATCCACGCCGCGAAAATGGCTGAGCCCCTCGGCGATCTTTCCCGCGCCAACGCCGAGCTGGTGAGCGATGGCCACGGCTGCGGTAGCGTTGAGGACATTGTGGCGTCCGGGAACACGCAGCTCGAAGGGACCGAGCGGGGCCAGAGCGGTGACGACTTGAAAACGCGCGAAGCTGCCTTTCCCTGTTTCAAGAAACTCAAGCCGGTAGTCGGCCTCCGGCGCGACGCCGTATGTGAAGACGCGGCGGTGGGCGCGAGGCAGGATGGCGGCAAGTTGAGGATTGTCGATGCAGGCGGTGACGCCGCCGTAAAAGGGCACCTTGTCCATGAAGGCAAGAAAGGCCTCCTCGACGTCGGCCATGTCGCGGTAGCAGTCCATGTGCTCGCGGTCGAGATTGGTGACCACGGCCAGAATAGGCGAGAGCTTGAGGAAAGAGCGGTCGCTTTCGTCGGCCTCGGCGACCAGATACTGCGAGCTTCCCAGGCGGGCGTTGGAGCCGAGCGCATCCACGCGGCCGCCGACGACGATGGTGGGATCGAGGCCGCCGGCGGCCAGCACCGCGGCGACCATCGAGGTGGTGGTGGTCTTGCCGTGCATGCCGGCGATGGCGATTCCATACTTGAGGCGCATCAGCTCGGCCAGCATCTCGGCGCGCTGAATCACGGGAATCTTGCGGGCGCGGGCCTCGACAACCTCCGGATTCGCCACGCTGACAGCGGAGCTGGTGACAACGACCGTGGCTCCGGCAACGTTGGCGGCGTCGTGGCCCTCGTAAATGGTCGCGCCCATCTGGGCCAGCCGGTCGGTCACCGGCCCGCGGCGCAGATCGGAGCCTGAAACCTTCATGCCGAGGTTGAGCAGAATCTCGGCAATGCCGCTCATGCCGATGCCGCCGATTCCGATGAAGTGCGCGTGTTGGGAGGTGGCAAACATGGAGGTTGAAGCTCCACTTTAACACTCGCGCGTGCAGCGGGTTACCGAGATGACGCTGATGTCGTCCTGCTGGCCGAAGCTCTGCGCGGCGGCGGCCAGATCGGCGGCGGAGGGATGCGCTTGCAGCAGTTGCTCGACGCGCTCGAAGCCGAAGAGCTGCCCGTCGGCGTTGCGGGCCTCGGCGATTCCGTCGGAAAGCAACAGCAGCCAGTCGCCCTCGGCCAGCTTGAAGTGCATCACCGGGAAAACTGCCTCCTGCAGCATTCCCAGCGGCAGCGCGCCTTCCATAGCCAGTGGCGCGCCATTCAGGTAAGGCGGCAGATGGCCGGCATTGGCCAGCGTCACCGCGCCGTCTGCGTCGATGCGCAGCGCAAGGCAGGTGGCCTGCGCGTCACCCCGGCCAATCAGCCTCTGATTCAGTTCGCCAAGCATCACCCTGGGATCGGGATTGAAGCGAACCGCCGTGCGAATCGCGCCCACCAGCAGCGCCACTAGCATTCCCGACCGCAGTCCCTTGCCGGCCACGTCGCCCGCGACAATCAGCACGCTTCCGTTGGTAGGGTGCGGAATGATCTGGAAGAAATCCCCGCCGACCTCCATCGCCGGTCGGTACTCGCTCTCGATCTCCAGCCCCGGCAGCATCATCCGCGCCGGAGGAAGAATCACCTGCTGAACCTCCTGCGCCTGCTTCACGTCCAGCGCCATCTGCCGCTGGCGTTTGAGCGAGATATTCAGCCGCCGCAAAAGCAGCAGGGTCAGCACCACGATCAGCAGCAGGTTGGAGATATTCCCGAGGTTAATCGCCACACCAAAGGGAAACCAGGTAACCGAAAGATGCAGAGAAAGAAGCTCATTCGTAAAACGGCTCACGCCACTCAGCACAATGACAGGCAGTACCAGCCAGCCTTCCACTCCATGCAGCCGGATTCCCTGGTAGACAATCCACAGTGACAGCGCCGTACAGGCCAACCGAACCACCATTGCGACAGCATGAAATGGGGAACTGATCGCTTGGGGAAGTATGGTGAACCACAGATTTTCGCCCAGGGCATTGGAGAGTCCCAGCAGCAAGCCCAATCCGAGGGCGGCGCCGGGGATCCAGGCCGGGCGCCGTAGCCGGAACCAGACCCACCACACCATCACCCAGCCGGCGTACGACAGCGGCGTCAGGAAGACTTCGGTGATTCTTGCATAGGCCACACCGCTCAGAGTTTGTGCCCAAATCCCGAGAGCGAACAATATATTATTCGCAGTCGCAATCAGATAGACCCCGCCCATCCACAGGTAGACCCGGTCGGAGCGATCAAAGAACGCAAGGCAAAAAGCCGTCAGGGCGAGCAGGAGATCGAGGAGCACAAAGATGGGGGTAGTTGCGTAGGAGCGGATCAGCTCCAGCCAGCGAGTTTGGTATTCAGCATCGACCGTCCCCGCCTCACCCAACAGCGGCGCATTGTGCATTCCGCCTGAATCCACCTGTAGCAGAGTATTGGGATGCATCCAGAAGCGGAAGGCCAGGATCATGGTGGTTGGGCCTTCCACGGCAGGCTGCGGCATTGAAAACATCATCGGTTGAGTGTTATAGGCGACCGGCCGACTGCCGGAGAAGTCGCCAAAACTGCCCAGGAGCGAGCTGTTGGCAAAGAACTGGTAGGCGTCGTCCACATCCGAAGGCCCGGCCAACGCCAGCTTTTCGCCGGGCCGCGCGTTCAGCCGCACGCGGATGCGATACCAGGCATAACCCCAGTAGCCAGGATGGCCCTTAGCAGTCCAGCCGGGCACATAGCCGGAGATTCCGACAATAGGGTCGATGACGCCTTCCTTCGGCGTCAGGTCCACGTCTTCCCACTTGGAGTCGTCGAAGCCCGGCTCGGCCCAGAGCGGCTGATGGGTCGCCGGGTCAAGCGGCGAATCACCGACAGTGAACTTCCACGGACCATAGAGCCGCGCGGCGGATTGGCCGAGGGTGACGTTTTCGGTGTTGCCGGGCGGCGCGGGCTGGGCGGGCACGATCTGCGGCTGCGCCCAGGCAAAACCGGCCAGCCCAGCAAGAATCAGAGTAAGAAAACGAATCTGTCGATGCACGGCAGGAACCTCACCTTTCGAGAAAGCCGCACTTTGCACTATAACGCATGGCCGCAACAACAAGAAAGTTTGTCTGCCTGAGATCACTGGAGGCGAAAGATCGAGAGCGCCGGTCTTCCGTCTTCCCTGAGCACTGCCTGCAATCCTTCAGTCGCCCAGGGTCAACGGATCGTCTCATCGACGAGTTCAATGTCATGGCTCTTGCCGTCGCTGGAGGCGTTCTTCCTGGCGAGAAAATGAAGCTCGCTAGCGGAATCGAAGACGCAGGTTGCGCCTTTCACCAGGCCATCGTATTGCCTGCCCTCTTTGCCGTCCACCACCACAAACTGCTTGGGTCCTTCGCCAGCCACATAGGCAACATGCCGGCTGTCCGAACTGAAGGTGAGACCGCCGATGCCTTCGTACGGGCTCTGCTCTTTGCCGTCCACCACGACAGACCACTTCTCGCTAACATTGAAGCGCTTCTCGCCGACTCTGGCCACGTAGGCCACGCGCTGGCCGTCCGGGCTGAAGATGAAAGGTCTTTCGATATAGAAGGCATCCCAGCAATCGCCTTCCTTGCAATTGTGTAAGCGCTCAAGAGAGTCCGTCTCGACGATCGAGGCGTAGGGTTTCCCCTCATCTCCGTCCACAACGAGAATCTTCTTTCCGCCCTCATCCGCCACGTAGGCCAACCGTCGGCCGTCCGGGCTGAAGGCAAGACGGCTGATTGCATCGTAGGGCTTTCCTTCCTTGCCATTCTCGACAACAGCCCACTGCTCGCCAATCTTGGCGGCATAGGCCACCTGCTGGCTGTCCGGGCTGAAGACGAGGCCGCCGATCGCATCGTAGGATTTATCGTGCTTGCCGTCTATGACGATGGTCCATTTGTCATTCACCTGGGCTCCAAAGGCCACGTGCTTGCCGTCCGGGCTATAGATGACCTTCGAGTCGCTGACGACTTCGCTCCCGATGTCATCGTAGGATCCGGCCTTCTTGCCATCGACCAGCAGAACGGCCTTCCCGTCAATGTTGGCCACATAGGCCACATGCCGGCTGTCAGGACTGAAGATGAGGCCTTCAACGTCATCGTAGGGCTTCTCTTCTTTGCCATCCGCCACGGCAACCCAATGCTCGCCCTCTCTGGCCAGATAGGCCATGCGGCTGCTGTCCGGACTGAAAGCCATGCTCGGCCCGTTAATCATGTCGTAGAGCTTCTCCTCTTTGCCATCCGCCACGACAAGCCACCGCTGGCCCACTTTTGCCATATACGCCAGCCGCCGGCTGTCCAGACTGAAGAGCAGAAAATCGACCGCATCGTAGGGTTTATCCTCTTTGCCGTCCACCACAACAAACTGCTTTCCGCTGACAAACGCCACATAGGCCACCCGATGGCTGTCCGGCGAGAAAACGATGGTCGATAATTCGATGAAGTCGTAGGGCTTCGCCTCTTTGCCATCGACAACGACAAGGCGCTTGGCGCCAGCCTTGGCCACGTATGCCACATGCCGGCTGTCCGGGCTGGCGACCGGTTCGCCGATGGCGGTGGAGGAATCGATATGGCAGACAAGCTTTTCGGAGCCGGCTCCGCCTCCCCGCAAGACTGCGCTTATCCATTTGCAGCCGGTGGCGGGCAGAAGCAGGGCGGCCAGGAGCAGGGCGAGCAGCAGCGGCTTGAGTCTTCTCATCGTCATTCCTTTTCGTGGGCGTCGCGCGTGGGCGAATCCGCCCTGCGGCTGGATGGCCGTGCGCTTTCAGCGGCCGGAGTTGGGCCGATTTCTGATTTCACTGCGGATTATATACCCGGCTGCATTTGCCGGTTCCGTGTCGGCGGGATGACTGTGAGGTCTCCCGTCCTTTCGGCAAGGGCGCGGAAAAGATGGCGCGCCCAGCTTTCGGACTCACTCCGGCAGCGTGTACTCGAAGTCGTAGGAGTGCTGGCCCTTGTCGATGTGAATTGTGAATGTGCCCGCTATGCCCTTTAGCTCACCCGTCCCGGAGCCGGGAACAACGGTGACGGACATCTTGAATCCGCCGTGCTCCATCGTGGCCGAGTGCTGCAACACAAAACTGCCGTGTTTTCCAGCGAGCGTCCCGGTGACGACTTCGATGGCGACGTATCCGGCGGCGCCCTGCTTGGGGTCGCCAGCGGAGAACATCTCACCTTTGGTGGTTGCCTCCAGATCGCCGTGGATCTGCTTGTCAATGGAGAAGCGGCCAACTCCCTCAGCCGGCGGTGGCGTGAGCGGGTGAACGTCCACCGTGAAGGCGCCGCGCGCATGGTGAGTCATCGGTGTCTCCTTTTGCTGGGCGAGTATGAGCGGCGCGAGGAACGCGCAGGCGATAGCCGTTGTGATCAATCGGTGCATACACGGGAAGTTTACAACGACTTCATTGAAAAGGCCGCGTAGTTTCTAGGCCCGTGACCGGATGAAGATGTTTCATCAAATGAACGAACGTGGGCCGGGAGGCCCACGCTACAGCCGGTCTGGAGACCGGCGCTACATTCTGGCAATTACAAACATACGCGGTCTCAGTACTAGCTGGCGACGAGGGTGGGGCGCTGGCGGTGGGCCAGTAACGGCAACACCTGCGCTTGGGCCGCATCGACGGTAAGGCCGTATCTGGCGCGGAGGTCATCGACCTTGCCGTGCTCGATGAAGCGGTCGGGCCAGCCGATGCGGACCACCGGGACGGCGCTGCCCAAATCCTCAAGGGCTTCAACGACGGCGGAGCCGAAGCCGCCCATTCTGACGTGGTCTTCAAAGGTGACGAAGGCGGCGACACGGCTGGCGTAGGCGGCGAGGATTTCCCGGTCGATAGGTTTGACGAAGCGCGGGTTGATGACCGCGGCGGAGTAGCCGTCGCGCTCCAGGCGGGCGGCGAGCTCCGTGGCTAGCGTGGTCATGGGGCCGAGGCCGAGAATCGCCACATCGGAGCCGTCCTTGAGGATTTCAGCTTTCCCCACGGGGATGACCTGCGGCTCGGACTTGCGGAGCGCGCCGGGGCCGACGCCGCGCGGATAGCGAATGGCGCTGGGGCCGGGAAGCTGAAGCGCCGTGGCCATCATGTCGGCCAGTTCGTCTTCGTCCTTGGGGGCCATGAGGACCATCTCGGGGATGCCGCGCAGGTAGGCGATGTCGAAGAGGCCGTGATGGGTGGGGCCGTCGTCGCCGGAGAGGCCGGCGCGGTCCATGCAGAAGAGCACGGGCAGCTTTTGCAGGGCGACGTCGTGGACGATGGGATCAAAGGCGCGCTGGAGAAATGTCGAATAGATGGCGCAGACCGGACGAAAGCCGCGCGTGGCCATGCCGGCGGCAAAGACGACCGCATGCTCCTCGGCGATGCCCACGTCGAAATAGCGTTTGGGATGGTGTGGCCGGAAGAGGTCGAGGCCGGTGCCGCTGGGCATGGCGGCGGTGATGGCCACGATGCGCTCGTCCTGGTTGGCGAGCTGGACCAGCGTTGTGGCAAAGACCTCGGCGTAGGTCAGTTGGCCGGCTGGTTTGGTCTCTCCGGTTTCGGGGTCGTAGGGTCCGAGCCCGTGGAATTTCTTCTGTCCATCGAGGGCGGGCTGGAAGCCGCGGCCCTTCTGCGTGAGCACGTGAAAGAGCACCGGACGGTTGACCGTCTTGAGAAACTTGAAGGTTTCGACGAGCAGGGGGATGTTGTGGCCGTCGATGGGGCCAAAGTATTGCAGGCCGAACTCCTCGAAGAGGATGGAGGGCCACAACATGCTCTTGGCGGCCTCTTCGGCCCGGCGCGCCACTTCGACCGCGGTCTTGCCGCCGACCTTTTCAATGATGCGGCGAGCCCGCTCGTGCAGGTTGTTGTAGTGCTCGTTGGTGACGATCCGGTGGAAGTAGCGGGCGATGGCGCCCACATTGCGGTCGATGGACCACTCGTTGTCGTTGAGCACGACGATCATCCGTTTCGTCTGGTCGGCGATATTGTTGAGGGCCTCAAAGGAGATTCCATTGGTGAAGGCCGCGTCGCCGGCGACGGCGATGACGTGCTCCTTGCCGCCCGACAGATCGCGAGCCACGGCCATTCCCAGGGCCGCGGAGAGAGCCGTTCCGGCGTGCCCCGCTCCGAAGGCGTCGTGCTCGCTCTCGGTGCGCAGCATGAAGCCGTTGAGGCCGCCCGGCTGGCGGATGGTCTCCATGCGGTCCAGGCGGCCGGTGAGCATCTTGTGGATGTAGGCCTGATGGCTCACGTCGAAGAGCAGCTTGTCTTCCGGGGTGTTGAAGACGGTGTGAAGGGCCAGGGTAAGCTCGACGACCCCGAGGTTAGGGCCCAGATGACCGCCGGTCTTCGAGAGCGTCTGAATGAGGAACGCGCGAATCTCCTCCGCCAGTTCGTTCATCTGCGCAAAGCTCAGGCTCTTGAGATCGGCGGGCGAGTGGATGGACTCCAGCAGTGCTCCCATGGTCATCCTTCTTCCGGAAAAAAGACCGGGCAGCGAAGCAATAATCCCCCGGACAGCGGGGAACTCGAAACCAGCTTTGCCAACGGATAGTATACCAACGAGGCGGATTTGGCGGCTGACCGTGCGGTTCGACCCGGATCGCGCGGTCCGCAAGCGGAGGGGGGCGTCGCGGATGCCTACAGTCTGGTTGCGCGCGAGATCCAGCGCAGGATGAAGTAGTTGATCCAGCAACTGACGGCCAGCCCGATACAGGGCCGGAAGATCCACGGATAATCGTGCAGGAAGAAATGGAAGGTGAAATGGCTGCCATTGAAATAGCCCACGCCGCCCAGGGAGACGATGGTGAGCGCCAGTCCCCAGGCGTAGAGCAGGCGCTGCCAGCGCAGCAGGCCTCGCGCCCGGCGCAGCGACTTCAAGGCAAGATCGGGAGGCAACGGCGGTCCGGGAGCCGCGGTCATGCTCTGGACGCCTCCGAGATTGAACTGCCGGCTCATCTCCTCATCCTGGCGCAGGAAATCCTCGACCAGGGCGCAGGTATCGGGGCTCGCCTCGCCCGCCGCATAAAGGGGCAGCAGGTCGGCGATTACGTCGCGGCTAACTTTCATCGAGATTTCCTTCGAGTTCTGGTTTTGCATCTCATGCCCTCCGAAGATTCATCAGGGAGGCTCGGGCGCGGTGCACCTTGACCTTGGCCGCGGTCTCGGTGATCTCCAGCACCCGTGCTATCTCCCGGTAGGGAAGTTCGTCGAATGTCCTCATGACCAGCGCCGCGCGATCCAGGTCCGGCAGGCTTTGCATGGCCTCGAGGACACTGGCCACCTCAGCTCGCTGCTGCGCGTGATCGAAGGCGCTGGGCCGCGAGTCGCGCAGGTTCTCATCGAGCGGCGCGCGGCGGCCGGAGGTGCGCAGTTGCTTTAGAAACACGTTGCGGGCAATGGTGAAAAGATAGCCCTTGACCGTCTCGGTCCGGATCGGCTCATGCGAAGTCCAGGCGCGCATGAAGGTCTCCGAGGTGATGTCCTCAGCGTCGGCGCGGTCTCCTGAGAGATAGAGCGCGAAGCGGAAGACATCGGCGGCGAAGGCTTCGTAGAGCGATGTGAAGTCCGTCATGGACCCGGCTCCGTGGAAGAAAGACAAGGGCTATTTCGCCAAGCTTCTGGCCAGCAAAAGCCCGCCGACGGCATCCTGCACGAAGTGGGCGATCATGCCGGGCCGCAGGCTCTGGCGCCACAGCGCCATCAATCCGAACATACAGCCGTAAACGGCGATGATGACCACCTGGTTCAATCCCTGATAGGCGTGCGCGGCTCCGAAGAGAACGCCCTGAATCACGATTCCCGCCGCCGCGCTTCCGGTCCACACGGTGAACTGGCGCTGCAAGTAGCCGCGGAAGATAGTTTCCTCGCAGAAGCCGGCGGTGAAGGCCAGAAGGAGAAAGAGCGCGCTCTCCAGCGGCCCTTGGGGAAGAAGACCGTTGAGAAACCCCTGCGATGCAGGACCCATGATGCGGGCGAGAAGCTGGCCCAGGCCCGCGAGGATGAGGTTAGCCGCAACCAGGTAAGCGACGGCGAGGCCGAGGTCGCGCAGGATGGAGCGCCAGTCGGGCGCGATGCGCCCAGCCAAGGTGCGGAGCGAAGCGCCGCCCCAGCGGCTGCCGAGGGCGATGAATCCGACGATGAGCCACTCGAGGGCGATGGTGACAGAGTAGCCGGGAACGCGGTGGCGGGTGTGGACGGCGCGCCCCATCATGGCGAGCGCGGCCATGGCGAGCAGAAGCAGAAGGACGCCGGCGGTGTGCCAGGCGGGCGCAATGGCTTGCGAGGCGGATCGTGGATAAAGCGTGTCAGGGATTGCGGCGGGTGCGTCACACATTGCGTTTTCCTTTCGACTTCACAGTATCTATCCGCGAGGGGCGGGAAAGTTACAACGGAGGCAAAAGTTTTTTCGGAACCTGGATTGAATGCTGGCGCAGACCTTCTGAGAACTGAGCAATCGCTGGACTCCTGGATCTCAAGATCGTGAGGCGGGGTAACCGCAATACAGTTGCGTCGATGTCGAATCAATTGTGCGAACGGAAATGCGAAGGGCGTCCTCGCGCGAGAACGCCCTTCATCTTCCGATTTGTCTTTGAGAGTATGCGGGCGAAGCCATCGGCCGGGGCGGCGTTACAAGGCCCCCCGCTGCGCGCACAATTCATTGGCGCATTGCCGCATGATCGGCAGCCACCTGGCGGGCGTTGGAATCTCCATCGGATGGACCGGCTTGATGCGCGGGGCTCTAGAACCAGCGCCGCCTGCGCCGCGAGATGACCCACATCGCCGCCACGGCCAGCAACACCCCGATCAGCAGCCAGGTAAAGTCGCGGCTGTCGAAATTCTGCAAGAACCGAAAATTATTCCAACGCACCAGCGCCAGCGAATTGCTCATAGCGATCCCCATCTCTTCCCTCCGTACCAATCTCAATTCCCAACTTACGCGCCTGGACGGAGGTCTCCGGCCGCTTGCCAATCATCCGCCAGCGAGCCGGCGGCTTGCCGGCGGATGATTGGAGCCTTCATTACCAAAAGTGCAGGTGCTGGCAACGAGCGTCATCCATCTCCATCGCCACGACCCTGCAGCGAGGGTCATCCATCACCGACACCGGGCTGCTGGTCAGGCTCCTGCAGCGAGGGTCTTCCATCCCAGCCATCGCGCCGTTGAGCAGGCTCTTGCACCGGGAGTCTTCCATCTCCGATGCCACGACATTGCACCGCGGGTCTTCCATCCGACCTCCGCCCATCAGGCAAGCCTTTGCGCCTGACCGCTTCCCCAGCCAACTGAGATCAGATTGACGCGGTCTGCCGCCCGCGGTCTGCTCAATATTGCGCACCCCGGTCAGGCACTTCTTCAGGCACGCAACCCCCCGACCCTCCGTTGTACGATGGGCACATAGACCTTTTGTGTTTCTGGAGGAACGGAACGTGCTTGGAAGCTGGAGAAGGATTCTTTGCTGGGCAGTGCTGGCGGGGGTGGGACTGGGTTTGGCTCCGCAGGCGGCGCAAGGGCAGTTGGCCTTTCCGGACGCGAACGCGCAGTCTGCGCCGAATCCCCCCAATCCTCTGACAGATCCGACGGTGAAGCCGGGGAAGATGGTGCTCTTCGATCTGGAGGCGCGCTTTGCCAAGGATGTGCTGGCGCGCGGCGGAGCGGCCTTTGCCGCTTGGTTTGCCGAGGATGGCGTGGCGCTGGGTAATGGAGTCGCGCCGCTGGTGGGGCGCGTGGCCATCGCAAAGTCGGCTAAATGGGACCCCAAGGCCTATCAACTGACCTGGACGCCGACCGAGGCCGTGATGGGGCCTTCGGGCGATGTGGGCTGGACCTGGGGCCACTTCGAGGGGCACAGCAAGGACGCGAGCGGCAATCCCATCACGACGACGGGCCGCTATATTACCATCTGGCGCAAGCAGGCCGATGGAAGCTGGAAGGTGGCGCTGGATGCGGGAGCCAATGAGGAACCCACGGCCGGCGATTGCTGCAAGATGCCGCCGGGGGAGCACTAAAAAGCAGGGAACAGGGAGTAGGGAATAGGGCCGCTGAGGTTTATGGTCTCCCACATCTGCCGCACAGGACGCGGCAGGTATGGCCCCCCATCCCCCCCGTACTTTATAACCAAAATCCTGATTCTCTTGGGCTTACGGGTGGGGTTACTCCGCATACCCTTGAAAATAAAGAAGTTATTTACAGATTCTTCCAGAATAAGGAGTTACGTGTGGTTCCGGCCTCTTCGGGTTGAAAAGAGGCGCGAAGAGGACCTGTCCGGACGATGATTGAAAGGAAGACATCTGAGACCATCGTACAACGAAGTGGGTAATTAATCTGCAAATACCTGCGGTGCGGCGAGGGCTGGTGGCAAAGTCAGAGGATTCGAAAGGCTCGAGGTTTCAGCACTATCAGACAGGTATGCGCGGAATCGTAGAGATCGAGTCGGAGTGGACAGTCCGGCACAGAGGCTGGCAGTTGCCCGAGTAGATGCGCTACCGGCAGTTCGGCTCTTCCTCCCGGTCCCCAAAAGCGAGGGACCGGGGGCACCCTCAACGTGATAGGAAACCGTCACTGGGACCGGGGCCACCCGCCGCGTGGCCATCGCAAAGTCGGCTAAATGGGACCCCAAGGTCTATCAACTGACCTGGACGCCGACCGAGGCCGTGATGGGGCCTTCGGGCGATGTGGGCTGGACCTGGGGCCACTTCGAGGGATTGAGCAAGGATGCGAATGGGAATCCGGTGAAGACGACGGGGCGGTATATGACGATCTGGCGCAAGGGCGCGGACGGGCAATGGAAGGTGGCGCTGGACGCCGGGGCCAATGAGGAGCCCAAGGCCGGAGATTGCTGCAAGATGCCGCCGGGAGAGCATTGAAGTACAGGGACTAGGGACTAGGGCGGTTGAGGTTCGTGGTTTCCCATACCTGCCGCAGAGGACGCGGCAAATATGGGGCAGCCGGCCGCCGGCCAATATTTGACAAGATTTGCCATAATTGTTACGTTGGTAGTAAAGGATTTCGTGATGCAGACCATGAACATCTCTCTTCCCGACCCCATGAAGGAGTATGTGGAGGAGCAGGTCACGGCAGGGGACTATAGCAGCGCAAGCGAGTATATGCGCGAGTTGGTGCGCGCCGACCAAAAGCGCAGCGCCAGAGAACAGCTTGAGCGGACTCTGTTGGAATCGCTGCTGGAAGGCGAGGCGCAGGAGGCCACTCCCGAATTCTGGAGCACGCTGCGCGCTGAATTGAGCAAGCGGACGAAGACCGGGCGGGGGGCGCGCCAGATTGTCCCGGCGGCCTGAGTTGGCGGAAGTCTTTATCCGTGCCCGCGCCCGCAGGGACATCCTGTCAAACGCCGAGTATCTTGATGAGCATGGTGGCGAGGAGACGGCTCAGCGCTTTCTGGACGCGACACAGAGCACCTTTGAGGCGCTGGCAAAGATGCCCAGGCTCGGCGCCCTTTGCTCCTTTCGCCGTCCAGCTCTGCGCCGCCTCCGCCGCTGGCCGGTGAAAGGCTTCGAAAACTGGTTGGTTTTCTATCTACCGCGACGCAATGGAGTCGAGATCGTCCGCCTCATTCACGGAGCCCGTGACATTGAAAGTCTGCTCGACGGCTAGTCTGGCGGCCAACTGCCCGAGTGGATGCGCTACCGGCAGTTCGGCTCTTCCTCCCTGGTCCCCGAAAGCGAGGGACCAGGGGCACCCTCAACAGGATAGAATCCCTCCTGAGATCGGGGCCACCCGCCATCGGTGCTATAATGCGACCGTCTTCGAAAAGTTCTTCAAGCGGCTCGAAAAGAGCAAGGCACTCCGGGAAGAGCTACGTCTGGAGATTCGTGCATATCGGGGATTCATGCCGAGTTGAAGCGTTTTCACGGCGAAGGACCAGCCCTAAGAATTGAGGCCGCGAGCGGAAATACGGGCAGAAAATCAGATTGAGGAGCACACAAAGTGGAAGAAAACGAGAGTAAGAGCAAGATGCCTGTGAAGCCAATCGTCGCTGTGGGTGTTCCTCGGGCTATGTGCAATTGAGCACAGCGTCCGTTCTTTGCTGCGCCTATGATCGGGCCGAGTTGGCCAGAGTCCAGAAATCAACTTGGACATCGACATTTCGAAACCGAGCGCGTTGATTTTCAGTGTCGCGAGGCAGGGAAAATGGGGAGGGTCATGAAGAGGAACAAACTGACACTGGGGGTGGTCGCTGTGATCGTCCTCGTCGTTGGAATAGCTGTTGCAGTCCATAAACAGCCAAAATCCAGTGGAGGGGCACCAACAACGTCGGCCCCCGCTGCAACCGGCCAACCTCCTGTAAAGGCAGAACCTGATCCACTGCTAATTGTTTACAACGCCAAACCGCACACGGTGGTCTGTACTACAGGGGAAGTCCTCGACGGGGATCCGATTATTGTGAAGATCGAGCCCATTGGGACATGGGAAAGACTGACAGTCTCTATTCTCGCTGTCACTCCTGGCGCCGATCCTCCAATCACCCGTGATATATGGCATGCCACCTTTGTTTGGACTGACCCTGAACTCGATATCAGTTGGAGTGCCAAGGAGAACGGAGCTGAAGTCGCAGCACTGAGCTACGACTATCATCAGGGTGATGAAACCTATCAACACTTCTCACTGGGGGTTCTCGCCCCGAATACTGAGGACCAGCTGCGCTTTCACTATAAAGGGCTATGCAGGACGAACAAAACCCTCTGAGAGATTTTAGATCACCTCCCTCTTTCTCTTGACTGCACTTCACGAATGTGAAGTGGAAGGAAATCGATGATGGTCCCGAGAAGAATTATCCTGAGCCGCAAGGGCTTTGATGGAACCGCTGGCGGATTCCCGAGCCCTATCTTCGACGATGGCACTATGTTCAGCATTCCGATTCTTGAACCTGAAAACCCAGCTCAGGAAATTCACACACGCTATAGTGACCTTCGTAGGCAAGGCGCGTTGGAGTTCCCTAAATCACTGATTACTTCACCTGTACGTCAGATTGATCTTTCGGACCTCGATGTTCACCTTGATCCCGACATTCGCCCTGAGTTGCGCCCAGCTTTTGCCAGTAAGGACTGCGAGAAACTGTTGCTTTTCGGTCAGGACGGTCGAGCTCAGAGGGAGCTTTCAAACAATGGGGTGGGCGAAGGTGATTTGTTTCTCTTTTTCGGGTGGTTTAAAGACGCAAGACGAGACGGAGACTCTGTTCGATTTGAAGGAAGAGCGAAGAATAGGATCGTTGGAGTGGCGCATGTGATTTGGGGTTGGCTTCAGGTTGACAAGAGTCATTGGATCAAACCAGAAGGGGATCTGCCCGTTGAACTGAAATGCGCTAGCCACCATCCGCACATCGAGCATCGAGCCTATTATATGAACAATTGCGTCTATGTCGGCCGTCAACATTTGAGCTTCAACGAGAGTCTCCCAGGTGCGGGAGTTTTCAGTCGATATGGTCCGGCGCTGCGACTTACATGTCCCAATGAAAGTGATCAGCGGAGTCTGTGGCGGCTTCCAGCTTTTCTTGAACAGTGTGCCGTTGGCCGGGCGATTAGGGGCAATTGGGAACGAACTGACGACAACTTCCGGCACGTGCAATATCGAGGCTTTGGTCAGGAGTTCGTCTTCAATGTTGAGAAACATCAAGACGAAGCCCGGGCTTGGGTCAATAGAATCTTCAGCCCTGCAGGACAATCGATCTAAGAGGAATGGCGGGTGACGCAGGTCCGGGGATAAAAATGCGAGTGCCTGGTGTCCCATGTCTGGATTTTCAGACCTGAGAACGCAAAAAACCACACCGCAAATCTCGTACTAATACGCCTTCAAATCCACAATCGCTTTGAAAATCGTCTCCGGCTGCGGCAGAATCGCGTCTTCCAGGATGGGCTGGTAGGCGACGAAGGTGTCCATTGCTCCGATGCGTCGAACCGGGGCGTCGAGGGAGTCGAAGAGCTCGTCTGCGATGCGGGCGGCGATCTCAGCGCCGTAGCCCCAACTTAGCATGTCCTCATGAGCGACGATTACGCGGCTGGTCTTGCGGACCGAGGCGGCGATGGCCTCCCAGTCATAGGGATTCAGCGTGCGCAGGTCGAGGATTTCTACATCGATATTGTGCTCGCGGCGGGCGCGCTCGGCGGCTTGCAGGGAGCGCGGGACTAATGCGCCATAGGTGATGAGCGTGAGATCGGCGCCGGGGCGGACGATGCGGGCTTTGCCGAAGGGAATGGCGAAGTCTGGACCCGGATAGGGGGCGCGGTCGTGGGTCTCGCGGTAGAGGCGCTTGTGTTCGAGGAAGAGGACGGGGTCGTCGCAGCGAATGGCGGTGCGCAGCAGGCCGTTGGCGTCGAGGGCGTTCGACGGGAAGACGACGCGCAGGCCGGGGATGTGGGTGAAGAGGCTCTCGCCGGATTGCGAGTGGTAGATGGACCCGCCGGTAAGGTAGCCGCCGATGGGCGCGCGAATCACGACCGGGCAGGCCCACTCGCCGTTCGAGCGCCAGCGCATGATGGAGAGTTCGTTGTGAATCTGGTGATAAGCGGGCCAGATGTAATCGAAGAACTGGATTTCGACGACCGGCTTCATGCCGCGCAACGCATACCCGACAGCCCGGCCGACGATGTTGGCCTCGGCGAGCGGGGAGTTGAAGACGCGCTCGGAGCCGAATTCGGTTTGCAGGCCGGCGGTGAGCTTGAAGACGCCGCCCTTGCCTTTGACCTCGGCGAGAGCCTCTTCGCGGCTGGCGTCGGCCACATCCTCGCCGAAGACAACGATGCGGGAGTCGCGGCGCATCTCGTCGTGGAGGCAGGCATTGATGAGGTCGGCCATGGTGCGCGGCTCGGCGCTGGCGGCGCGGCCGGCCTTGCCTCCGCTGACGCTCCCTGGCGCGGAGGGCTGCTCGGCGGCAAAGGTCGGGCTGGTGGGGTCCAGGTCTTCGGAGTAGACGTGAAGGAGAATCTCCTCGACCCTGGGCAGGGGAGCTTTGAGGGCGCGCTCCGCAGCCTCGGCCACCTCGCGGTCCAGGGAGTGCTCCAGGGCGTCGATCTCCTCCACTGTCAGAGTCCCCTCGTCGAGCAGGCGGGTTCGCGTTCTCAGGAGGGGATCGCGCAGGAGGTCGGCGTCACGCTCGGCCTGGGGGCGATAGAGCTTCTCGTCGTCCGACAGAGAGTGAGAGTATGGCCGCACGCAGTGGCCGTGGACAAAGGCCGGACCCAGGCCTGCGCGGCAGTGTGCAACCGCGGCCTGGAAGGCGCGCAGACTGGCCTCCGCGTCGGTGCCGTCCACTTCGGCAAAGTAAAAGTTAGGAAAGTTGGCCACGAGGCGGGAGATGTTGCCGCCCGGCGTATTCACCTCCACCGGAGTGCTGATGGCGTAGCCGTTGTCCTCCACGCAGAAGATGACCGGCAGTTTTTTTGACGAGGCGGTGTTCATCGCCTCCCAGAACTCGCCCTGCGATGTGGAACCCTCGCCGATGGAGGCATAGACCACCTCATCGCCGCGAAACTTCACGTCGCGGAAGGCGCGGTAGTCGCCCGCGGCACGGGCTCCCGCCTCGGGATGGAGACTGAAGTAGCGGCCAGCCTCGGCACAGCCGACCGCATGGAGCAGTTGGGTCGCGGTGGCCGATGAGAGGCTGACGATGTTGAGGGCCCGGCTGGACCAGTGGGTGGGCATCTGCCGGCCGCCGCTGGCCCGATCGGTGGCCGCGCCCACGGCTTGCAGCATCATGTCGTCGGGCGTGAAGCCCAGCGCCAGGCACAACGCGCGGTCGCGATAGTAAGGGAAGAACCAGTCGTAGCCGGGGCGCATGGCCAGAGCCGCGCCGACCAGCAGCGCCTCGTGGCCCGCGCCTGAAATCTGAAAGAAGATCTTCTGCTGGCGCTTGAGCAGGATTTCGCGGTCGTCCATGCGGCGGGAAAGCACCATCAGCCGGTAGATTTCGACCATTTGTTCGGGGCTAAGGCTGCCTGGGCCGGCTGCCGCCGACAGGGACTCACGAGCGCTGGAAGCTGCCAGTTCCATTCCCTTCACTCCTCAAAAAGCCTTGTCTTCTCAATTGCGGGGAAGTCGAAGTACCAAACGTTATTGTAACAATCCAGACGGTGGGGGCAGAAGGTCAAGTTCAAAGTGCGGAATCGCCCTCGCGTTTCCGCGCCTGGTGGCCGGTTCCCCCGCCGGCTGCTCAAGCCGGGTCGATTCTACGGTGATTCATGCGCCGAGTCCGAAGCATTTTCAAGGTTAGTGTAAGGTGATGGGTGGGATACCACGATCCCCGCATTACAGGAACAGTGAAAATGCTCAAAAGCCCCCGGCCTGCCAGCCCCCCCTTTGAAAACATCGGCTCGAGATGAGCTTCAGGAAATCGGGAATCCCGGGCTATCGAAACTCCGGCGAATAGGAGTGAGGAAACTCCTGGGCGCCCGGCGCGGTGGTCGTCATCTTCTGTCTTACGCTGCGCGCCAGCTTTTCAATCTCGGCCATCTTGCGCAACTGGGCGGCAGTGAACGAATCGGGATTCGCGCGGCTTACCTCGTCTTCCAGTTCCTTGGCCAGCCTGAGAAGCTTGTTTGTGTCGGCGACCAGGGCCTTTTGCCGTGCGGCGTTGTATGCGCGCAACCGTCGTGCCTTCTCGACGGGATCGTTCGTAGGAAAGTTCTCCAGCTCTCTTTCCTGCTCTGCGATTCCCGTTTGCTGGTAGGGCGGGGCCGTCGACGGGTCCGGGCGCAGCTGGGCCCTGGCCGGCATCGCCAATGCCAGCAGCAATGCCAGCCATAGGCCATGCAATGCGGCGTGACTCGCCTGACGGCTCCCGAACCGGCTCACCTCCACAGGTTGCGCCTCAGGCAGGACGAGGTACTTTCGAAACTGGCTTCGCGCCCGGTTCATAATCCACCTCCACGGTTTGCCGCTTCGGTAAGCTTTGTCTTCTCCCGTACGGCGTGAGCCAGACGTTCAATCTCGCCAGCCTTACGAATCACCGGCAGCGAGAGGGTGTCCTGCGTGGTCTTGTCCACCTCGGCTTTCAGGCCGGTGGCCAGCTTGAGCAGGTTTTCGGCTTCAATGGCAGGTTGCTTCTTTCGCTCGGCGCTGGCCGCACCCGGGTTCTGTTTGCCGGCCTGTCCGTCACCGGCATTTCTCTGGGCGTCGGCTCCGGGCGCAGGGGTGGCTGAGGCTGGAGCCTGCGCGGCCGGCGGGCTTTGGAGCGGCTGCTGGCCGGCGACTGGCGCAAGAGCGGCAAACGCGAGGCCGGCAAGGACGCAAACCCATAACACCATTGCGCGTGGAGGATTTGCATTCCAGGTTGTGGGTGCTGGCGGAACCCTCATGGGATGACCTCCTGGGTCGTGCCTGGCATGCTGGGAATGCTGGTCCGGGCATGGCGATGAACGTGGGAAAGCATCCCCGCAGCTTCCTGCGCACAGTCTAATCTAAATGCAGAGGATTTTGGAATGTATCCTTTGGTCTTTTTGTTTGCGGCTAGAACGGGCTGGTTCGCGGAAGGGCGGCTGATGGGCCGTTTGCTGGACGAGTGGGGGGTCGATGCCCAGGAGTTCCTTCACGTCAGGCTGCCTCACCTGCTGGTGGTTGCGCTCATCGGCTTTGTTCTCAGCCGCTTGCTGCGCCTGGTCACGGCCCGGATGATCCGTGTCGCCGAGCGGCACGCATCGGAGCCAAGCCACATCTCCCAGGTAAAGACGCTGGCCGGCGTGATTCGCACCACGGGCCTGACCATCATTGGCGTCATTGTCGGCATGCAGGCTCTGGATGCGGTGGGGGTCAATCTTGCTCCGCTGCTGGCCTCGGCCGGGGTGGCTGGAATCGCCCTCGGCCTGGCGGCGCAGAATATAGTGCGCGACGTGCTCAACGGCGTGTTGATCCTGATCGAGAACCAGTTCAACGTAGGGGACACGGTGCGCCTTGCCGGCCTGACCGGAACCGTGGAAGCAATGACCCTGCGAAAGACCACGGTGCGCGACGCCGATGGCACCCTCTACGTGATTCCCAACTCGCAGATCACCACCGTCGCCAACCTGAGCGTCGGCTACTCGGTGGCCACCGTCAATGTCAGCGTGGACTTCTCCGCCAACCCCGACCGGGTGCTGGAGATATTGAAGGGCATCGCCATGGAGATCCGCGGCAGCGAGGAGTTCCGGGAGGTTTTTGTGGCCGATCCGCAAATCCTGGGCGTGGATGCGATCAAAGGCTCGGAGCTGATCTTCCCGGTGGTCTTCAAGACGCTGGCGACGAAGCAATACGCGCCGGTGCGGGAGTTCCGGCGGCGGGTGCGGCTGGCGCTGGAGGAGCAAGGGCTGCTCCCCGGCGACCCAAACCGGGTTTTCAAGACATTCGCCGATGCGGGCGCCAGCGGACCTGGGCAGCGAGTCACGGAATCCGCGCCGGCAGCTGATCCGACGACGCTGAAGGCGGTGGAGGCGAATCCCTTCAGCAGCGAGTAAGAAGCTCAGAGGTTCAGAGACTCGGGGATCTGCGGGGCGGAGCCAGGGCCGAGCAACACGCGCACTGTTGCTCCGTCACCGCTGGACGGGCCTGCCGTGGAGGAGAGTTCGGCAAAGCCCGGCCAAGCGGCCGACTTCCAGGTTGATTCGTGGAATCATGACCATGACTGAATGGCTGGACTCGTCACGAGCATTTAGACCGGTTTCCCGGAATTACTACGGGGCGGGCGTGGTCGAGGTTGTCGTTTGAGTCTCTGTCTCCGGAGCCGGTTTCGAGGTTGTGGTCGTTTCCTGCTTCGATGTCGTCTCCTTCTTGTGATGGTGCTTGTACTTGGTTTTGCTCTTGCTCTTCTCGGTGGTTGTGGTTTGCGGCACATCTGACGGAGTTTGTGTCGTCGTGGTGGTGGATTGCGAGGTGTCTTGCGACCATACCGGCAGCGAAAGCGCCAGCACGACGAGCGATCCGCAGACCACGGCGGATATCTTCATGGATTTCATTCGATTCTCCTTGTTTTGTCCGGAACCTGAGTTATGCACGGAACTCCCTGTGGCGAAATGCTTTCCTTGATGCATCGATAGAATCGCTCATCTCCGAGGAAAGTTCTGAGCAGAACGGCTCAGGACGAATTCGCCCGCAGGGCGAGGCCGACCGACCACGGCTCTCAGGCTGGATTTTTCAGGGCTTCCGCGAGCGCCGCGGCATCGGTGATGGGCGGCAGGCAGGAGTGGTTGCGGCAGACGAGCGCCCAGGCCTCGGCTCCGGCCGGCGCGGGAGCATGGAGCAGCGTCTCAGCCAGCGATTCGGGAAGGGCATCCGCCACAAGCTGGCTGGGCATCAGGCGCAAGACCGTCTTGTTCACGGCGAAACGGGCCAGGGCAAGCGCCTCAAGACGCTCGGCTTCGGGACCGGAGCCAACGACCACGACCTCGACCGGATCGAGCAGGAGCCGCTCCAGTGCCAGACCGTAGGAGCCGGCATAGAGGCCGAAGTGCTCGACGACGCCGGCAAAGGATTCCAGGGTACGCTCGGCGATCTCGCGAAACCCCTTGCGGCCGCTGAGCTGCTCCAGCCGCGTCAGAGCCGAGGCGGCAGTGGGGTTGCCGGCAGGGGTGGGCGAGTCCTGCAGCGGCTTGCGTTTTGCCCCCAGAGCGCCAAGAGGCGCAGGGCCGGCGGCAGCCAGGGCGACGTCATTGAAGGCTTCCGCGGCCTGGTCATAAAAGCTGGCAATCATGGCATTGGCGAGGCGGACGGCTGCCCGGTAGTAGCTTATTTTGCCGGTCGCGAACCAGGCGTCGATGCAGGCGTGAATTGTAAAGGCGTAGTCGTCGAGCGTGCCCGCCGGCTTGTCTGGCTGCGCGGCGCCGCCGCCATAGGCGATGACGTGGCTGAGAGACTGATCGCCATCCCAGGCTTCGCTCAGCAGCCGATCGAGGGTGAGCAGCGCGAAGTCGCGCGCCGAATCCATGCGCAGCACCCGCGCGGTCTCAAGGTAAGCGGAGACGGCCATGGCATTCCAGCCCGTGTAGAGGGTGCGGTCGATGAAGGGCGTGGGGCGCTGGGCGCGGGCGGCAAGCAGGGCGCGGCGCGCCGAGGCGAGAATCGCGCGCAATTCGCTCAGGCTTTGGCCGGCTTCGGCGGCCAGTTCCTCCAGAGTCTGATTCACATGGAGAACGTTCTTAGCCGGGTTGTGGTGCATGTCGCCCAGTTCGCGGATATCCCAGTAGCGCAGGGCGAGGTCGAGTTCCGCTGGGGCGAAGCCGGCCTCATTGAGCGCCGCGCGCGCCTCGGCCTGCGTCCAGGTGAAGTAGTCGCCGTCGTCGTCGAGGTTGATGTCGGCGTCCTGCGAGGCATAGAAGCCGCCGCGCTCGCGGTCGGTCATGACGGCGTCGAGCCAGGCCACGATCTCCTGGGCGGTGACGAGAAAATCCTTGCGTCCGAAGCTCTGGTAGCCGTGCAGATAGTTGCGCAGCAACTCGGTATTGTCGTAGAGCATCTTCTCGAAGTGGGGAACGCGCCAGTGCTCATCGACGCTGTAGCGGTGGAAGCCCCCGGCGAGCTGGTCGTAGACGCCGCCTCGCGCCATCTTTTCCAGTGTGAGAGCGAATGCCTGGCTGGCCTTCTGGTTACCGCGGTTCATGGCCACTTCCAGCAGCAGATCCAATGCGGCCGGATGGGGAAACTTGGGCTGTGAGCCGAAGCCACCGTTGCGAGGATCGAAGCGGGCGAGGATCGAGGCGGCGAGCTTATCCACCAGGGTCAGCGCCAGAGGGTGATCCTGCCCGGAGCCGCGCGCCGAGAAGGACTCATTGTGCTCGATGGCGGCCATGGCGCTCGAGGCCGTCTCCAGGGCCTCATCGCGGCGCTCGCGCCAGACCTGGGCCAGGGCGGTGAGCACCCGCGCAATACCCGGCCGCCCATAGCGGTCTTCGCGGGGAATGTAGGTTCCGCCGAAGTAGGGTCGTCCGTCGGGGGTGAGAAAGGCGGTCAGGGGCCATCCTCCCTGGCCGCTGATGGCCGAGATGGCCGCCTGGTAACGCGCATCCACGTCAGGCCGTTCGTCGCGGTCCACTTTCACGGCGACATAAAGCTCATTGATGAGCGCGGCGATCTCCGGGTCCTCGTAGGACTCGCGGTCCATGACGTGGCACCAGTGGCACCAGACGGCGCCAATGTCCAGCAGGATTGGCTTGTCCTCGGCCTGGGCGAGGGCAAAGGCCGCCGGGCCCCAGGGATGCCACTGGACGGGCTGATGGCGGGCCGAGCGCAGATAGGAACTCGCCGAGGCTTCGAGGAGGTTGGCGTGGGCGGGTGGAGAATCGGGCGTGGGGAAGACGTCCTGGTCCATGGGCTGAGGATACATCGGTTGCGGGCAGAATGGCACCCTCTGTGCCCAAATATACAAGGGCGGCAAACCGCACCCGGTCTGCCGCCCTTGTTGTCTTGCCCGGAATTCAGTTCGCTCTAGAACATGTTCCAGAGCGACTGGTTGTAAACCTCGTGGTGGAACTGGACCTCGGAGCCCTTGACGTAGGTGCCCAGCTCGCGCGGGCAGCGGTTGGCCGCGGCCTGCTTCAGCTCGGCATAGCGGCCCTGCACGTCTCCACCGAGAATCGTCTTGATCCACTCGGAAGACTCGAAGTCGTGGATCGCCTTCTGGATGTTGTCGGGCAGGTAGCGCCCGCCGGCGCGCAGATTCTCGGCCTTGGAGATCTCGCCATCGAGGCCGGTCTTGAAGATGCCGTAGAGCGCGAGGTAGGGGTTGGCGTCCGGAGCAACCGCGCGAACTTCGGTGCGCATGGAGCGGTGATTGCCGATGGGAACGCGAACCATGGCGCCGCGGTCAACGGCCGAGGCGCGAATCTGGTTGGGAGCCTCGAAGTGCGGATCAAGGCGGCGATAGGCATTCACGCTGGAGTTGAAGACCAGGCAAAGGTCCAGTGCGCTGGTCAGGATGCGGTCCAGGAAGTTCCAGCCGAACGGAGAGAGCTGCTCCTCGCCCTTCTCCTCCCAGAACAGGTTGGTCTTGCCTTTTGAGACCGAGACGTTGGTGTGCATGCCGCTGCCATTGACGCCGACGACCGGCTTGGGCAGATAGCAGGCCGTGAAGCCCATGTTGTTGGCGATCTGCCGGGTCAGCAGCTTGTAGAGCTGAATCTGGTCTGCTGCGGCCACCGCTTCGGAGTAGCTGTAATTAATCTCGTACTGGCTGGGGGCGACTTCGGGGTGGTCCTTCTCGTTCTGGAAGCCCATGGCGCGCTGCACCTCGGCCGAGGTGTCGATGAACTGGCGCAGCGGGTCCAGCGGAAGCGAGTGATAGTAGCCGCCGGAAGAGATGAAGTCGAACTTGCCGGTCAGGTGATAGGTGCGCTCGGCGTCCTTGCCCGCGAAGAGGAAGCCCTCGATCTCGCTGGCCGCGTTGAGGGAGTAGCCGTGCTTCTTGTGCTGTTCCTCGGCATAGCCCTTCAGCACGCCGCGCAGGTCGCCCGAGTAGGGGGTTCCGTCCTTGTCGATGACGTTGCCGAAGACCAGCACCTTGCCGTTGCCGAAGACATCGGAGGGTACCCAATAAAAGGCGCTCCAGTCGATGCCCAGCCGCAGGTCGCTCTCCTTCTGGGCGGTAAAGCCGCGGATCGAGGAGCCGTCGAAGGTCAGGTTCTCATGAGCGCCGAGGATGAACTTCTTGTCGTAGTCGAGCAGGTGAAGGCGGCCCTCGAGATCCGAGAACAGCACGGTCACGGCCTTGATCCGCTTCTCGTCGGTCAGGTACTTCAGCCGCTTGTCGCGAATCTCGTCGGGCGCGACGCGGGCTGCGCGCTCGGCCTTGGCTTCAAGGTTCTTTTCTTCCAGCTCCTCATAGGAGAGGGCTAGAAAATTGCGGAAATCTGTGGACATGGTTCTCCTTCTTGGATGCAGATAAAGATTGGGGGCATTCTTCTAAAGTATAGGGTCTCCATATAAGGATTCCATGAAGATTTCTTACTCTTGCGGTGGAAAAATGGGCGCAACTCCGCATTCGGCCGCCCTGATGGCGGCCGAATGCGGTTCTTCCGTGGCTAAAGCCAGCGTTTATTCGGTTGGTCTTGCACGGGGGTTAAAACCCCCGTCTTCCTCCGCATCGCGAACCCCGTCGCCTTGCGCGTCGTGAGCCCCGGTCTCCCTCAGCATCGCGTCTTTCCGCAGCCCGTCCAGGCCTACGCGAAAACCGGCTCCGGCTTGGCGACGCTGTTGATCGTCTTCAGAACGCGAGAGACGATCTGGTAAGGATCGGCTTCGGAGTTCGGGCGGCGATCTTCCAGATAGCCCCTGTAGCCGTTCTTGATGAAGTTGACGGGCAGGCGGACGGAAGCGCCCCGGTCAGAGAGGCCATAGCTGAACTTGTCGATGGCCTGCGTCTCGTGCAGCCCGGTCAGGCGCAGATGATTATCCGGGCCATAGACGTCGATGTGCGCCCGGATGTTCTCCTCGAATGCCTTCATGAGGGCTTCAAGATACTCCTTGCCGCCCACTTCGCGGAGGTACTTGGTGGAGAAGTTGCAATGCATCCCGGAGCCGTTCCAGTCGCCCTTGATGGGTTTGCAGTACAAGACAAGATCCACCTCGTATTTCTCGCAGAGGCGCATCATCAGGTAGCGGGCTACCCAGGTGTCGTCGGCGGCCTTGGCGGAGCCTTTGGCGAAGATCTGAAACTCCCACTGGCCTTTGGCGACTTCAGCGTTGATGCCTTCGTGATTGATGCCGGCGGCAAGACAGAGTTCCAGGTGCTCCTCGACGATGGTGCGGGCGATGCTGCCCATGTATTTGTACCCGACTCCGCAGTAGTAGGGGCCCTGGGGAGTGGTCGGGTGGCCGTCTTGGGGGAAGCCGAGAGGGCGGCCATCTTTATAGAGGAAGTATTCCTGCTCTAAGCCGACCCAAAGATCGGGGTCGTCCTCGATGGTGGCCCGCATGTTGGTGGAGTGCGGGGTTCCGTCCGGGTGCATGACCTCGCTGAGAACGAGATAAGCGTCCTTCCGGCTGGCGTCGGGATAGAGAGCCACGGGTTTCAGAATGCAGTCCGACTTGCTGCCCTCGGCCTGCATGGTGGAACTGCCGTCAAAGCCCCACAGAGGCAGATCTGCAAGCGTGGGCGGTTGCTCAAATGTCTTGAGCTGGGTTTTGCCGCGAAGCTCAGGAACGGGCTTCTTGCCGTCAAGCCAGATGTATTCGAGTTTGTACTTTGTCATGGGTCTCCTTTTTTTGAATGGGGATAAGAGGTAAGGCCGTTCCTTTGCATTATTCGGCACACGGCATAAGAGAGCCGTGAAGATTTCTTTCTGAGCCGGCGGAAAAGTGGGTGTCTGCCCTGGGGCTCGCCGCGCCGGGCGGCCAGGGGAAAATGAGGAACCTGTTAGAATCCTGTCAAGTTTTACCGCATCCAAGGCAGGCTTTCCAAGAGGAAATCCTGCCTGCCGCTGTCCACTGTTCACCTTCCGCGGGAGATCGCGTGTCTCTGAGATCCATTGAATTCGGTTCCGTCTTCGGCGCGGGGCGCTCACGCGGCCGTGGATTGCGGGCGCTTTTGTTCGTGCTTGAGAGCGCGCTGGGGATGGTAGCCGTCGCCGTTGTCTCGGTCTTCGCGCATTGGTCCGGATGGCTGCTTCCCGTGGCCCTGCTTCTTTACCTGCTGATTGTGGTGCCCATTGCCCTGCTGTGCGGCTTTTGGCAGGCTGTCCTCGTCTCGCTCTCGGCGGTCTTCATGCACGCTTACTTTACCGCGCGCCAGCCCCAATTGCTTGCGCAGTCCAATCTGGCCGCAGATCCGGCCAACTCGGTCATGCTGGCGGCCTTCGTGCTGGTGGCGCTGGTGGTCAGCCGGCTCTCGGCGCGCGTCAACGATCACGCCAAAGAGGCCGAGTCCTGGGGCGGCCAGATGCACGACCTCTACGAGTTCACCCGGCGCACCCTGGAGCTGAACCTCCACATGGAGCCGGGGCCGCAGTTGGCCGAGCTGGTGCATGAGATCTTCGCGCTGGAGGCGGTTGCGGTCTTCGACGCGGACCTGCACCAGGTCTACCAGGCCGGCATCTGGAATGTGGACCCGCGGGAGATGGCGCAGAGCGTCTACTACTTTGGAACCTCGGACGACGATCCTGAATCCGGGCTGGGCCGCCGCGTTGTACGGCTGGGCGCCACGCCCGTCGGCAGCCTGCTGGTGCGCGGCGACACCAGCCCGCTGACCAACAACGCCATCGCCTCGCTGATTGCCATCACCTTTGACCGCTATCGGGCCTTTGCCAACGAGAGCCGCATCGAGACCGAACGGCGCACCGAGCAACTGCGCTCCACCGTGCTCGACAGCCTGGCGCACGCCTACAAGACGCCGCTGACGGCCATCCGCGCGGCCTCCACCGGCCTGGGCGAGATGGGCCACCTGTCGGCGGCGCAGGCGGAGCTGGTCGCCCTGATCGATGAGCAGGCCGGCCAGCTCGGAAATCTGACCACGCGCCTGCTCACCACCGCCCGCCTCGATGCCGGCGAGGTCACCGTCCATGCCACGCCGGTGAACGTGGCCGCGCTGATTGAAGAGGTTGCGGCCAGCCTCAGCGACCGGCTGGCAAGCATGAAGGTGGCCATTGATCTCCCCAACGACCGCCTGGTGCTGCCCTGCGACCGCCAGTTGATGGTCATGCTGCTCACGCAGTACATTGACAATGCCTGCAAGTACTCCATCTACGGCACCACCATCACCATTCGCGCGGCGCGTGCCCGGGGTGAAATCATCTTCTCGGTGCACAGCTTCGGTCCGGTGATTCCGATTGCCGACCGGGAGCGGATCTTCGACCGTTATTATCGTTCCAGTAGCCACTCCAACCGCGCCGCGGGCACCGGAATCGGCCTTTCGGTGGCCAAGCGCGTCGCTCTCGTCCATGGCGGTTCAGTCTGGGTCACCAGCGATGAGACGGAGGGGACAACATTTTTCGCGGCCATTCCCGCCCCGGCGCAGAAGAGGGTTTCCTGATGAAACAAAACGCGATTCGCATTCTTCTTATCGACGATGAATCGGCCATCCGCAGAGCGCTGCGCCCACCACTGGTCGAACTCGGCTTCCAGGTAGCGGAAGCTTCGCGTGGCGAAGAGGGTCTGCAGATGCTGCGCGCGGGCGGCTATGACGTTGTCCTGCTCGATGTGAACATGCCCGGCATCGGCGGAATCGAGACCCTGCGCCGCATGAGAGCCCTGGCGCCGCGGCTACCCATCGTCATGCTCACGGTGCGCGATGCTGAAGAGGATAAGGTGGAGGCGCTGGAACTCGGCGCCGACGACTATGTCACCAAGCCCTTCAGCACGCGGGAACTGATTGCCCGCATCCGCACGGCGGTTCGCCGCGTGCAGGCGCCGGCCCGCGCCGAAGACGCGCCCATCGAGATCGGCGAGCTGCGCCTTGACCCGGTCAAGCGCAAGGTCACCAAGCGCGGCCTGCCGGTGCATCTCACCCGCAAGGAGTTCGACATCCTGCATTGCCTGATGAGCCGCGCCGGCCGCGTCATCACCTACGCCCGGCTGCTCACCGCTGTCTGGGGCGCCGACTGCCGCGAGGAGGTCGAGTACCTGCGCACCTTCGTACGCCAGTTGCGCAAGAAGATCGAGGACGACCCGTCCAATCCGGTGTATCTGCTCACCGATGTTTATGTGGGATACCGCTTCGCCGACACGCAGATCTTCGCGGAGGAGGCAGCGGAGGGGGCTGCGGAAGGCGAGGCAGCGGAAGAGAAAGCGGGCGCGCCGGAAGAGGCGTCCTGAGCGGACCCCGCAGGGCGCGGCTGGTTCCAATGAAATGCCGCCGGTCGGCTGTTTACCAAGTCGGGTAATTATTCCCGCACGTCAAGTAATGGTTATGATGGAGTATGCAGGATTTTACGGGGATCAGCGCCAAGCTAAAACGGGCCGAAGAGAACATTTTTTATCTGGATGAGAGTATCTCCCTCTTCTTTCAAGAAGGCGCGTACCCCGTTCTCCCAAACGATAATAGAGAGGAGTTCCTTAAGGCGATTCATTACCACAGAAATCGCGTGGTCCCACCACGGTTCAGTGTTCTTGCAGGCGAAATCGTCCACCATCTCAGGTCTTGCTTCGATCACGTTACTTGGAATTTCTCGGTTGGAGCTACGCCCGAACACAAACGGATTGACTTTCCCGTGTTCAAAGACAGACCTCTCAAGTCGGACGACCGTCGAAGTTACGAACGAAAAATAGAATTGATCCAGAATGTTGACGCCCTCAGCCTGATCGAGAAACTTCAGCCTTATAACGCCGCCAACCCTTTGGCTGATCCGCTTTGGATCATCAACAATTTCGACATCATCGATAAGCACAAAGAACTTGTCATGAGCGTTCCCAGTGGTTCGGTTTTCTTTCCCACAGACATGAAACCCATCATCGAAAGTTATCAGCGGGTACATCCCGAATTTGACGCCGTCGAAGTTGCACATAAGTTTCAGAGCTATGGCACGCTGATGCCCTATATATCGTTCAGGGATTTTGGCGGGCGGGAATTCCAGCCTGTCATTCCAGGTTTGGTGGATCTGTTCAACTATACGGTCGAGGCGATCAGGGCTTTCGAGTCGCTGTGACACACCCCCGGTCATTTCTTCCATTGCGGTAAGCTAAGCGAGATATGGCCGGGTGCCCCACATCTGGCGCAGTTTTGACGCGCCAAATGTGGGAAACCATGAATCTCATGCGAGCGAGTAGCGAGCCGCTGGCCCCACCGCAGGTGGCTGGCCCCACCGCAGGTGCTTATTCGTCGTAGTGCAGCAGGCTGAAGACGTCGTACTCGGTGAAGCGGTCGC
>Ga0302320_10000834_pt1 | contig 72991 bp, 58 predicted proteins | sample Bog_T0_3_FD_202130 | JGI IMG/M metagenome (GOLD analysis project Ga0302320, IMG submission 202130) | Peat permafrost microbial communities from Stordalen Mire near Abisko, Sweden - Bog_T0_3 | ecosystem: Environmental > Terrestrial > Soil > Wetlands > Peat | place: Sweden: Abisko, Stordalen Mire... | reverse complement strand
ATGACTTCGGCCTTGCCGATTTCAAGGAGTTTGGGTTCTTCCTTGATGGGTACGCCTTCCGCCGCGCCGCGCGGGTAGCGGATGAACATCGGATGATTCGAGTGCGTCGCGGTGAACATCATGTCCACGAGTTCGTCCTCGTCCTTGGGCGCCATGGCGGTGACGTTCGGCAGCGTGCGCAGGTAGGCGATGTCGAACAGACCGTGGTGCGTCGGGCCGTCGTTAGCGGACAGCCCGGCGCGGTCCATGCAGAAAATCACCGGCAAATCCTGCAGACAAATGTCGTGATGGATGCAATCGTAGGCGCGCTGGAGGAAGCTGGAATAAATCGCCACGACCGGATGCAGCCCCATCGTCGCCATGCCGGCGGCAAAGATGACGGCGTGTTCCTCCGCGATGCCGACGTCGTAATAGCGGTCGGGCATGGCCTTTTCGAGATGTTTCATGCCGGTGCCGGTTGGCATGGCGGCGGTGATGCCGACAAGCGTGTTATTTTTCTGGCAAAGCCGGACCATCGCCTGGCCCATGACGTCCTGATACATGGGAGCCGCGTTGGGTTTGGCGGCGGGCGTGTCGCCGGTCTTCGCGTCGTAAGGCCCGAGGCCATGGAATTTTTCCGGGAATTTCAGCGCGGCTTCGAAGCCCTTGCCCTTTTGTGTGAGAACATGGATGACGATCGGATGGTCGCACGTCTTCGCGAATTCGAGCGTGCTGATGAGCAGCGGCAAATCATGCCCGTCAATCGGGCCAAGATAGCGCATGCCCATCTCCTCGAAGAATATCGGGCTGCCATAGCCACCACGCCCGTCGGCTTCGATGTTCACCGTGTTCTGGCGCATACCGACTTCGCTGATGGCGCCCTTGAAACCTTCCTCGGCCTTGTGTGCGAGTTTCATGGCCAATTCGCCTTTGGGCAGGCGGCGGACGAAATTCTCAAAATCCTTGGCCAGTTTGTTGTAACGCGGATTGGTGATGAGCTTGTTGAGGTAGGCGGAAATCGCGCCGACATTCTTGGCGATGCTCCACTCGTTGTCGTTCAGGATGCCGATGAACCGCTTTGTCGTGTGGCCGATATTGTTGAGCGCCTCGAACGAGATTCCGTTCGTCAGCGCCGCATCGCCGAAAATGCAGACGACGTTTTCGTCCGTGCCCTTTTTGTCGCGCGCCGCCGCCATACCGAGCGCGGCGGAGAGCGCCGTGCCCGCGTGGCCCGCGCCGTAGCAATCGTGCGGGCTTTCGGTGCGCAGGGCGAAGCCGTTCAGGCCGTCCGTCTGGCGGATGGTGCGGAAGCGGTCCTTGCGGTCGGTGAGAATCTTGTGGACATAGACCTGATGGCTCACGTCCCAGACGAATTTGTCCGTGGGCGTGTTGAAGACGCGGTGCAGGGCGATGGTCAGCTCGACCACGCCGAGGTTCGGGCCGAGATGGCCACCGGCCTTGGCCAGCCCGGCGATGAGTTCCTGCCGGATTTCGCCAGCAAGGTCCTGCAGTTGCGGCAGCATGAGTTTTTTCACGTGTGCCGGGCCGTTCACCATGTCGAGGTATGTGCTCATGTCATTTGGGGTCTAGGCTCTGGGCTCTGGGCTCTGGGGTTTCGCATCTGGCGTCTTGCATCTGGGATTATGGTTCAGTCTTCGGACACATCAGCCGGCCTCAGTTTCATTTCGCCTGAGGCGGTTTTTTCGAGCTGCTGGATCTTCAATTCCGCCTCGGCGAGCTTTTCCTGGCAAATTTTCACGAGCTTTGAGCCTTCCTCGTATCTGGCCAGGAGCATTTCCAGGGGCAAATCATCGGATTCCATGGCCTCGACGACGCCCTCAAGCTTTTTCAAGGCTTCTTCAAACGGCAGGCCACCCTTGGATACATCAGCCCTGACTGTTTTCGACATTGGAAAATGCTGATAAAAGCCGCCTAAAAAGTCCAGCTTGAAGTCGGAACGACCCGTCCGCGCTCATTTTACTGCACGGCTCAAGATTTCGCCCTTTGCCAATCGAGTCTTCAATTTCTGGCCGGCATTCACCTTCGCCGCCTCGCGCAAAACCTTGCCCGTGACCGCGTCCATTGTGATGGAATAACCGCGCGATAACACCTGCTCCGGCCCCAGCAGACGCAGACGCGTCTCCGTCGCCGCCAGATTGTTTTTCAAATCCTTGAACCGGACGCGCGCCAGTTCACGAAGGCGCTGGCGGTTCATTTGCAACAACTCACGGCGCTGCTTCAACAGTTGTTTGGGACGGACCTGACGCAGCCGCAACGCCAGATTCTGGCAGGCAATCTGCCGCTCACGCACACCCTGCCTGCCATGGCACAGCAGCCCCACCTGCAAATCGTCCAGCCGCTGAAACGATTCATCCAACCGTTTGCGCGGATGCGCCTGCATCATCCGGCGCATGAGGCTCTGCACGAATTGCCGGCTTGCAAACACGCCTTCGGTGATGATTTCCGCCGCCGCGCTCGGCGTGGCCGCGCGCACGTCTGCCACGAAATCGCTTATGGTGAAATCAATCTCGTGGCCGACGGCGGAGACCACCGGGATGGCCGATTCAAAAATCGCCCGCGCGACGATTTCCTCGTTGAACGCCCATAAATCCTCCAGTGACCCGCCGCCGCGGGTGACCAAGATGAGTTGAAGGTTGAGGGTTGATGGTTGATGGTTGAATTCGTTGAGCAAACGGATGGCCGCCGCAATCTCCGCCGCCGCGCCGTCGCCCTGCACGCGGCACGGCGCAAGGATGATTTCCAGACCCGGATTGCGCCGCCGCACGACGTGCAGCACGTCACGTATGGCCGCGCCCGTCGGCGACGTGACCAGCCCGATGCGCTGCGGATATTTCGGCAATGGCCGCTTTCGTTCCGGCGCGAACAGCCCTTCCGCCGCGAGCTTTTGCTTGAGCTTTTCGAACGCGACTTGCAGCGCGCCCACGCCCTGCAATTCCACCGCGCGCACGATGAGCTGGTATTGCCCGCGCGCCTCATACACCGTCACGTCCCCTTGCAACAAAACCTTCTGCCCATCCGCCAGCAATCCGCGGTGCGGCACCTTCTCGCGACTGAATAGGACGCAGCTTAATTGGGACGCCGCGTCCCTGAGCGTGAAATACATGTGGCCGGAAGATTGCGCACGCAGATTTGTGACCTCGCCCGTGACCCAGACGGATCCAACCTGTTTCTCGATCAGCGACCTGACCTGTGCCGTGAGTTCCGACACGGACAAAACCTTGCGCGCCTGTTCCGCTGGGAACAATTCGCCGAAGTCCCATTGTGATTTGGATTTGCTCATCAAATTAGAGTTTCACCACGAAATACACGAAATACACGTAATGGAAAACGACTAATTGTAAAACCGATTTGGTGTCATTTCGTTTGTTTCACAAAAATCAAAGCCTGCTCCGCGCGCCGTCACGGTCGTGACAGGTCAGAAAATAAATCATCACTGCCAACACGACAGCGGCCATCCCGCCCCAAAACAGCGGCCACGAGGTGCCATGCGTGCTGGCGCAAACGGCGAACCACCCGCCGGCTCCGAGATAGCCGATGAGATTGCCCACGCCGTTGCTCATGAGTGTCATCAGCGCCTGCGCCCGCGCCCGCCACGCACTTTCCACGCGCTGGTCCAGATAGATCTGCGCTGTGATGAACACGAGAGTGAACGACGCGCCATGCAACGAGGTGCCCAGCAGCAACCACGCCTTCGTATCCAGCGCGCTCAAAGCGAACCGCAGCACGCCGATACCCAGGCCGCAGAGAAAAATCCATTTCAACCGCCATTTCAAGATCAGCGCGCCGAGGCTGAACATGGCGATGATTTCCGAGACCTGCGCGAGGCTCATCCACGCGCTCGTGCGGGTCAGACCGAGATCGCGCATGTGCGTGGGCGCATACGGATAAAATGCCGCCAACGGGATGCTGAACAGCGCCACGGTGACAAAGACCACGCGATGGTCGCGGTTCTTCAACAGCGCCAGCGCGTCCAGGCCGAACCGCTCGCTCCACGTCAGGTTTTCAACCGACACGGGCATTTTCAGCGGCGGCAGGAAAAAAGTGAACGCCGCGACCAGCAGCCACACCACCGAGCCACTGTATACCGCCAGTGACGAGGCGTCCGCGTTCAGCACGCTGACCAGCCAGCAGCCGGCCATCCAGCCGAGCGTGGCCATTGCGCGGACGGGGCCGAATTCCTTTTTTGCGTCCTCGAGTCGCGCGAACACAATCGTCGAGCAGATGCTCCAGGTCGGCGCAGAACACAGCGAGTAAAGCTGGATCAGTGCGAGAACCAGCCAGGGATTCACCCTGGAGTGGATTGCGAAACCGACAAGTGCCATCGCGACGGCGGAGGCCAGCGCCAGTCCGCGCAACACCGTCACCGGCGAAACCCGGCGGTCGGCCATCGCGCCGAAAATCAGGGGCGACACAAACGCCGCCAGCGCGGATGCCGCGAACGCAAACGGCTTGATAGCGTGCAGTCCGTGCGCGTCGAGCACCGTGCCCAGAGGCACCAGCCAGATGCCCATCGCCGCCGCCTGGACAAAGAACATCACGTTCAATTCGGCGTATTCGGCTTTGCGCAATGTTCGTAACATCGGCGCGAAGAATAGACCAACGCATCAAAAATAAAAAGCGCGCAACCACCCGGTTGCGCGCCAACGATTATTTCGATTGAAGAGGCAGTTATTTCTGCAGCGTAGCTGTCCAATCGCGGGAAGTAGGCGTGCCATTTCGATCCATATCGATTTTGCCCTTGATGGCACCGTCCGCAACCGTGCCGGAATATTTGATGGTCACATCGTTGCCACCCATGGTGCGCACCACGTTGAACGAAATGTCCGAGCCGGTGACCTTGCCGTCGGTGATGGCAGTGGGCGTGGGCGCCGCGCCGCCGCGACCGGGGGCGGTCAGGCTACCCGTCAGGTTGCCGCCGTCCACCTTCAGCACGAGGGTGTTTGTGCGGTCAGGGCCGCCATTGCGGCCAGGCTGCGTCCACATGTAGGTGCCCGAAGGATCCACTGGTTTATCCTGGGCCTGCGCCTGGGCCAATACGCCCGTCAGCAGAACAGCGCCCATAACGATTTTTGCGAATTTGCTTGTAGTCATGTTTTTGTGTTTGGTTGTTTGGTTAAAGTGCCCAGATGCTTTCAAACAGCACATCGGGGATACTTACCCGACAAGACCATTATCGGGAGGGAAAGGTTACAACCATTGACGAAACCTGCAATCTCAATTCCGCCTTGATGATTCATGGCGTGGTGATGCTGATTTGGGCGTTGGTGCTGGAAATCCGGTTCACGCCGTCCGGGGTAATGATTTTGCAATCCACCAGCCGCACGTCTTGCGCGTCGTAAATACCGAACGGTTTGTCGGCGGTGATGTTCACCTGCTCAAGCAGCACATTCGTGACGGCCACCTCCGGCAGGCCCCAAATCAATCCCGCCCGTCTCCCGGATTGCGCCGTGGCAGTGATGTTGCTGAAGGTGATGCCGGCATAAGCCGGCGTGCGCGACCCATCCGGTGCGTCCGGATAACCGGCGGCGATGGCGGGCGTGAGGTTGTTGAGCAGGCGATACTCGCGGTTGGTGGCCATGTATTCGGCGTATATCAGGATCGGGCAGCCCACATTGGTCATACCCAGGTTCAGGTAGGAAAGGTTGTGGACGTACCCGCCGCGGTCGCGGTCGGACTTGATGCGGATGCCGCTTTCGGTGTTGTTGAAGGTGCAGTTGATGACTGTGATGTTTGACACCCCGCCGTAGGTGCCGCTGCCAATGGAAACGCCGTGGCCGTAGCCGTAGGTGCAGTTGGTGATGAGCACGTCCGAGGTGCCACCGCCGCAGGTGAAGTTGTCATCGCCCACGCTGACGTCGCAGTTCTCGATCAACACATTCCTTCCACTGACGTCGCAGGCATCGGTGTTGTGCCCGGGATGGACGGGGTCGGTCGAGGGATTGGCACGGATGGTCACACCGCGAATGGTGACATTTTCCGAGTGGCTGGATATCGCGATGTGAAACATCGGCGAGTTGGAAAGGGTGACGTTCTCGATCAAAATGCGGTCGCAGGCCGACAGAGCAATCATCCGCGGTCGTCGCGCGCCCTTCACATCCGCATAAGGCCACCAAGGAATGCCCTGGCCGTCAATCATGCCCGAACCGCTGATTGCGACGTCATGCAGTTGCGCGCCTCTGATGAAGTTCTCCGGGACATCGGTACCACCAGGATATTTGTCCAGCGGCAGCATCCGGAACACCGCGCCGCCGTCCAGATGCAAATTGATGCGGCTGGCCAACTGGATAGGGCCACTCAAGAAGGTTCCCGCCGGCACTTCGACGGTCCCACCGCCGGCATTAGTTGCGGCATTGATGGCGGCTTGAATGGCCGCTGTGTTTGTCGTCACGCCATCACCAATCGCGCCGTAGTTCGCGATGTTGAAACTTGCATGGGGAATGACCGGCAGCGCGGGATTGCCGACTGATTGGGCGTTTGCGGCTGAAGAAATGACTTCCATCAAACCTGCCAGAAGAATCACGAGCCGGTTTTGGAAAGTGTGCATGAAATATTTATTGTAAGAATGCAGACCTATTGGAATGCCGCCCTGGTGCTGGTTTTATGCTGCGGGCAGGCCTTCGGAAATGCGCTGGATTTTAATCGCCCTGCCGCTGGCGGCGTCAATTTCAATCACCGCGCCGTGAAGCAGCACGCGATTCCTAGCCACTTCAAACCGCTGCGGCATTCCGGTGAGGAATTTTTTTATCACCGGCTCGATTTCGCGACCGAGGCAGCCGTCGTGCGGTCCGGTGAATCCGGCGTCGGTCAGATACGCCGTGCCGTGGGAAAGAATCTGCTCGTCTGCCGTCTGCACGTGCGTGTGCGTGCCCACCACCGCGCTCACCTGCCCGTCCAGAAACCGCCCGAACGCAATCTTTTCCGAGGTCGCCTCGGCGTGGAAATCCACAAAGATGATTTTCGCCCGCTCGCGCAGGCGCTTCACTTCCTCGGCGGCAAGGAGGAACGGATTTTCCAGGGGCGGCTGCATGAAGGTGCGGCCTTGAACGTTCAGCACAGCGACAGGTGGCAGGTCGCGGATTTTCAAGATCGTACTGCCATTGCCGGGCGTGCCAGGCGGATAATTCAGCGGGCGCAGAAAACGTTCCTCCTTTTGCAATAGCTCCATCACTTCCTTCTGATCCCACAAATGGTCGCCGGTGGTGATGGCGTCCACGCCGCAATCAAACAGTTCCCCGGCAATGTCGGGCGTGATGCCGGAGCCGCCGGCGGAGTTCTCGCCGTTGGCGATAACGATATCGAGCGCGTGCTCTTCACGCAGTTTAGGCAGGAGAACTTTGACTGCTTTGCGTCCGGGGTGCCCAACGATGTCGCCGATGAAGAGAATTTTCACCCGGGAAAATTAACCGCGAAAGACGTGAAAGACACGAGGATAATTTACCAATCCTGTCCGGCTCGCGAGGACGCTCGCCCCACCTGTTTTGCTACACGGCGGCGAGGACACCAATCATCACGGCGACCAGGCAGAGGAGCAGCACCGCCTGCGTGCGGCTTAATCCCGCACGAACGAGCCGGTGCGAGAGATGGTTGGTGTCTCCAATCCAGAACGGCTTTTTGTTCAGCGTACGGAACAGGCAGACTTGCGCGAGGTCAACCAGCGGCACGGCCAGCACGAGCAGCGGCGAGAGCACGGCAAGTGGATGCGGATTATGTTTCGTGTAAAAGTGCGGCAGGATGGCCATGACCGCGAGCAGGTAGCCGACAAGATGGCTACCGGCGTCACCGAGAAAGGCGCGGGCGTTGGGAAAATTCCAGGGTAGAAACCCGATGAGCGCGCCGCACATCAGAAAGCCAATCGTCGCGACGAGATATTCACCGTTCGCCGCGGCGATGATGGCAAAGAGCGTGGCGCCAATCGCGCCCAGCCCGGCGCACAGGCCGTTCATGTTGTCCATGAAGTTGAAGGCGTTGATGACGGTGAGAATCCACAGGATGGTGATGGCGTAGCTGAAAATGTCGCTGTGGATGAAGAGCGTGATGCGCTTGCACGCCATGGCGACGGCGACAGCGACAAGCAACTGGCCGATGAATTTCGGGAGCGGCTTCAATTCGTGCTTGTCGTCAAACCAGCCAAGGAGCGTTATCGCGATCGCCCCAAAAGCGAGGGTGGCCAGTTCAAGCCCGCGCCGTTCCAGGCCGTGCGCAATCGGCTGGGTCTGGTTCAATACGTGCGCGCCCGTCTTCAGCAGAATCGCGCCGGCGACGAGCGGCAGGAGTATGCCGGTGAGCACGGCAAGTCCGCCGGCGAGCGGAACGGGCTGGTCGTGGATCTTGCGCCGGCCGGGGTTGTCCACAAGCTTGATGCGCAGGCACCATTTACGCCAGAGCGGCAACGCGAGCAGCGTCGTCAAGAACGCGCCCGCGAAGGCGGCGAGAAAATAATTGAATGGAAAGGTCATTCGTTTCCAAATCAGGCGGCGCAGCAACGCCGCCCTACCGGATGGTCAATTTCAAATAAAGATTGTAAATGGAGTCCACCATTTTTTCGACGGCGAAATTTTCGCGGACAAAGTCCGAGCCGGACCTGCCAAGTCTTTTACAAAGTGCAGGGTCATTCACAATCTGGAGCAGGCGGTTCTTCAGAGTGGTCAAATCGCCGGGCGGCACAAGAAAACCGGTTACACCGCGGAGACAGACTTCGCGCGCACCGTCGCAATCGTAGGCCACGACGGGTTTGGCGGCGGCGAGTGCCTGCGGCAAAGCGCGCGGCAATCCTTCCCGCAAGGACAGATGAACCAACGCGTCCATGATGCCGACGTATCGCGGCACTTCGGCGGGCGGAACGAGCCCGGTGAAAATGAAATGTTTCTCCAAGCCGAGAGTTCTCGCCAGATTTTCAAATCGCCCCCGCCATTCGCCGTCGCCGACGAGCAGAAATTTGATTTTCGGATTTAGGCGGACGAGTTCAGGCGCGACGGCAAACAAATCGTCGTGGCCCTTGAGCTTGAACAGCCGCGCGATCTTGCCGATGACGAAATCGCCGGGCTCGATTCCCAGTTTTTTCCGCAGCTCCAAATCATTTTTCGCCGCAAGAAACGGTTCAAGCGGAAAGCCGCTGAAGATTTTGGTATATTGCTCCGGCTTGCCTATACCTGAGGCAAGGTATTGCTCCTTCATCGCATCGGCAACGACGATGAAATGGGTTGTGGCGCGGGCGGCATATTTTTCGGCTGAGCGGAAAATGAAATTGGAAGCGGCGTCTTGGAAATTGCCGAACGACGGGCCGTGAATCGTGTGGATGATGACGGGAACACCGGCGCGTCTGGCAGCGAGCCGGCCAAGTATGCCCGCCTTGCCGCTGTGGGTGTGGACGATGTCCGGCTTTTGTTCGCGCAGGATTTTTTCAAGCTGCCGCAGCGCAAGCCAGTCCTTCGAGGGATGAATCGCCCGAATGAGTCCGGGAACGATGGTAAGGATTGAAGATTTATTTTGCTCCTCACCCCGGCCCTCTCCCCGCTTGGGCGGGGTGAGGGAGACAAAAGTTTCCAGCGAACCTTCGGGGCCGGTCGTGGGGCCGGAGATCAAGCTGACTTCGATACCGGGTTTCTGGCGCAGGCCAAGAACGGTGGCCACGGTGTTTTCCTGCGCGCCGCCAACGACGAGCCGCGTGATGATGTGGGTGACACGCATCGCGCGGTCAGGATGATTCACTTTTGGAGTTCGCGCAACCGTTCAAGAACGGTTTGGGCCTCGCCGCTGTTGGTATTGGCGGTGACGAGATAGATTTTGTAATTACGGACGGCCTCGTTGGTGTCGTGCTGGCGCCATGCGATTTCGCCGAGGCCATAGGCGACCTGGAAGGCGCTGCTGAAGGTCTGCTGCAACCGCAGGTAGTCGGCGCGCGCGGCGTCAAGGCGTCCGCTGTCGAGATTGGCGATGGCGCGGTTGAAGAGGGCGTTGTCGTTGTTGGTCTGAACCGCCAGCACACGGCTCAAGGCGGTGATTGCGGCATCATAATTCTTGATTTGGATGGAAATATAACCCTTGCTGTAAATCCATGCCGGGTCGTCGGGCACGAGCCGGAGCCTGCGGTCAATGACGCCCATCGCCTTGTCAAACAGGCCGTGCACCATGTAAGCCTGCACGGCGGCTGTGAGCAGATTGTTGTCGTCCGGGTGGCCGGCAATCTCGGTTTCGAGCAGCTCCGAGCCACGCGAGAAATTGGTTTCCTGAAAATAGGCGGCGGCGGCGAGCACGTGCAACTGGGTTTCATTGGTTCTGGCCAGCGAGAATTTTTCCGGGTCGGCCAGCGGGTCGCGCAACGCAGCCAGCGCGGGCGCGGGCAGATGAGCCATCAGGTAAATCTGGGCCAGCCAGAGGCGCGCGGGCAGATTGTCCGGCGCCAATGTACGGACGCGATCAAACGAGGCGACGGCCTGGCGGAAATAACCGTTGTTGGCCGCCAGGTTGACGCCATTTTCGAAACAAAAGCTCGGTTCGTCGAACGGCCCGTTGGCGTTCAAGACTTCACTCCACGTCTGGTATCTGCCGAACTGGTCAGTGGTGGCTTTGGATAAATCAACGGCCGTGGCGGCGCCGGCACGCATGGATTTGTTGAATTGAAGGTTGATCTGGGCGACGACGTTGTCAGGGTTGAGCTTTTGCGCATCATCAAAGCGCGCGGCGGCCTCTTCCCATTCGCCGGCACGCTGCAATTCAACCCCAAAGAAATCCAGGCAGCGGGAGTAATAGGCCCCGGCCAGAATGGCCATCTGGTCGGGTTCGCGCGGCACATTAAAGATATCCAGACATTTCTCGCCCCAAGTCCGCGGGGCATTCGGGTCGGGCGGCGTGACGGCATGTTCTATGGGCGCAAACGCCTGGGCCGCAGCCTGCGTCCAGAATTTTTCATTTTCCGCGATTAAACTTTTGTCCGGCAACGGCGGCAGCAGGGTGTCCGCCGGCAGCGCCGTCATTTTGTAGACCAGGCCGTGCGGCTCCAGATAAAACCGCTCGAAGTAGTAGCCGAAGCTCGGATGGAGGTAGTAAATATCATTGGTCCGGGCCAAGAGGGCCAAAAGCTGGACCAGTCCATACGGGTTGAGCGCGTTGGTCTGGGTGGCGGATACAACTTCCGGCCAGCGTTGCGGAAAGTTCTGGTGCAAAAAGCGGTGATAGGCGGGCGCCACAAGCGATTGGGTTTCGACCGGCACAAAATCCCGCTCCCGACCAGCCCGCACCAACGCCGACTGCACCAGCTCCAATTGCTGGGGGTCATCGCTCAACAAAAAGCCGCCTGCCGCCGGCAGCTTTTCCCGGACGAGAAAGGTATAATTCCGGAACGTGTCGCCATTTGTGTCGCGGATCTGCGGCGCGTTCCGGTAAGTCAGCCCAGCCACCACCACGATGCCCAGCAACCACACGCCTGCGATGACGAAGCGATTCAATAATGCCGGTTGACGGTTCTGCCGATTCGCAATTTTTTTACCAAATATCAGCAGGAAATAGCCGCAATAGTAACCGATGCCCAACGCCAGCAGGTAATAAAACAGCAGGCCAAATCCCGTGTGCCGGGGACTGAACGGCGGATCAAAAACCAGCCAGAGACACCCCACCAGGAAAACGGCGTGGAGCAGATGAAACATGAAGCTCGCCAGCGCCACGCCAATCCTGCTGGAGTCACCGAAGGACGATTTCCAGCGGATTGAAAGCACGAGCAGCGGCATCAGGTAGGCCAGCAACAAGGCCTCGTATTCAAGATGTTGTTGTGGATGGAAGATGCAGGCGAAGTAGGCCCTCAAGACGCCATACTGCGGCGACAGGTCAAATTTCAAATACTGCCAGAACGTGACCGGCATTTTATGGGCAGCCACCGCCAACAGTGGCAGCAGCAGACAGAACAAAAGCCCCGCCAGCCCGCAAAGCAACATCCGCCTAATAAAGCGCCAGTTGAAAAAGCCGAGGCCGCGCAGCCACACAATCGCCACCAGAAACAGCGGGAAGAAACCCGTCATGCCCCAATCGTCCGTCATCCCCGCGGCATAAACGAATGCGGCAACATACAATCGCCATTCCCGCTCATCCAACCGGTATTCCAGCAGCGACCAGATCACGAACGCGAACAGCAACAGGTCGAACATCTCGCCCGTCCAGTTGGTCGCACGCTCCCAAAACGTGAGTTGCAAACCGCAGACCAGCACGGCCAGCAGCGGCGGCAGCCAGGCGCTGCCGGTCGTCAGGAATGAAAAATCGCTTTTTTCACGCTCGCGCTGCGCGTCCGTCCGGTCATGCGGCAGCAGCGACACCGATCGCGCCAGCAGGGCAAGCGCGAGCGCCGCGCAGACGGCGGAAAACAAATTCAGCGCGAGCGGAATCACCATTGCGGGCAGCCAGCGAAGCGGGTATGTAACCAGAAAGGTGATGGGATTCAACACCTCCGGCTGCCACGTCCAGCCGGAAATTTTGGCCACGGAGGCGACGTTGAACAAAGACACCCAATGATTCAGCGTCAACCAATAAACCAGCAGCATCCCGACAGCCAGCAACCACGGCAGCCAGCGCGGAACAAAATTTGTCCGCGGGTCAGTTTGCGTTTCCATCGGCATGAGTTGAGCCAGTTGAATCCATATTTTGCGATTTGGCAAGATTTTGTCCCGCGCGCAAATCCGCCACGCATTCCACGTGCTGCGTCTGCGGGAACATGTCCAGCGGCTGCACGCGTGCCAATTCAAAGACACCTTCCGCGCATAAAACGTTCAAGTCCCGCGCCATCGTCGCCGGATGACACGACACATAAACGATTTGCGCCGGCCTGGTCTCGCGGAGCAATTGCAGGATCTCCTGCTGGCAACCCTTGCGCGGCGGATCGAGAATCACCGCAGCAGCCTCCGGTGATATTTTTTTGAGCAGTTCCGGCAGGACGTCCTCGACCCTGGCGGAAATAAATTCGCCGTTGGAAACCTTGCGCGTCGCGGCATTGCGCCGCGCCGACTTGATGGCGAGCTGGTCATATTCAACGCCGACAAACGATTCAACCGCGTCCGCCATCTCAATGCCGAAAAATCCGACGCCGCAATACAAATCAACCAAATGCCGCACGCCGCTCGCCCGCAAAAATTCGCGGACTGTCCCGACGAGTTTCGGCAGCAGGAAAAAATTATTCTGGAAAAATGAATCCGGCGGCACGTCCCAGTTTTCCGGCTGCACGCGCAGCACGACCTTGATTCCGCCCTTCGGCGGCGGATTGGCCCGGACATGAAGGATTTGTTCGTTCAACGCAGGCTCGGCGATTTTACATTCCCGGATGTCCTCAACCAAGCCGCAGTCAGCGCGGATAAAGCCGATGTTCAGCTTTTGCTCCGGCTTGTTCCATTGGCTGCGAATCATGATGCGATTGCGGTAGCCGTAAGGCTGCGGGCATGGAATGACCGTAGCAATTTTATCCGACGGAATTTTTCCGACACGCTCGAACAGATCCGAAATCTGCTTGTGCTTCAACTGCAACTGTGAAGGGTAGGCGACATGCTGATACTGGCAGCCGCCGCACGCACCGAAGTAACGGCATTCCGGTTCGACGCGCTCCGGCGACGGCTTCTCCACGCGCAATAATTTCGCACGGGCGAAATTCGTTTTGACCTCGGTGATTTCAGCGGCAACGGTCTCGCCGACCAGCACGAACGGCACGAACACAACAAAATCATCCACACGCCCGACGCCTTCGCCGCCGAACGCGATGTCATTAATTGTCAGGGTAATCTGGTCGCCAATTTTTAAGGGCACGCGGGCAGTTTAGAAAAGAAACGCGCAGGAAAAAGATTTTTCGGGTAGCGGCGTCTCGACAGAGCACCGCCATCTGAAAAATTAAAAGAATGCAGCGCTCTGCCGAGACGCCGCTATGATTTTTTAAAACCGGCGATGGCGTCCTTCATCTCGTTGAAATGGATGTCGGGATTGCCCGCGTCGGTGACGTGGACAATTTTTCCGTCCAGCCCGATGAGAAAGCTGACGCGTTTGGCCATGTTTCTGCCGTCCATCTTCACGCCGTAGATGTCCGCGATTTTTCCGTCCGTGTCGGCCAGCAGCGTAAAGTTCAAATTATACTTGGCGATGAACTGCTTGTGGCTGTCGGCGGAATCGAAGCTGACGCCGATGACCTCGACATTGTCCTTCTGCAAATCACCCATGCGGTCGCGGAAGCCGCACGCCTCCTTGGTGCAACCACCGGTGAAATCCTTTGGATAAAAATAGAGCAGCACGATTTTTTTGCCGGCGAGGTCGGTCAGGTTGACGGTCTTGCCGTCCTGATCCAGGCCGGTGAACGCCGGCGCAGTGTCGCCAGCCTGGGGCATGGCAGCCTGAACCGCTGTAGCGGAAACCAGCATTGAACCTGCAATCAACAATGTCGTGAACCAATTTGTTTTCATGGCGAATGTCCTTTCTTTTGTGTTTGACGGAAATTCTGGCGGAACGTTCATGTTTTTGCACCACGTAATTTCACGCCCTTGAGTTTTTCGACAAATCCGACAAATCCGACGGCCTGCTTTTTCAAGCGCTCCAGCAATTCGGCATCCTTTATCCGACCCGAATCATCCAGCAGGTTGTAAATCTGCGGCAGGAAAACGCGTTCGGGATAAAGATAGGCGTTACGGTAGCCAAAAATCGCCTGAAGTTGCTCGACCGGGCGAAGCGCGCCCCATATTCCCGCCGCCAAGCCGGTGAAACACACCGGACGATGCTCGAAGCTTTCGGGAAACTTCAGCATGTCTATGAAATACTTCAAAACGCCGGGCACGCTGCCGTTGTATTCGGGCGTCACAACGTGCAGCCCGGAAGATTGCAGAACAGCGTCAACAAACGGCAGGAAAGATTTCGGCTTTTCGGCGTAGGAGGCCGGCGAAAAAATCTCCGGCGGTAGTTTCGCCAGGTCCAAAACGTGCAACGGCACCCCCAACTCCCTGTAAAATTCCTCGACATGCGCCGCGACTTTTCGCGTGTTGCTGCCGGGCCGGTTTGTGCCGATGACCAAGGTAATCACGGCCATCAATTTAGATTATGCCATGATTTCGGCAAATTTAATCTTGCCGGCGCGCTCGCGGCCAGCGGCGCAGACCATTTTGCAGCCACAACCACCAGACCATCCAGAAGGCCTCGACGACAATATGGCGCGACAATTTGGAACTGCCTTCGACGCGCTCGGTGAAGGTGATCGGAACTTCGGTGATGTGAAATCCATCTCGCCAGAGCCGGTGCGTCATCTCGATCTGAAAGCTGTAACCGTTCGAGTGGATCTGATCAAGATTGATGGCCTGGAGCGAGCGTCGCCGGAAACATTTATAACCGCCGGTGGGGTCGGTGAACGGCATGCCGGTGATGATCCAGACATAGATGCCAGCGCAACGGCTAAGCATGAGCCGTTTGAGCGGCCAATTCAGCACGCGCACGCCGCCGGAATAGCGGGAGCCAATCACGAGGTCGGCATCCTGGGCGGCCTTGAGAAAATTCGGAATTTCGTCCGGGTCATGCGAAAAATCGCAGTCCATCTCGAAGATGAATTCGTATTTGTTTTCCAGCGCCCATTTGAATCCGGCGATATAGGCGCGGCCCAACCCGTTTTTCTTCTGTTCGTGCAGGACATGAACCTGCGGGTGTTTCGCGGCGAGTTCGTCCGCGATCTTCCCCGTGCCGTCCGATGAATTGCCGTCCACCACCAGCACGTCCATGCCGGCGGGCAGCGACAAAAGCTTTTGCACCATGCGCGGGAGATTTTCCCGTTCATTGACGGTCGGCACGATGATGAGCGTCTGGTTCATGGGCGACGGCGCAGAACTTATCGGGAAACACGGCGAAAACAAGCGGCAGTTTGGTTCAAGCCGGAAATTTCGCCTTTCGGCGCAACAGCGGCTTCAGTGGGCATTCGTCGCAGCGCGGTGTGCGCGTCCGGCAAAAATGCTTACCGACCATCACCAATTGCGCGTGATAATCCTGCCAGTAATCCAGGCGCGCCGCGCCGGTCTTTTGATTCAATGCCGATTCGCAAATATGCTTCAGATTGTCGTAGCCGGCGTCCTGCGCGCACCAGCCGTGTCTCGAAAAAATCCGCTTCGTGTAGGCGTCAATCACAAAGCTGGGATGCTCACCGGCGTAAAGCAGCATGCTGTCCGCCGTCTCCGGCCCGATGCCGTTGACGGCCAGCAGCCGTTCGCGGACTACAGAAGTTTCATCTGCAAAAAGCCGCTTCAAATCGCCGCCAAAATCCACAAGGAGCACGCGCAGAAACGACCGTAGCCGCCGCGCCTTTACGTTAAAATATCCGGCAGGCCTGATGAGTTCCGCCAGCCTCGCCTCCGTCAGGGCGAACATTGTTTCCGGTTCCAGCACCTGCGCGGTTTTGAGATTGGCGATGGCGCGCTCGACATTCGACCATGCCGTGTTTTGCGTGAGAATCGCGCCGACACAGACTTCAAACGGTGTTTCGCCGGGCCACCAATGCTGATGGCCTGAACGCGCGCGCATTAGTTGATAGGCGCGACGCAATTTGGCAGCATTGCGGGTTATCTTTGCCATGCGGATTTTTACCAGACCAGCGGCGCGGATTGAAGTTTGATTGCTTCATACCGTCCGCGCGCCTAATCTTCGCGCCATGTTTGCCTCGTTGATTTCAGGTCTGCTCAACATAGATTATCTGATTCATAATCCATGGCTATTCCTGGTATTCGCGTTCCAGGTCTGGATGTTTATTGACGCAGTGCGGCGGCAGGAATGGCTTTGGGCGGTGTTTATTTTCATCAGCTTCGGACTGACGGCGTTGATTTACTTTTTTCTGGTTTATCGCGCTGCCGCGCCGTCGGTCACGCGCGGCTTCGAGCTGCCCGGCGCACAGAGCCGCAAACGCATCAAGCAGCTTCAGGCGCAAATCCACCACATCGGCAACCCCTATCACCATTTCCAGCTTGGCGACATTTATTTCCAGCGCGGAAATCTTGCCGAGGCGGAAAAATGTTATCGCGCTGCGCTCGAACGCGATGCGACCGACATTGACGCCCGCGCACATCTTGGCCAATGCCTCGTCCGCATGAATCGTCCGGCCGAGGCGCGGCCACTTCTCGAAAGCGTCATGCACGAGAAGCCCGACCACGATTATGGCCACACGATGATGGCGCTGGCCGAAACGCTTACCGCGCTTGGCGAAACCGATAACGCGCTTCAATACTGGCAGCACGTCACACAAAACCATTCCTACCCGCGCGCCAAGGTGCAACTGGCTGAACTTTACATCGCCAAAAATCAACCCGACCTCGCCCGCGCCGAACTCAAGGACGTTTTGAGCGACGACGTTCACGCGCCGTCGTTCCAGCGTAAACGCGACCGCGTCTGGGTCCGCCGCGCAAAGAGTTTGATGGGGAAATTGGAATGAAAAAGAAAGCGCTTATCACTCTTGCGATAATAATCGCCTTTGCTGCAATCTTTATTTGGCGATTAATTCCAGGGTCAAATACAACACTTATTCAAAGTTTGGAGCGCTTGAAGGCCGAAGACATCCGTGCGCAAAAGGTTGGTGACATATCCATTAATGGATACGAAGAGAATTTAATAAGACGTCACCTTGTCCAGCGAGGCTATCTAGTCAGCGTCGCCTTTGAAATGCCAAATACGCGCATGGAAACGGAACAAGCTACCCTCCTCTGGGATACGTTGCTTATGTTCCGTGATAAGGATTGTTCTCCAGTAGCGAATTTTAGTTTTTGGCCTGCTGATGGCTCTACGAATATTTTGTATGTAACTGTGAGAGACCTGCCAACTCGGATTCCGCAATGGAAAACAATGTTGCTGAAACAAGACAAAAGCACTGTGGAAGCAAAACGTTTGCAAGGGCCATCAGGAGCGCCTGAATCCTTTCCGAATCCATAATCAGCTTTTGCCTTTCTCGCACGCACGAATTTCTCCATCATAGGCGAGTGTCAAATTTAATCGCCATCGTTGGCCGGCCAAACGTCGGCAAATCCGCGCTGTTCAATCGCATAATCAAGAAGCGCATTGCGATTGTGCATGACCAGCCCGGCGTCACGCGCGACCGCGTCACCGCCGAGGCCGAGTGGGGTGGAAAATCGTTCACGCTGGTGGACACCGGAGGCATCGGCCTGCTGCGCCGCGAAAAATCCGACGACATCATCATCAAGGCTGCGCTCGAACAAGTCGAAATAGCGATCGAAGCCGCGAACGCAATCATCCTTGTGGTCAACGTGCAGGAAGGCATCGTGCCGCTCGACCGCGAAGTCGCGCAGCATCTCCACAAGAGCGGCAAGCCGGTGTTCGTCGCGGTCAACAAGGTGGACACGCACCGGCTCGAAGGCGCGACAACGGAATTTTCCCAGCTCGGCTTTGAGAAACTTTTCCCCGTCAGTGCGATTCACGGCGAAGGCATTCAGAATTTGATGAATGAGGCGACGGCGGCTTTGCCGCCGGGTGACAAGTTACAAGAGACAAGTGACACGAATGCGCCCGCCGATGAAGCCGGGGAAACCCCGCCACCTGTCACCCGTCACGCGTCGCCTCTCAAGCTCGCCATTGTTGGCCGCCCCAACGTCGGCAAATCGTCCATCATCAACGCGCTCACGCAATCCAAGCGTGTCATCGTCACGCCGATTCCCGGCACGACGCGCGATGCCATTGATGTGCCGTTCGAGGTCGAGGCTGACGGCATCCGGCAGCAATACGTCCTGATTGACACCGCCGGGATACGGAAGGCGCGGCGCGTGGACGATTCGATTGAGTATTTCAGCGTCAAGCGTTCCGAGGATTCCATCGAGCGCAGCGACATCACGGTCCTGGTGATTGACGCCGAAGCCGGCATCACCGAGCAGGACAAAAAGATCGCCGACGTCATCGTCGAGAGCCGCAAGGCGTGCATCCTCGTCGTCAACAAATGGGATTTGTTCAAGACGGAGGTCCTCAAGGCGCGAGAAGACGAAATCGAGCGGCGCAATCGCAAGGAGCGCACCGAGGGCCAGCCAAAGGAACTGACCACGCTCAGCGAATTTGCCGAATGGGTGCAGCGAAAATTGTTTTTCCTCGATTACGCGCCGGTGATTTTCACCTCGGCCAAATCCGGTTTTCACCTGGACCGGCTGCTCGAAGCCATCCGCTATGTAGCCGCGCAGTTGCAGCAGAAAATTCCGACGGCCATTTTGAATCGCACCATCAACGACGCCGTCGAACGCCGCCAGCCGGTCAGCGCGATGGGGCACCGGCTGAAATTTTTCTACGCGACGCAGGTCCGGCAGGCTCCGCCAACGTTTCTGCTGTTCGTGAACCGCGACGAATTATTTTCGGAACAATACAAAAAGCATCTGGCGACCGAACTGCGCACGGCGTTCGGCTACGAAGGCTGCCCGATCGTGCTGGTGCCAAAAGCGCGCCCCAAAACCATCGAGCCGGTGCGTAAATTCAAGCCGGCTCACCAAAAACCAACCGGAAAGGCGGGAAGAGTTGAGGCCCACCGGAAGGCACGGCATGAAAGATATTCCCGCACGAGCGTAAAAAAACCGCGCTGAAAACTTGTTCACCGCGGGGAATAAGTTGCAAATTCGTAACGTTGGCGCGGAAATCCCATTGATTTTATTTGGGAATAACGCATTTGTAACTTTTATGAAAATTTTTCTTGAATTCCACAACAGGTAGTGGCAAGATAGCGCCCGTTCCCCAACTAATAGGGGGTACGAATGTCGGTAAAAGTCAGTTTTCGGTGGTAAATTAACAGTTTTTGAGGCCCGGCTGGGTTCTGCTTTGCCTGAAACCGCCGGGCATTGACATCTAGAAAATTTAATGAGGAGACAATCATGATTGACGCACGCGAGGAAGTTTTGGCCCCGGCTTCGCACGCCGGACATCGCCGCACCACAAAAGTAAGCGCATCACGGGAATCAAAAGGCGGCAAAAGCACGGGGAAAAAATTCCTGGCCATTGAGCGCATTTTCAGCAACCCGAAAATCAAGCCATTCGACCAGATCGAATGGGAAAAGCGCACCGCCGAAATCACCGACGACGCGAACAAGGTGATTTTCAAGCAGGAAAACGTCGAGGTGCCCAAGTCGTGGTCGCTGCTCGCCACCAAGGTGGTCGTTTCGAAATATTTTTACGGCGAGCAAAACACCTCCGAGCGCGAAACCTCCGTGCGCCAGCTCATCCACCGCATCTGCCGGACGATCGCGGACTGGGGCATCGCGGACGGCTACTTCAGCAAGTCCGATGGCGAGGTTTTTTACGAGGAACTTTCCTGGCTGTGCGTGAACCAGTGCGGCGCGTTCAATTCGCCGGTCTGGTTCAACGTCGGGCTGTTCCACCAATACGGCATCGGCAAGAAATCCGGCAAGGGCAACTGGTTTTACAACCGCAAGACCGGCGAGGCCGAGCGCGCGGCCACGCAATACGAGTATCCGCAGGGCAGCGCGTGCTTCATCCAGTCCGTCCAGGACAACATGGAGGACATCATGCGGCTCGCGTCCAGCGAGGCGATGCTGTTCAAATACGGCTCCGGCACCGGCACGGACCTGTCGCCGCTGCGGTCGAGCAAGGAAAAATTGAGCGGCGGCGGCCGGCCCAGCGGCCCGATGAGCTTCCTGAAGGTTTATGACCAGGTTGCCAACGTCGTGAAGTCAGGCGGCAAGACGCGCCGCGCGGCCAAGATGAACACGTTGCGCGACTGGCACGGCGACATCGAGGAATTCATTGACGCGAAGCAAAAGGAGGAACGGAAGGCATGGGCGCTGATTGAACAGGGTTACGACGGTTCATACAATGGCGACGCCTACGGCAGCGTGATGTATCAGAACGAAAATCTTTCCGTGCGCGCCAGCGACGAATTCATGACCGCCGCGCTCGCCGGCAAAGAATGGTGGACACGCTCCATCACCACTAACAAGCCGCTCGATAAAAAGGACGCTGCCAAGCTGCTTTACAAAATCGCCGAGGGCACCCACATCTGCGGCGATCCCGGAATGCAATACGACGGCGCCATCCAGAAATGGCACACGTGCAAGGGCACCGAGCCGATTCACTCGACGAACCCGTGCAGCGAATACGTCTTCATCAACAACACCGCCTGCAATCTCGCGTCGCTGAACCTGATGAAGTTCAAGCGCGAAGACAGCAAATTTGACGTGGAACGATTCAAGGCGGCGGTTCGGATTTTCATCACCGCACAGGAAATCCTCGTGGACAACGCCAGCTATCCGACGAAGGACATTGCCGAAAACTCCCACATTTATCGGACGCTCGGCCTCGGCTACGCGAACCTCGGCTCGCTTTGCATGAGCTACGGGCTGCCTTACGACAGCGATGAAGGCCGCGCGCTCGCCGGCGCCATCACGGCCATCATGACCGGTCACGCCTACGAGCAGAGCGCGGAAATCGCCGCGAACATCGGCGCGTTTCCGGGCTATCGCGATGCCCGTTGCGCGCATGTTTCCAAGCCGCTGGCGAAGGACAACGTGGATTCCATGCTCGGCGTCATCAAGCTGCATCGCGAAGCCGTTGAGACAATCCAGCCCAGTCGGGAATTCAATTATTTGAAGGTCGAGGCGCGCAAATCATGGGACGGCGCGCTCGCCAAGGGCCGCCAGCACGGCTATCGCAACGCGCAGGTCACCGTGCTCGCGCCGACCGGCACCATCGCGTTTTCGATGGACTGCGACACGACCGGCATCGAGCCTGACATCGCGCTCGTCAAATACAAGCTGCTCGCGGGCGGCGGCATGTTGAAAATCGTCAACCGCGGCGTGCCCGACGCATTGCGGCGGCTCGGTTACGGCGAAGCTGAAAATAAACACATCATCGCCCACATCGAAAAACACGACACGATTGAAGATGTCGAGGAAAACGGCACGACCATCCGCAGCGGCCTCAAGCCGGAGCATCTGCCGGTTTTCGACTGCGCGTTCAAGCCGCATCGCGGCAGGCGCAGCATCGGTTATCTCGCGCATTTGAAAATGATGGCCGCCGCGCAACCGTTCATCAGCGGCGCAATTTCCAAGACTGTCAACATGCCGAAGGAATGCACCGTCGAGGAAGTCCGCGACACCTACGTCCAGGCGTGGAAGATGGGTTTGAAATGCGTGGCGATTTATCGCGACGGCTCGAAACGTTCGCAGCCGCTCAACACGAAAAAGACGAACGAGGGCGGCGAGAAAGCAGCTTCCCCCAACGCTTCCGCGCTCGAAGCCCGCATCAAGGAACTCGATGCCGAAATCGCCAAACTGCGCGTCAATTCCGGCAAGCCGCTGCGCCGCCGGCTGACCGACACGCGCACGGCGGTCACGCACAAGTTCGACATCGCGGGCCACGAGGGCTATCTCACAGTCGGCCTATTTGATGATGGCCACCCCGGCGAATTGTTTGTCACGATGGCGAAGGAAGGCTCGACCATCGGCGGCTTGATGGACACGATTGGCACCTTGACGAGCATGTCGCTGCAATACGGCGTGCCTCTGGAAACATTGTTGAGGAAATTTGCGCACCAGCGTTTTGAGCCGAGTGGTTTCACCAAAAACCCCGAAATCCGCAGCGCTTCCTCGATCATTGACTATGTGTTCCGCTGGATGGCGTTCCAATTCATCCCCGGATACCGCGATACTATCAATGCCGCGCGCACCCAGCCGGAACTATCCATGCCCGGCCTGCTCGAAGAGATGAAAAAAAAAGTGAACCGGCCGGTGCCTGAACTGCCGATGGCCGAGGACACTGACGTCGTCGAAGTGAAAAGCGGCAACGGCCACAGCCACATGGCCCATTCACTGACCTCGATGATCACCAACCAGCAGGATGCGCCGACGTGTCCCAGTTGCGGCCACGTCGCCGTGCGCAACGGCGCGTGTTACAAATGTCTGAATTGCGGTGAAAGCCTCGGTTGCTCCTGAGAAACCAGGCGGAGGACGCAGGCCGGGGGATTTTGATTCTCCGGCCTGTTTTGTTTTCATGCGCTTGTCTCCGCCTGCTGCCGTGATTAAACTCCGGCCATGAGCGATACTTCCTTTGTCATGCGAGAGGATCCCTGGCGCATTTTCCGCATCATGTCCGAGTTCGTGGACTCGTTCCAGACGCTTTCGCAAATCGGCCCCGCCGTCACCATCTTCGGCTCGGCACGGATGAAACCCAGCGACAAATATTATCGCGCCGCGACCGCCATCGCCAGGGGTCTCGCCCAGCACAACCTCGCCGTCGTCACCGGCGGCGGTCCGGGCATCATGGAGGCCGCGAACAAGGGCGCGGCGCAGGGCGGCGGCAAATCCGTCGGCCTCAACATCGAACTGCCGCAGGAACAAAACGGCAACCGTTTCGCCAATGTGCCGCTACACTTCCATTACTTTTTTGCGCGAAAGGTCTGCTTCGTCAAATACAGCCTTGGCTTCATTTACATGCCCGGCGGCTTCGGCACGCTGGACGAATTGTTTGAGGTCCTGACGCTCGTACAAACCGAGCGCATCCCGCAATTTCCGCTCATCCTCTTCGGGAGCGAACATTGGAAGGGACTGCTGCACTGGATGAAAGCCGAATTGCAAACCCGTCACGGCTACATCGGCGCCAAGGACCTCGACCTCCTCAAAATCACAGACGATGCTGACGAAGCCGTCCACATCATCCTAGATTACGAGCGCCACATCGGCACGCCCGCATCCATGTCCAAGGCATTCGCGTGAAATGCGCCCGTTGATCCAGGAAATACAAACTGCGCTCACGCCCGAATCGCTCGTCGAAAATCTGCGCTTGTCGCACCGAAGCGAAGCAAAGGCGGACGGGATCGTGCTGCTCCGCACTTCGGCATTTGATTCGCCGTCAGCGCGCTATTCCTTCGTTGCGGCGAATCCTTTTCTGGTTTTCAAATCCTTCGGCTCGCGCTGCGAAATTATTTCCTGCCATCAACCATCAACTATCAACCATCAACTTCAGTTTGGAAATCCCTGGCATCTGCTTGATGTGCTCATGGCTCAATTTGAAATATTGGATGATATTGACCTGCCATTTCCGCTCGGCGGCTGCTTCGGTTTCTGGGGCTACGACCTGAAAAATTTCACCGAGCCGAAACTTCCGCGCCGGGCCGTCAACGATCTGGAATTGCCGGATTGCCACGTCGGCTTTTACGACAGCCTCGTCGTTTTCGATCATCAACTCGGGAAAATTTTCATCGTCTCGACCGGATTGAGCGCCGATGGTTCGCGAAACGAATCACGAGCCGGCCGGCGGCTGGAGTTTTGGAAATGCCAGTTGTCGCAAACCCTCACCTCGGCCCTCTCCCTTTCCGAAAGGGAGAGGGAGAATGTGTCGCCGGCCGGAGAAAGTTTGGATGACGCCCGGCCTGACTCCGACACGCGGCAGCTTCCCCCTCTCCCGGGGGAGAGGGCCGGGGTGAGGGCGAGCGTCATTTCAAACGTCTCAAAAAACGATTTCATTTCCGCCGTCGAGCGCGTCCAGCGTTACATCCGCGCCGGCGACATTTACCAGGTCAACCTGTCACAGCGCCTGACGGCTCAATACCAATTGTCCGGCTTGCCGCGGCGAAGCGCTTTGGCGGAGCCGGGGTGGGAACTGTTTGAAAAATTAAACGCCGTTTCGCCCGCGCCGTTCTCTGCATTTCTCGATTGCGGCGAATTCCAGATTGCCTCGTCGTCACCGGAACAGTTTCTGCGCATGAGCGGCTCGCAAATCGTCACGCGCCCGATCAAGGGCACTCGCCCGCGCGACGCCGACCCGACGCGCGATGCGCAGCTTGCCTACGAACTTCAGACCAGCCCGAAGGAGCTCGCCGAACTGGTGATGATCACAGACCTGCTCCGCAACGATCTTGGCAAAGTCTGTGAATACGGCTCCGTGCAAGTGCCGGATTTGGCGCGGTTGGAAAAATTCGCGCAGGTGCAGCATCTCGTTTCAACCGTCGAAGGCCGGTTGCGGAAAGACGTGACACATTTTGCCGCGTTCGGGTCGTGTTTCCCCGGTGGCAGCATCACCGGCGCGCCGAAATTCCGCGCGATGGAAATCATTGACGAACTGGAGCCTATTTCGCGCGGGCCTTATTGCGGCGCGATTGGATATCTCGGTTTCAACCGTGAAAGCCAGTTGAGCGTCACGATTCGCACGGCGGTTTGCAAAGACGGCCTGGCGCATTTCAACACCGGCGCCGGCATCGTAGCCGATTCCATTCCCGATGCGGAATACGAAGAGACATTGGCTAAGGCGCGCGGATTTTTCGATGCACTCGTAAATTGCAGGAGCCGACGTGAGGAGGCTCTGACTAAAATTCAAACGAACGATTTTGAAGTTTGAGCCTCGTTGCCTCGGCTGCTACGAAACGAATGGCCTGCTTCACATTCTCCACCAGCATCTCGACGGGCATATAAATGCCGGTTTTGGACGAAACCGGACGATCTTTTTTAGAAACGAATTTCACGAATCGCCACGAGTTTTAAAAAAGCCCTGAATTTAATTCGTGAAAATTAGTGTAATTCGTGTCTTTTTCCCCCTGCGCCTTTGCGCTAAAAATGGGTGTGCTCGTCTTTCTCAACGGACATTTTTTGCCCGAAGCGCAGGCGGTCGTTCCCGTGAACGACCGCGGCTTTTTGCTCGGCGACGGGCTGTTCGAAACGATGCGCGTTGTTCGCGGCAAGCCGTTTCGCTTCGCGGAGCACTTGGAGCGCATGGCGCGCGGCGCGGACTTCCTGAAAATCAAATTGCCGTTCACGCCGAAAGAAATGGAAAATTTCGCAGGGCGGCTCATCGAAGAAAATCAAATGCCCGAAGCCATTCTGCGCCTGACGCTGACGCGCGGACCGGGCGGTCGTGGTTACACTCCGGACGGGAAAAGCAGACCAACGGTCGTGATGACGCTCCACCCCGCGCTGCCGCCGCCGAATCCGGCTGGATGGAATTTAATCACGTCTTCGTTTCGGATTCCCGCCGCCGACCCGCTTTCGGCGTTCAAGACGACGAGCAAGATTTTGAACATAATGGCGCGCGCCGAAGCTATCGAAAAGGGCGCGGACGAGGCGCTGCTACTCAACACGAATGGCGAAGTGGCCGAGACCGCCGGCGGCAATTTGTTTTGGGTCCACGATGACGCCATTTGCACCGTGCCGACCGGGCACAGTGTGCTGCCGGGCGTCACGCGCGCGGTCGTCCTCGAAATCTGCCATTCGCTAGGCCTGGAAACGAACACCTACGTGATCAAGCCGGTGGCACTGCGGAGTTCCAATGGCCTTTTCGTCACGCAAAGTGCGTTGGGCATCGTGCCGGTGGTGACATTCGACGGCACGCCAGTCACTTCTTCACTTCTGGTGGATCAAATTGCGCAAGCCTACCACGAAATGCTGCTCCAACCGTGAGTTCATTTATGACGCCGCTAAGCTCATCGGCAACGCTATGCTGAATCAGCGTTGATTTTGCGATGACTTCAAACTTGGGTCGGAAGGGAGCTTGTGGCTTAATTCCGCCGTGCCTCGCCGCTCCGGACCAAAATACCAGATGCCCGGCTCACGCCGCAAAAGACGCGGCGGTGGGCTGCGCTGGATCGTGGCGCTGGCGCTTGTAGCCGGCGCGATTTGGTTTTGGCGGGAGCACGAGCAACCAAAGAAAGTTGTTCACGCGCCCGTGCCCGCGCCGGCGGCAGCTAGGCCGCAAGTCCAGCCGCTGACAATCTCGCGCCAGTCGCCTGCGGATTTTCCGCGACCCGTTCACGACGTATTGGAGGCGCAAATCGCGCTGGCGCGGCGTGGCATTTCACCGGGTTCAATTGACGCCGCGCTCGGCTCGCAAACGCGCTCGGCGATTTCGGTTTTTCAAGGAATCGAAAACCTGCCCCAGACCGGAAAACTCGACGCTGATACGCGCGCAAAGCTGACCCTCGACGCGCCCGTTCTGACTGGTTACACCGTGACGACGAACGACCTCGCGCGCCTCCAACCACTCGGCAAAACATGGCTGGCCAAGTCACAGCAAACCGTGCTGGATTTCGAGACCGAACTCGAACTCGTCGCGGAGAAAAGCCATTCGCATCCATTGCTGATTAAAAAGCTGAATCCGAACGCGAACTGGACGAATCTCTTTGCCGGAACCGTTTTGAAAATTCCTGATGTGGCCTATCCAGAGCCAGACGACAAGGCGGCGTTTGTGGTCATTCATTTGTCGGGTAACTTCCTGGAGGCATTCGACGGGCAGACCAATCTGTTGGCGCATTTTCCTTGCAGCATTGCGGCGAAAGTTGAAAAAAGGCCGGTGGGCGAATTGCACGTTGTCGCAGTCATCCCGCAACCGAACTACACGGTGGATCCGGAGCTTTTTCCAGAATCGGACGAATTGCAGGCCATCGGCCACAAGCTGATTCTGCCGCCCGGGCCGAAAAATCCCGTTGGCGTGGCGTGGATTGGGTTGGATAAAACCGGTTACGGCATCCACGGCACGCCCGCGCCGGAGCAAATCGGACGGACGGAATCGCACGGCTGCTTCCGGCTGGCGAACTGGGACGCGGAGTTTTTGCTGAAGCTGGCGTGGATCGGCATGCCAGTGCTCGTCGAACCGTGATGGTGGCCGGCGCAAGTAACGATTCCAAAATTGCCCTGAAATTATCATTGTCCGTGTGCGCGATTTGCCGTAACTAATCAGTGAACTTAAACAGAGGAAATTTATGACAACTGGAATTATGCTGGCAGAACCGTCAACCGTCGCGCTTGTTGGCTTGGGTGTTATCATCGTCATCGTCGTGGCCGCGCTGTTCATCGGCCTGTTTGTGATGGGCGTCTACAACAAGCTTGTCACGATGCGCAACCGCTACAAAAACGCCTACGCGCAGATTGACGTGCAGCTCAAACGCCGCTACGACCTGATTCCGAATCTCGTCGAGACGGCCAAGGGCTACATGGCACACGAACGCGGCACGCTGGAAGCCGTGACGGCGGCGCGCAACATCGCCTACGCCGCGTCGAAAGCCGCCGCCGCCAACCCGGGCGATGCCACCGCGATGAAAAGCCTGGCTTCGGCTGAAACCGGTCTCGGCGGCACATTGAGCCGGCTGATGATGGTTTCGGAGCAGTATCCCGACCTGAAGGCGAACCAGAACATGATGCAACTCACGGAGGAGCTGACCTCGACGGAAAACAAAATCTCCTTCGCGCGGCAGGCTTACAACGATTCCGTGATGACCTACAACACCGACCGCGAAGTGTTTCCAAGCAACATGATTGCTGGCATGTTCAACTTTGCAGCGGCTGAATTGTTTGTCATAGACAAGCCGGAACAAAAAGACGCCCCAAAGGTCTCCTTCTCCTGAAATTTGCGATATGCGGTTTACGATTTACGCGCTGCTGACAAATCGTAAATCGTAAATCCAAAATCGTAAATCCAGATGGATTTCTTCCAGCAACAGGATCGGGCCAGGAAAAAAACAAAGTGGCTCGTCATCTACTTTATTCTGGCGGTCGCGGCGATGATTGTCGCCATTTATGTCGTATCTCTATTGATTTTTTCCGGGGTTCAGGCGCACCAGCATCGTTTCAGCGAGGAACAGCCGCAGCTTGAATTGTGGAACCCGCAAATTTTCCTCGCTGTTGCGCTCGGCACAATCGCGGTCATTTTGATCGGCAGCAGTTATAAAACCATGGCGCTGTCCGCCGGTGGCAGCGCGGTCTCGGAAATGATGGGTGCGCGGCTCGTGAACCCCAACGCGACCGATCCGGACGAGCGCAAGCTGCTCAACGTCGTCGAGGAAATGGCCATCGCCTCCGGCGTGCCCGTGCCCCAGGTCTATGTCATGGACGAGGAGGACGGCATCAACGCCTTCGCCGCCGGCCACAAACCCGGCGACGCCACCGTCACCGTCACGCGCGGCTGCATGAAAATCCTGTCGCGCGATGAATTACAGGGTGTCATCGGCCACGAGTTCAGCCATATCCTGAACGGCGACATGCGGCTCAACCTGCGGCTCATGGGAACCATTTTCGGAATTCTTTGCCTGGCAATCATCGGTCGGATTCTTTTGCAGACCGCTCGCGGCGGCGGGCGCAGTCGCGGGCAAAATCCGTTGCCGATGCTCGGGCTTGCATTGCTCATCATTGGCTACATCGGCGTTTTTTTTGGACGGCTCATCCAGGCCGCCGTCAGCCGCCAGCGTGAATTTCTCGCCGACGCCTCGTCCGTCCAATTCACGCGGAATCCGGGAGGCATCACCGGTGCGCTGAAAAAAATCGGCGGCCTGGGCGAAACGGGCTCGCGTTTGAGCCACGCCCACGCGGAGGAACTGTCCCACATGTTTTTTGGCAACGGCGTCAGCGAACCGTTCATCGGCCTGCTCGAAACCCATCCGCCGCTCGCGGAACGCATCCGCATCTTTGATCCGGGTTTCGACGGACAATTTCCGTATGTTCGCTACGACGGACACGACCAGCCGTCTGACGAGATTTCAAAGCCAAAGCGCCAGCAGATGCCAAACCTTTTCGGCTCTGTGATTGGCGGCGCCATTCTCGCCTCCGGCGACGCCGACCAACCGCCGGTCATTCGGTCGCACTCCGTCCTGCCGAACATCGGTAAGCCCACGCCCCTGCATCTGGAATACGCCGCGAAGCTGCGGGACTCGCTGCCCGACAGTGTAAAAGTCGCCGCGCGCGAGCCGCTCGACGCCGCTGCCTTGATTTATGCGTTGTTATTAAGCCCGGATGAATCACAACGCGCAACGCAGCTCGCTGAACTCGCCAAACGCACCTCCCCGGCAATTGCGCAAAAAACCGCCGCACTGTTCCCCGACGTTTGCCAGGCCGCGGCGCACGCGCATTTGCCGATGGTCAATCTGGCGCTCGGCACGCTCAGTCATTTGACATCGGAGCAATACTCGCAATTTTCACAAACGCTTGAATGGCTCATCGGAAGTGATGGAAAAGTTGAATTGTTTGAATTCGTCCTCCAAAAAATCATCCTTCACCATCTCGGCCCGCAATTCGGCCAGGCGCCGCGCGTGACTGTGCAATACTATTCCCTCAAACCGCTTGTGCCGGATTGCGCCGTTCTGCTCTCCGCGCTCGCAAACGTAGGCAGCAACGACGCCGGCGAAATACAAAAGGCATTTGAAGTCGGTGCCCCTTACCTGCGCGCCCCGGACACTGGCGAACTGCAATTGCTGCCAGGTGAACAATGCGGTCTGAACCAGATTGACGACGCGCTCAACCGGATGACGCAGGCGTCGCCGCTCATCAAAAAGAACCTGCTCAAAGCCTGCATCCACACCGTCGGCGCGGACGGCGTGATACTGGAGGCGGAGGCCGAACTGCTTCGCGCCATCGCAGACACGCTGGACTGTCCGATGCCGCCGTTTGTGCCTGCGTAAGGATTAATTGACTTCCAGCGCCACAACCGATTTGGCGGGCAGGGTGACGGTGAATCCCGTGTCAGTCGTCTTGAACGCCGAAAAATCCGCCGGCTTGATCGTGTCGGGATTTTCAAAGGTGTTGTGTGCGTTCATTTCCGGCGCGGTCAGGACCTGGCCCGAGATGCTTTGTGCCGTCGCTCCCTGCAAATCTACGGCGACTTCGGCGGGCTGGCTGGGGTTCAGGTTGCAAAGCGTGACGTGGATTTTTCCCGATTTGTCGCGCGAGGCGGAGGCGCTGACCGCCGGGATTTTTTGCGAGTTGAACTCGTAGTCCGCGCTTTGCAATTCGCTTGGCAGCAGCTTGGCGTCGTGATGCGGGACAAACATTTCAAAGACGTAATAGCTCGGCGTGACTACCATTTTTTCCTTGTCGGTCAGGATCATCGCCTGGAGGACGTTGGCCAGTTGCGCGATGCAGGCCATCTTCACGCGGTCGCAATGCTGGTTGAAAATATTAAGCGTGACGCCGGCCACCAGCGCGTCGCGCAGCGTGTTTTGCTGGTAAAGAAAGCCGGGGTTCGTGCCCGGCTCGACATCATACCATGCGCCCCATTCGTCCACGATGAGGCCGACTTTTTTCTGCGGGTCGTATCGGTCCATGATGGCGGAGTGCCGGGTGACGAGGTCATCCATGCGCAGCGCATATTTCAAGGTGGCGAACCAATCCGATTCCGTGAATTCCGTGGACGAGCCTTTGTGTTTCCAGTCATTGCCCGACGGCAAGGTGTAATAATGCAGCGAAAGGCCGTTCATGCGCGGGCCGACGTTGCGCATCAGCACTTCCGTCCAGTTGGTGTCGTCGCCGTTCGAGCCGGAGGCGACACGATAAATCTTGTTGCCCGGATAATCCTTCACGAACGTGTTGTAGCGCCGAAAATTATCGGAATAAAACTCCGGCGTCATGTCGCCGCCGCAACCCCAGCTTTCGTTGCCGATGCCGACGAACGAGATTTTCCACGGTTCATCGCGCCCGTTCTTCCGGCGCAAGTCGCTCATCACCGAATTGGTCATGGCGGTCATGTATTCAATCCATTCAGCCAGTTCCTCAACCGTGCCGCTGCCGACGTTGCCGCTGATGTAGGGCGCGGCGCCGATTTGATCGCAGAAATCCAGAAACTCGTGCGTGCCGAACTGGTTGTCCTCCACCACGCCGCCCCAAGTCGTGTTGATGCGTTTGGGACGCTGGTCACGCGGCCCGATGCCATCCTCCCAATGATATTGATCAGCAAAACAGCCGCCCGGCCAGCGGATGACGGGGATTTCGATTTTCCTAAGTGCGGCGACGACATCGTTGCGGATTCCCCGCGTGTTCGGAATGGAACTGTCCTCGCCAACCCAGATGCCGTCGTAAATGCAACGGCCAAGATGTTCGGAAAATTGGCCGTAAATGTTCCGGCTGATGGTGTTCTTGCCCTGATCGGTATGGATGACCAGCGTGCTCTTTGTCAGAAGCGCGGCTGCGGCATCATCGGCTTTTGCCGGTTGAATTTGGGAAACGGAAAGTGCAGTGAAGAGTGCCAGGGTGATTCGTGCGGTGTTCATTCCTCTAATTGAAGAAAAAAACAAACCGCACACAAGCACTGTTTTCAGGAAATTATTCCCGAACCGTCGCGGCAAGATTCTGCTTGAGCGCCTCCACTATTTTCTCGTGCGCCGCGTTCACCTCGGCATCGGTCAGGGTCTTTTCGGGTGAACGAAACGTGAAGGCATAGGCCACGCTCTTTTGGCCTTCCGGCACATTCTTGCCGCGGAACACGTCAAACAACTCCACCGCCTCGAGATTTGCGGGCTTGGTCTTCTTGACCGTTTGCAACACAGCGTCGTGCGTCGTGGCCTCCGGTACTAGCATCGCCACATCGCGGCGGATGGCCGGGAACTGCGGCAACGGCTTGAACGACTTAGCCGGGTTCCGCCGAGCGAGCAGTTGATCCAGGTTCAGCTCGGCAAGAAATACCGCGTCGCGTAGATCGTATTTTTTCGCGAGCGCTGGCGAAAGTTGACCCATTTCCCCCAGCGGCAATTTGCCGCCAAGCGCAATCGTCGCTGACTCCGGAAACATCGCCGAACTTTCAGCACGCCTCGTGAACGCCACACCGCGAACGCCAAAATGTTCAAGAAATTCCTCAACAACGCCTTTCAAATCAAAAGCGCCGAACTTCGCATCACGGTCCTCGCCGCTCCAAAAATTCGGTGAACGCTGGCCGGTCAGCGCAACGGCTACGCGACGCTCTTCCTTGGTCGCACCGTTCTCCCCCATGAACACGCGGCCAATTTCAAACAGCGCCACGTCGTAATTTTTATGACTGACGTTATGCCGCAATGAATGAATCAAGCCGGGTAGCAAACTCGGGCGCAACACATCCATGTCCGAACTCAAAGGATTCGCCAGCGCAACGATTTCTTCTGACTTCTGACTTCTGACTTCTGACTTCGCGATCAGCGTCTGTCCCTGCGCTTCGTTCAAGCCGAGGCCAGTGAGAATGCGACGCGCTTCGGCAATCTGGTCATAGACGGTATCAAATGCGTTCGAGCCAATCGCGCCGCTCGGCGGCGTGGCCGGAATCTTTTCCACGCCGTAAAGCCGCTCGATTTCTTCAATCAAATCAACCTCACGCTTCAAATCCACCCGCCATGATGGAATCTTGAAAGTGCAGACGCCGGGCGATTGCTCGCTCACGGCCAGCCCCAGCTTGGTGAGGAACGAAATTTGGTCTGAATGGGAGATGCCTATGCCCAATAAATCTTTCGACTTTGAAAAATGCAAAGTGATTTGCTTCGGCTCGGCGGGTTTCGGATAAACGTCCATGACGCCTTCGGCCAACTGGCCGCCGGCGGTTTCCAAAATCAATTGCGCCGCGCGCTGGCTCGCCCAATCGCAAATGCCAATGTCCGCACCGCGCTCAAAGCGGTAGCTGGATTCACTCCGCAGACCGAGCACCTTGCTCGTGCGGCGGATGTTCACCGGCGAGAAATAGGCGCTCTCAATGAGCACGTCCACCGTCTGGTCGTTGATTTCCGTGTTCGCGCCACCCATGACTCCGGCAAGCGCGATGCCTTTGGTTTCATCGGCAATCAAAAGCATTTCGCTCGTGAGCGTGCGCACCTGATTGTCGAGCGTCTTGAATTTTTTGCCGGCAGCAGCCCGACGGACAACGATGGTTGGCTTGCCGTCTTTGCCTTTGGCAATCAGATGATAATCAAACGCGTGCAGCGGCTGGCCGCTTTCCAGCATGACGTAATTCGTCACATCCACGACGTTGCTGATGCTGCGGATGCCGACCTTTTCCAACGTGCCTTTGAGCCAATCCGGGCTTGGCCCAACCTTCACGCCTTTGATGACGCGCGCCGTATAACGCGGACAAAGTTCCGCGTCTTCTATCCGCACCGCAACCAATTCGCTGGTGGGGCGAGGCTCCTGACGAGCCGATCCTTGCGGATGGCCACCAAGGCTCGGGGGGACGCTCACTCCACCAATGGCAGGAATCTTCAGCGCATTGCCCGTCACCGCCGCAATCTCGCGCGCGATGCCGATGAAGCTGTTCAAGTCCGGCCGATTCGGCGTAACTTCCAAATCATAAACCACGTCACCGCCAGCGCGACCGAGATATTCGCCGAACGGCTTTCCAATGGGCGCATCGGCGGGCAAAATGAGCAGACCATCCACCTTGTCCGGCAGGCTTAGTTCCTGCGGCGAACACATCATGCCCTGGCTGGTGATGCCGAAAACTTTCCGTTCCTTGATGACGAACGGCTCCTTGTCGCCGGGCTTCAACGGCAACGCGAAGTTCGGCAGGATGAGCGGGACTTTGTCGCCTGGCTTGTGATTTTGCGCGCCGCAAATGATGGTGCGCTCGCCGGTGCCATCATTGACCTTGCAGACTGAGAGCTTGTCCGAGCCGGGCACGGGGTCGCGCGTGAGGATTTGGGCGACGACGATGCCCTCGAACGCGCCGGAGATTTTCTGCACGCCCTCGACTTCGAGACCGAGCATGGTGAGCCGCTCGGTCAATTCCTCGGGCGACCAGTTGAAATCAACATATTGTTTGAGCCAGTTAAGGGTGACTTTCATTGCCATCGGGAATTTAACGTTTTAGCCGCCGCGACTCAATTCGCAATAAATCTGGATTCAACCGGTGTCCTCCCCGTGGATAACCGTCCCGCCGGTGGCACCGCCAGTCCCGCCAGCCGCACAGCCGGTCCCGCCAGCTGCACGGCCAGTCCCGCCAGCTGCACGGCCAGTCCCGCCGGCTGCACAGCCAGCCGCGCTGGCTGTGACAATAAAACCCTGAAACTGGCTGAAAATAAGGGTATTAGGCCGGAAATGGCCAAAAAGAGGGATTTTGGTACGGCTGACCTGCCATCGACCCAAATTGGGCTGGCCTAGCCCCGCCCTACCAGCCGGGCATGGTGAGCCGCCCGGTCAATCCCTCGGGCGACCAATTGAAATCAACGTCCCGTTTGAGCCGGTTCAGGGGGACTTTCATTCAAAAGTTCTTTTAAACGGCGGAATTTCTTCCCAAAAAAATCAATGGCACCTTGCTGGGTAATAATTCGCTTGCCGACATAAATTGCAGAATCGAAATCAGGGGGTGGCAATGAATGACATGGTATCAATGCTAATACTTGGTGATTAACCATATCCTCGTGCACTTTTTGTCGATCAACATTATCCACCAGTTCTACTTGAAAGCCGCATTTTTTGAGAATGTCTTGGTATGATTCGGCTTGGTTGAGAATTTCTATCAGATTTGGAACATTCATTTGCTTTAACACATTGCCAAATTGTTGGAATTCGTGGCGTGAAAGGAAGCGGTTCAATTTTTGCTCTGGAGTTTCAGGGTTCCAATATTGCGTGGAGGCTATCCTCGTAATTTTGATTCCACCTTGCGTTGTTTCTTCCATTCCATAACCGAATGGCGCGCCGATTTGAAAGGATGGAACCAATCCATATTTGTCTTTCCAACTATCAAGAATTGGTCTGGCGACGCATTTCAATAAATTTCTGTAACACAACCCAAAGTGTCTTACTGCCATTCGAAAAGAATATTCAAAAAAAGCATATTCCAATTCTTTTGCATAGCGTTCAAAATCTACACGATCGAAACGTTTTGGATTCCGCCGTTTTTGCGCAATATTGCTGTGAGCAAAAACAGCATTCAGCCAGAGATCGACCAACTGCTTAGTGGTGAAATTGCTTGTGTGTGCCACGAGTGCATTTTCAGTTTGCTGATGCTGTTGACGAATCATTGGAACCCACATTTTCACGCGCAACTCGTCACTTTCGTATCTATCAATAATTTTGAGCACCCTATAAAAATTCGACGCCTCATCATTAAGCCAAATTCGGCGAAAACTGACCAATGCGGAGCGGAAGTGGAAGCGGTCGCCGAAAGCGCAGTAATAATTCTTTCCGTTATGCCCAAGAGTTAATTTTTCATCCGGGCCAAAAAAAGGCTCTTGTTGAAGCTCCTCTGCGGCTTCAATGAATGCGACTAGCGAATCGACTTCATCCTTCGTTGGCTTGGTCGGCCTGTCGCTCATCTCGAACGTGGATTAAAACTGTTTCAAGAACCGCATGTCGTTTTCGTAGAAGAGGCGGATGTCGTTGATGCCGTAGCGGAGCATGGCGATGCGTTCGATGCCGAAGCCGAACGCCCAGCCGGTCCAGACTTCGGGATCATAGCCGACGTTCTCGAACACCTGCGGATGCACCATGCCGCAGCCGGCAATCTCCAGCCACTCCTTGCCCATCTTCTTCACGAGCGCGTTTGTGAAATCAATCTCATAGCTCGGCTCGGTGTAGCTGAAATAATGCGGCCGGAACCGGATCTTCACGTCGCTGCCCATGAGTTCGCGAAAGACGAATTCCACCGTGCCCTTGAGGTCGCCGACGGTGACGTTCTTGTCCACGTAAAGCCCCTCGATCTGATGGAACGTGGGATTGTGTGTCGCGTCGGCATTATCGCGGCGATACACGCGGCCCGGCACAATGATGCGCACGGGCGGCGGCTGCTTTTCCATGACACGGATTTGGACGGACGACGTGTGCGTGCGGAGCAGGCGCTTGTCGGTGATGTTGAGATAAAACGTGTCCTGCGAATCGCGCGCAGGATGGTCGGCGGCCGTGTTGAGCGCGTCGAAGCAATGATACTCGTCCTCAATCTCCGGGCCGTCGGCAACGGCAAATCCGATTTTGCGGAACGCGCGGACGATGTCGTCGGTGACCTGCGTGAGCGGATGCAATTTGCCGAGCGCGCGACGGCGTCCGGGCAGCGTGAAATCCGTCGGCTCCTTCGGCAGTGCCGCTTTCAGTTCCAGTTCCTCGCGGCGCTCGACCAGCGCGGCTTCAAGTTCCACCTTGGCGGAGTTGATAAGTTTGCCGGCGGCGGGTTTTTCCTCCTTCGAGAGCGTGCTGAGCTGTTTCACCAGCGCGGTGAACTTGCCGTTCGGCCCGATCCACGCGCCCTTGGTTTGTTCGAGCGCGGCTAAATCAGGCGCGGCTTTGAGTTCCGCAAGAGCGGTCTGTTTCAGCGGTTCAATGTCATTCAGGAGTCCCATAGAATTGAGGATGAAGGATAGAGGATGGCGAATGGAAGCAAAAGAAAAACGGGCGAACCATTGCTGGCCGCCCGTCGGGAATGTTTGTTGAACCGATTATGCCTTTGCCAGCGCGGCGCCGGGCTTGGCCTTCAGCGCGGCCTTGGCCATGTTGACCAGTTCCGTAAACGCGGCGGCATCCGTCGCGGCGAGATCGGCGATGACCTTGCGGTCAAGCGCGCACTTCGCGGCTTTCAAGCCTTCCATGAACCGGCTGTAAGTCAGGCCGGCGGCGCGGGCGGCGGCGTTGATGCGAATCTGCCAGAGATAGCGGAACAGGCGCTTCTTGGTGCGGCGGTCGCGGTAGGCGTATTGGCGGCCGTGGTCAACGGCATCGGACGCGTAGCGGTAAAGTTTGGAGCGCTTCAGGCGGTAGCCCTTGGCGGCTGTAAGCATTCTTCCGCGGCGTTTGCGGGAGGCTGGTGAGTTGGTAACGCGCATAAATTTAGGTGCTAGGTTCTAGCGTCTGGGTTTCGGGGTGGTTGATCAGCCGCGATGGCTGAACGGCATGCTTTGGGTGATGCGATAGGCGTCGGTTGAATCCACGACGGCGACCTTGCCGAGGCGGCGGCGGCGCTTGGCATTCTTGGATTGGGCCAGATGGCGGCGGCCGGCGCGAAAGCGCAAAACCTTGCCGGTGGCGGTGATCTTAAACCGCTTGGACGCGGATTTCTTCGTTTTGATGCCTTTGGGACGTCGCATAAATTCAATTCAATAGCAAAAGAGCGCAGAAACTACGCTATCCGGCGATTAGAGGCAAGCACGATTTTTCAGATTTTGGCCTGCGTGTTGATTCCATTCGGGTTCGGCTGGTTAATCAAACAACGTTTCCTGCGTCGGTTTTCGCCCCCTCTCCTCCGTAACCTTGGCGAAGGAGGATCGGCCCAGGTTCAGAACATGGGTAACGGGTGTGGTTCAAAACATAGGCAACACTTTACAAGAGGCGAAGGCGTTGTTGGGGAGCGCGGAGCAAAGCTTAACAATGCGGTTGGCGTAAACTTTCGTCCGATTTTTCATTTCCTCTTGTGTCATAGCCTGTGGAGGTTGAAGAGCTGTTGTTGTTTAGAGCCTGCGTAAATCGTAAATCTCAGACGTCGCTCATGTAAATCGCGCGGTTGCGCCACAGGTAAATCGCGCCCGACGCCGCCGTTAATGCGACTGCCACCCACAGCATGATTTCCGCGAATGGTGGCACCCAGGACAGGAAAAATTTCTGCAGTCCCGCCGGCCATTCGTTGCAGGCGTCCACCACCAGTAGAGCGTTGATGGCCACGATTTGCGAGATGGTCTTGTGCTTTCCGAAGTTTTCAGCCGCGAGCACGACGTTTTTGGACGCGGCCAGCAGCCGCAGTCCGGTGATGGTTAATTCGCGCGCCACGATGACGATGACCATCCACGCGGCAACCTTGACCGGCGCGTTCGGATTCAAGTGCGTGCTTTCGACAAACGCGACGAACGCTGAGCAAATAAGGATTTTGTCGGCGAGCGGATCCATCAAAATGCCGAAATTGGTGATGAGGCCGCGGCTGCGGGCGATGCGGCCATCGAAAAAGTCCGTCATTCCGGCCAGGGAGAAAAGAACCAACGCAATTGTATCGTTCAATGGAATATGGGAGAACAGCGCCCAAAGGAAAAGTGCCGTCAACACGAAACGCGAGACGGTAAGTTTGTTGGGCAGGTTCACAAATATGAATTTCGGGATTATTGGATTGGTAGATTCGCGGGTTTCCCATTAATCCATCAATCCCTTTTGCTCACGCGCCAAACTTGTCGAACATCCTCGCGTTGGCCTGCATCAGGCGGATGAGGTATTTCGCCTTGAAAACGCCGAGCGACCCGAGGTTTGCGCCGGTCTCGGTGAAGCGTTCGAGCTTGTCCGAGCCGCTGCACGCCGAATGCAAAATCACCGGCTGCGGATGCCACGAATGGCCCTTGAGTGCGCACGGCGTCGAGTGGTCGCCTGTGACGACGAGCACGTCTGGTTTCTTCCGTAGCAAAATCGGTAGCGCCGCGTCGAAGTCCTGAATCGCATTCATCTTCGCAACAAAATTGCCGTCCTCGCCGTATTTGTCCGTGTATTTGTAATGGATGAAAAAGAAATCGAAGTTGTCATATTCAGAGAGATAACGCTCAAATTGCTCCGCGATGGTTGTGGGACCTTCGATTTTTTTCATGCCGACGAGTTGTGCAAGACCTTTATACATCGGATAAACCGCGAGGCAAGCGGGCTTGAGTTTGTAGCGTTCCTCGAAGAGCGGGATGTGCGGCTGGTGCGCGATGCCGCGCATGAGGAAGCCGTTCGCCGGTTTTTCCTTCGCGATGGCCGGCAGCGCGGCCTTGTAAAAATCGGCTATGAGCGCGGCCATCTTTTTCTGGCTGGCGTTGTTCTCGTCGCGCGGATGAACGGTCGGAATCGGAAAGCCTTCGCGATTTGGATCTGCGTCCGTGAGCGGACCTTCCAGCCCTTTGCCGCGAAAAATGACGACAAACCGGTGTTCCTTGCCAGCCTTGATGATGATTTCCGTGTCGCCGATTTTTTTCACCTTTGCGGCGAGCAGCGCGCATAGTTTCTCGCACGTTTCGGTCGGAATGCGGCCGGCGCGGCGGTCGGTGACGATGCCTTTCGGGTCTAGCGTGGCAAAGTTCGCACGGGCACAGACGTCGCCGGGCTTGAGTTCCACGCCGAGGCCGAGCGCCTCGATGACACCGCGGCCGACCTGGAATTCCAGCGGGTCATAGCCGAACAAGCCGAGATGCCCCGGCCCGCTGCCGGGCGTGATGCCGGGCGCGGCGGGGATCATCCGGCCCTGCGCGGAATCCTTCGCGATTTTATCGAGGTTCGGCGTCGAGGCGGCTTCGAGCGGAGTGAGATAATTTTGCTCCGCCGTGGCGATGTCGCCGAGGCCGTCGAGGACGACCAGCACAAGCTTGGTTTTGGTCTTGAGCGTCAGTTCGGAATAAAGTGCGTCTAAATTCATCCGCCCATTTTGCAACAAGCGCGCCGGAGCGCAATGCGATTCCAAGACGGATGTTTAAAGTAGCGCTTTTCAAGCCTGTTATATGTGTTAATTTTCAGTTATTCATACTCTCACATGAGTCAGGTGCCGGAACAATCAACAAGGCGGGAATCTCTGTATTTCCTCCGCTGGCTGCCCGTCATCGGTTCGGTGATATTGATGGTGATGGTCGCGTTCATTGCGCGGGGAACGATGTCGAAATTGAGAAGCGCGACCTATTCGCGCGAGCATACCTTCCAGGAAATTCTCGCAGCGCATTCGTATGAGGACAACCTCATCAACATACAGAATGGCATGCGCGATTTCGTGACGATGGGCGATGCGGCTGGGCTCGCTTTGTGCCAGCGCAGCATCAGGCTGGAGCCGCAGTTGTTTGATCAGATCACCAGCCTGACGCGAGATAACTCCGCCCAGCAGTGGAGATTGAAAACCCTCTCCGCGGCGATGAAGGACGTTTTCGCCTACGATTCGAACCTGATAGATATTTACAAGCAGCAGGGCGCTGTAATGGTTCTCAACGCCGAGCAGACCGGCGAAGGTAGAACCGACACCGACCGCGCCCTTGATATTTTGAAGGCGTTCTCTGCAGAGGAACAAAAATTACTGGACGCTCGCGACACCGCAGAGCAGGAGAATTATCACATTGCTGAACACCAGCTCATTATTGGCAGCGTGCTTGCGGCCATCCTGCTCCTGCTTGCCAATTACATGGCCAGCCGGGAAATGGCCCGCCGCCGGCGTATGCAAATCGAACGCGAGAAACTCATTGCCGAACTTCAGCGGACCTTGGCCGAAGTAAAAACCTTGTCCGGCCTCATCCCGATTTGCGCCTGGTGCAAAAATGTCCGCAACGACCAGGGCTACTGGCAAACTGTCGAACTCTACGTCCATTCCCACTCCGACGCCAACTTCTCGCACAGCATCTGCCCGAATTGCCAGGAAAAATTCAAGGAAGAAATCGCCAAAGCCGCCGGCGGAACAAAAAATCCGTTGCCGCAGGTGTGAGTGGCACGCAATTCGGCGCCGAAATTTTCTCGCCTGTTCTGACATTTGCCGGTTTAATTTCCATCGCATGAAACAAAAAGCATACGCCGCCGCTGGCGTTGACATTGATCTGGGCAACAAAGTTAAAGCAACGTTGCCCCAATTGCTCGCCGCCACGCATCGTCGTGAGGTGCTAGGCAAGGTCGGCGGCTTCGGCGGCCTGTTCGCGCTGGACGTCAAAAAATATCGCGAGCCGGTTCTTGTGTCGTCCGTGGACGGCGTCGGCACCAAGCTCAAGCTTGCCTTCCAGCAGGACAAACACGACACCATCGGCGCGGACCTCGTGAACCATTGCGTCAACGACATCGCCGTGCTCGGCGCGGAGCCGCTGTTCTTTCTCGATTATCTCGGCACTGGCAGGCTGGAGCCGCATGTGTTCACGGACATCATCAAGGGCTTCGTCCGGGCCTGCGCGAAAAACAACTGCGCGCTCATCGGCGGCGAGACGGCACAGATGCCCGGCTTTTACCAAAAGGGCGAATACGACGTGAGCGGCACCATCGTCGGCGTTGTGGAAAAATCCCGGATGCTCAACGGCCAGAAAACCATTAAGCGCGGCGACGCAGTCATCGGCATCGCATCGAGTGGCCTGCACACGAACGGCTATTCGCTCGGGCGCAAAATCTTCTTCGAGCAGTTGAAATTGAAACCATCCAGCCGGATGCCCGGATTGAAAGGCAGTCTTGGCGAGGAATTATTAAAGGAACACATCAGCTACGGTCCGCTGGTCCAGAAGCTCATCAAGCGCTTTAACTCTCAACCCTCAACCCTCAACTCTCAACTGCCCGTCAGGGCCTTCGCCCACATCACCGGCGGCGGGTTTGTGGACAACATCCCGCGCGTGCTGCCGAAATCGCTCGACGTGGTCATCAAAAAAGGTTCATGGGACATGTTGCCGATCTTCCGAATCATCTCGGGAAAGAGCGGCGTGCCGGATGAGGAATTATATCAGGTCTTCAACATGGGCATCGGCATGGTCGCCATCTTGTCGGCAGCCAAGGCTGACGCGGTGCTGAAATTCATCAAGGCACAAAAGCACAAAGCCTGGCTCATCGGTGAAGTCGTCAAAGGCAATGGCGAGGCGAAAGTCGTTTGATCAATAGGAAGGCAATGAAACCAAATCAAATTGCGACACTCGTTTTACGGTTGCTGGGAATTTATTGTCTTATTCAAGTTATTCCTACTCTTTCAACCGTTACCACGACAGTTTCCTTCGCGCAGACGTATCCGGTTGATGGCAGGGAACACATGCTTTCCAACGTTGCAATAATTATGGTGGCCATATTGCCGCTTGCCTGCCGGCTGGCTCTGGGCATCTTGCTGCTTGTGCGCTCGCAGACTTGGGGCGAACGGATCATGCCAAAAGGCCTCAGCGAGGAAAATATTACAGCCATTTCTTTTGAGCAAGCTCAAGCGCTGGCTTTTGCCGTTGCCGGCATTCTGATTTTTTCCGATGCGTTGACGTCATTGTTCAGGAGCATTTACAACTTGATCAATTGGTTCGAGATTCAAAAGAACCACCCTGAATTGCAGTCGGACTACACCTGGCGCACCGGCTTGACGGCGTTCGGAGCACTTGCCCAAGCTGTGCTTGGTCTGGCGCTGTTTTTCTGCTCGCATGGATTTGTCAATTTCTGGCGCTCGTTGCGAAATTATGGAACGCCAAAGCTGCCGGGAAATTGATTTTCTATTCGGGAACATCCGCGTAATCTGCGAGACATGAATACCCGTTTCGCCAAGCTTCTGCTGGCTGTTGCCTTCGCAAGCCTGACGTTTTCCATTTCGCTCCGTGCCGAGGTGGTTTCGGCCACGATTCAAACACCGCCGCCCGCCGAATCCGGTTATTTCAAATTCGGCACCGCCACAAATCCCGTCGGCCACGAAATCTCCCTGAACAGCCGCAGCCTGCTGTTCGACTGCCAGCCGGCGTTTCTCGTGATGGGCGAAATGCACTACTCGCGCGTGCCGCAGGCTGAATGGCGCGATGAACTGCTCAAGATGAAGGCTGGCGGCGTGGACATCGTGGCGACCTACGTTTTCTGGATTCATCACGAGGAAAGCGAGGGGCAATGGGATTGGTCCGGACAGCGTGATTTGCGGAAATTTGTCCAGACCTGCAATGAACTCGGCTTGAAGGTTGTCGTCCGCTGCGGCCCGTGGTGCCACGGCGAGGTCCGCAACGGCGGTTTCCCCGACTGGGTCGTGGCACACAAGGATTGGAAGCTGCGCTCGACGGACACTAATTTTCTCGCGGCGGTGAAAATTCTTTACGGCCAGATTGCCGAGCAACTGCGTGGCGAGTTGTGGAAGGATGGCGGCCCGGTCATCGGCATTCAGGTGGACAACGAATTCCGCGGGTCACCGAGTTACCTGCTGGCATTGAAAGAAATCGCCGTTGAATCCGGCATTGACGTGCCGCTCTACATCAAGACCGGCTGGCCGGCAATGCCCCGGTCCGTTCCGCTCGGTGAACTATTGCCGCTCTTCGGTGCCTACGCAGACGGTTTCTGGGAGCGTGACATCAAGCCGATGGACGGCGCGAGCTGGGAAAATTTCACCTTCAAATTCACCCGCACCGACACGGGCGTGGGAGACGACACCCTCGGCACCGGCAAGGCCGGCGACACCGCCGGCACGGAAAAATATCCGTATCTCACCTGCGAAGTCGGCGGCGGCATGCCCGCATCATATCACCGCCGCATGAACTACGACCCGCGCGACGTCGAGTCCGTGGCGCTTTGCCAGCTCGGCAGCGGCAGCTCGCTGATGGGTTATTACATGTATCACGGCGGCCAGAATCCCGAAGGCAAACTCTCCACGCTTCAGGAATCGCAGGCCACCGGATACCCAAATGATCTGCCCGTGAAAACCTACGACTTCAATGCACCCATCGGCGAATACGGCCAGATCAATCCGCAATATTACTGGTTGCGCCGGCTGCACTTGTTTCTCCATGACTTCGGCAGTTCGCTCGCGCAGATGTCTTTGACGCTGCCTGATTTGCTGCCCACGAACAAAACTGATTTTGTCACGTTACGCTGGGCGGCACGTTCGGATGGCAGCAGCGGCTACGTTTTCGTGAACAATTATCAACGCCTCCAACCATTGCCGGCAAAAGGAGACATGCGGTTCAATCTCAACCTGCCAGGCGGCGAATTGATTTTTCCGTTGAAGCCGGTGACGATTCCAGCGGACGCATTTTTTTTCTTGCCGTTCAATCTTGACCTCGGCGGCGCAAAATTGATTTACGCAACGGCACAGCCCATTTGCAAAGTTGACGACGACAATGTCCGTACCGTTTTCTTCGCTGAAACGCCGGGCGTGAAGGCGGAGTTTGTTTTCGATCCGCAAACCTTGGCGTCCTCGCGGGCTGATTTTGAAAACGTGAAACCGAGCCGCAAGGCTGCTATCAAATTGCAAACCAAGTCCGGCGGAGAAATCCGAATTGTGCTCCTGAACGAGGCGGATTCGCTGGCTTTGCGGAAAGACGATTCGGGCCACGCTGTTTTCGAGAAAACGACGAAGACCTCCACGGTTAAGGTCGAAACGGAGTTGCTCCAACCTTCCGGCCCGGTGCGCGAATTTCCGTTGAGCGAAGGCCGGCAGCACATCGCCATCGCGCCGACCGATTCCGACTTCACGAACGCCGCGATTTGGAAAATCAAACTGCCGCCGAAGCTGGATTTGAGTTTGAATCCGATTTTGCGGGTTCATTACATCGGCGACGTGGCCCGATTAACCCTGAACGGCAGGTTGATTGATGACAATTTTTACGCAGGACGGACGTTTGACCTCGGCCTGAACCGCTACGCGCCGGAAATTCTGACCGGCGATTTGCGGCTGGAAATTCTGCCGTTGCGGAAGGACGCGCCGCTTTTCTTCGAGCCTAAAAACGCGCCGGATTTCGGTGGACAGGATAGTTTGGTGAAACTTCAGTCGGCGCAAATTGTCAATCGCAACGAAGCCGGTTTTACCGCGGCGGTTCCGTAAAAAACATTTTCCTGATTCCCTGGTTTCCTGATTCAATTCGCACGGATGAAAATACTCGTCATCGGCTCCGGTGGTCGTGAACACGCGCTCGTGTGGAAACTGGCGCAGTCGCCACACGTCACACAGATGTGGTGTGCGCCGGGCAATGCGGGGATTGCACAGGAGCGAACGGAGAAAACGGGGAAGTTCGTAGAGTGCGTCAATATTGGCGCGGAAGAATTGCGGAAGCTACTGGCCTTCGCGCGGGAAAATAAGGCCGAACTCACTATCGTCGGGCCGGACAATCCGCTCGCGCTGGGCATTGTGGATTTATTCCAGCAGCACGGGCTGAAGATTTGGGGCGTAAATCAGAAAGCCGCGCAATTCGAGTCGTCCAAGGCCTTTTCCCAAAAATTCATGGAGAAATACGGTATTCCGACTGCCGCCGCGGGAACGTTTGACGACGTAGCTGTCGCCAGGAAGTTCGCCGCCGGTCTCGGCAGGTGCGTCGTGAAAGCAGACGGTCTCGCGCTCGGCAAGGGGGTTTTGATTTGCGGGAGTGTCACTGAAGCGAACAAGGCGATTGACGAAATTCTTGTCGGCAAAGCCTTCGGAGCGGCGGGCGCGAAAATCGTCATTCAGGAATATTTGGAGGGCATGGAGATTTCGTTGCATGCGCTGTGCGACGGCAAGACAGCGAAATTGTTTCCGACCTCGCAGGACCACAAGCGCGCGCTGGACGACGATCAAGGTTTGAACACCGGCGGCATGGGGAGTTACTGTCCGACACCTTTTTTAAGCGACACGGAATTAAGAAAAGTCGGTGATGCGATTCTAAATCCATTCCTGCTCGGCTGCGCGGAAGAAAAAAATGATTACCGCGGCATTCTGTATCCGGGCATCATGCTCACCAAGTCCGGCCCGAAAGTTCTGGAATTCAACGCACGTTTCGGCGACCCGGAAACGCAGGTTTATCTGACACGGCTGGAAAATGATTTGGTCGAACTGCTCGACGCCAGCGTGAGCGGCACGCTGTTCAAAATCGAATTGAAATGGAAACCAGCGTCATCGGTTTGTGTGGTGATGGCCAGCGGCGGTTATCCCGCCAATTATGCGAAAGGTAAGCCAATCCTCGGCTTGGCAGAAGCGGCGAAATTACCGCATACAAAAGTTTTTCATGCCGGAACAGCCTCGAAAGACGGTCAAATAGTCACGAACGGCGGCCGCGTTCTCGGCGTGACAGCTTTGGGCAAGGATTTGAAAGCGGCGCAAACCGCCGCCTACGCCGCCGTGGAGAGAATCCATTTCGACGGCGCGCATTTCCGCCGCGACATCGCAGCCAAAGCTTTTCGCTGAATCCGTTGCCGCTTTACTTCCTTTCTCTGACAAATCATTTTAATCACATAATGATACGAAGTTCCCTATGGATTTTTACGATGACGCTTGTCGGCTTGCTGTCGGCGCAAATCTCATCACAAGCGGACACAACGGGATCCGCGCTCGCCAAGTCTGTTGTCTTGGAAAGTAACGTGGAGTATCTGCAAGTCAGCCAGATCGGGAAAGATCTGGGTGACGAAATCTGCGCGGCGCAGGACACGCTTTCGGTTTCAAATACAATCGCGGGCATAATTCTGGATTTGCGGTTTGCCGGGGGCGATGATTTTGATTCGGCAAAAGCGATTGCAGATATGTTTGTGTCGGGAAAATTGCCATTGGCGATTCTTGTGAACGGCCGGACGCGCGGCGCGTCGGCGGCATTGGCGGCGGACTTGCGCGAAAAGCGGGCAGGACTGGTTTTTGGCAGCGCGCCCGGGCCGGACGCTTCTGCGGGTGGGAAAATTCCGCTGTTGCAACCGGACGTCTCCGTGCCCGTGGACGAGGATGACGAACGTAGCTTCCAGCAAAATCCCTTCGGACCAGCGCCGCAAATGGACGCTCATCCCGTGGTCGCAGGCAAAAGTGATTTTCTCCCCTTCGTGGATCACACGACCGAGGCGGATTTGGTCCGCGCCAAAATCAAGGACGGCGATCAGGATGAAAATTCTGGGCCGCAGTTTGCGCCGAAACAGCCGTCTGCGCCGCAACCGCAAGTCATCCGCGATCCGGTTATGGCACGCGCAGTGGATTTGATCAAGGGACTGGCGGTTGTGCGGGCATCGCATTCTTGATTTCGGGTTGACGATTGGCCGTTTGCAAATCAACTTTAGGGTTTAGCGGGATGAAAACCATCTTGTTCATTTGCACCGGCAATGTTTGCCGCAGCCCGATGGCCGAGGCGCTGTTCCGCCGGGCCACGACTGGGCGCGGGGATTTTCGCGTCCTGTCAGCGGGCCTCGGCGCGCTGGATGGTCAGCCGCCGACGCAGCATTCCGTGACGGCGATGTGCGAGCTGGGCGTGGATATATCCGCTCAACGCAGTCGCGCGCTCACGGCGAGCCTGCTGCAACAGGCGGATTATGTTTTTGGCATGACGCATTGTCACGTGGATACGATTGCCCTGTTATATCCGGCGGCGGCGGAAAAAACTTTTTTGCTCCGCGAATTCGACGAGTCGCTCGATTCGTTTGAAAAGGACATCAGCGACCCGATTGGCAGTCCTTACGACGTTTATGTGCATTGCCGCAAACAAATCGAACAAGGCATCATGTCACTTTTGAAATTTATGGAACAACACGAAATTCTATCTACGCCCCACGGCGCGAAAACATCGTTGCCGGCGAATTTTGCGCTCGGTGCCGACCACGGCGGCTTTGAATTGAAGGAGGCGCTCAAGCAGTATCTCCAGCAGCGCGGCCAGACGGTCACCGACTTTGGCGCGAAATCGAAGGATTCGGCCGACGATTATCCCGATTTTGCCGAGCCGGTCGCGCAGGCGGTTGCGGCAGGGCGGTCGGAATTCGGCCTGCTCGTCTGCACCAGCGGCGTCGGCATTTGCATCGCCGCCAACAAAATCCCCGGCATCCGCGCCGCCATCGCCGACGATGCGGCGTCGGCTAACATGATGCGGCGGCACAATGACGTCAACGTGCTTTGTCTCTCAGGCGGGAAGACTCCGACCGATGCCGCAAAAAAAATCCTCGATGCGTTTCTAAGCGCCAGGTTCGAAGGTGGCCGCCACGGGCGCCGAGTAGAAAAAATGGATGCGCGCCTGGCACCGCCGGCGTTGCGCTTGCGCAATGTGGATCCCGCCGTTGCCGAGGCTATAGAGCATGAGCGGCTGCGCCAGCAGGAAAATATTGAGTTAATTGCCAGCGAAAATTTCGTCAGCCCCGCAGTGCTGGAAGCCCAAGGCTCCGTGCTCACCAACAAATACGCCGAGGGTTATCCCAAAAAACGCTGGTATGGCGGCTGTGAAAACATTGACATCATCGAGCAGCTTGCCATTGACCGCGCAAAGCAAATCTTCGGCGCGGAGCACGCCAATGTCCAGCCGCACTCCGGCAGCCAGGCGAACATGGCCGTCTATTTTGCCGTGCTCAAACCCGGCGACAAGATGCTCACGATGGACTTGAGCCACGGCGGGCATTTGACCCACGGCAACAAGGCGAATTTTTCAGGTAAATTTTTCGACATCATCCATTACGGAGTCCGCAAGAACGACGAGCGGATTGATTACGACCAGCTCGCCGCCATGGCGCGCGAACACAAACCGAAGATGATCACCGTCGGCGCGAGTGCGTATCCGCGCGCGATTGATTTCAAGCGCATGGGCGAAATTGCCCGCGAAGTCGGCGCTTATCTGCTGGCAGACATCGCGCATATCGCCGGTCTCGTCGCGACGGGCTTGCATCCGAGTCCGGTCGGCCACGCCGATTTCGTGACCACCACCACGCACAAGACCTTGCGCGGGCCGCGCGGCGGGTTGATTTTGTGCCGTGAGAAGAACGCGAAGGAGATTGACTCGCAGGTTTTCCCCGGCATTCAGGGCGGGCCGCTGGAACACGTCATCGCTGCCAAGGCGGTTTGTTTTCAGGAAGCCTTGCAGCCGTCCTTCAAGGCGTATCAGGAGCAGATCGTGAAGAACGCGAAGACTCTCGCCGAAGGCATGAAGCGCAACGGCTACCGCCTCGTCAGCGGCGGCACGGATAATCATTTGATGCTGGTGGACGTGGGCGCAAAAAACCTGACCGGCAAGGATTGTCAGATTGCGCTCGATGAAGCCGGCATCACCGTCAATAAAAATACGATACCGTTCGAGACCCGTTCGCCATTTCAAGCCAGCGGCGTCCGGCTGGGCACGCCGGCGGTGACAACCCGAGGAATGAAGGAAGCGGAAATGGCGGCGATTGCGGACATGATTTCCGAGGTGTTGCTGGACATCAAAAATGTCGAGGCTGCGCACAAGGTTCGCACTCGTGTGCGCGAGCTGACGGCGAAATTTCCGCTTCCCTATTGAGAAACTTGCCGGACAGTCCGTCAGTGCAAACCGAGCGAAATCGTCGCACTTCCGGTCAGGCAACCGCCGTCACCCGGCATTGGGTTGGAGTATTGGCGAGTTTTAATTTCAGGATATCGCCCTGCTTCCGGCCCATGAGTTGTTCGCCCAACGGCGATTGTGGAGTGATCACCAGCACCTCCCGCTTCTCATGGAGCACTTCCGTCCCGCCCGCACGTGGGCCGATGAAGTAAGCGGTCTTTTCCCCGTTCAATTCCAATTCGACGAAGGCCCCGACATCAATGGGATTGCCGGCGCCGAATTTGCGCGCGTCCAGCTTTTCAAAAGCAGCAATGGCACCTTGAATTTCCGCCGCCTGTTTGGATTGTCCGCGGGCCAGATAGGAGGCCTCAAGTCCGCGCGTGTCGTATTTGTTCTCCGCTTTGCTCTGCTCGTGGGTGGCTTCGGCGCGCGAGGCTTGGGCCGCGCGGAAATAAACCTCCAGCTCATCCGTCAGCCGGGCAACAATCTTTTTGATGAGCGCGCGTTTGTTCATTTCAGCGCCGTGCGATGACAGCGCAGCAAGGTTGGTAAATAATGCCGATCACTCCACCGTGACGCTCTTGGCAAGGTTGCGCGGCTTGTCCACGTCGCAGCCGCGCACGACGGCGATATGATAGGCAAACAGTTGCAACGGCACGGTGGCCAGGAGAGGATAAATCGGTTCAAGCGCCTTCGGCAGGTAAATCACGTCGTCAGCCACTTTCCCGATTTGTTTGTCACCCTCGGTCGCCAGCGCGATGATGGGGCCTTTGCGGGCGCGAATCATCGCGAGGTTCGCCATCGTCTTGTCATACATTGAATCCTGCGGCACGAGGAAGACCGTCGGTGTCTTCGGATCAATCAACGCAATCGGGCCGTGCTTCATTTCCGCTGCCGAATAGCCCTCGGCGTGGATATATGAAATTTCCTTCAACTTAAGCGCTCCTTCGAGTGCGATGGGAAATGTATAACCGCGACCTAGGAAAAAGAAATCGTCGGCCTTCGCGTATTTCTTCGCGAGCTTCTTGAATGCGTTGTTTTGGGCGAGGATGGATTCAAGCTGTTTCGGCACGGCTTCAAGCGCGTGCAGGATTTCCAGCGCGCGCCGGGCGGAAAGATTTCGCAGCCGGCCCAGATGAACGGCCAGCAATGAAATAATCGTGAGCGTGGAGACAAAAGCCTTTGTCGAGGCCACGCCGATTTCCGGACCGGCGTGCATGTAAATGCCGCCATCGGATTCCCGCGCGATGGTGCTACCGACGACATTGACGATGGCGAGTGCCTTGTGCCCGCGGCGCTTGGCTTCGCGGAGTGCGGCGAGTGTGTCCGCGGTCTCGCCGGATTGCGAGATGACGAGCAACACGGTGTTCTTCTCCAGTGGACAATTGCGATAACAGAATTCATGCGCGAACTCCACCTCAACAGGAATTTGCGCCAGTTCTTCGATGAGATATTCGCCGACGAGTGCCGCGTGCCAGCTCGTGCCGCTGGCGGCAATGACGATGCGGTCAATCGAACGCAACTCGGCGGACGTGAGGTTCAGGCCGCCAAATTTCGCGGTGGCGCCTTCGTTGTCCACACGGCCGCGCAGGGCGTTCTCCACGGTGCGCGGCTGCTCGACAATTTCCTTGAGCATGAAGTGCGCGTGCTTGCCGCGCACGGCGTCTTCCTGGCTGAATTCCAGATTGCTGATCTGGACGTTGGCGGTGTCGGCACCGAGGTTCAAAACATCGAAGCCATCGGGGGTGATGGTGGCCACGTCGTAATCATTCAGGTAAACGACTTTCTTCGTGTACGCGCCTCCGACAAAGGCGTTGGCGTCGCTGGCCAGAAAATTTTCACCTGCGCCGATGCCGATGATGAGCGGCGAGCCGCGCCGCGCGCCAACAATGATATTCGGTTGGTCGGCGGAAACCACTGCGAGGCCGTAGGTGCCGATGACCTCGCGCAGTGCGTCGCAAACGGCCTGGGTGAGGGGGTTGACGTTGCTGCCATTGACATGCCGTTTGCTGTAATAATCGCCGATCAAATGCGCCAGTACTTCGGTGTCGGTGTCCGATTTGAAAGTGTGTCCGGCCTTGAGCAGCCTTTGTTTGAGCGCGTCGTAGTTCTCGATGACGCCATTGTGTACGATGGCGATTTTTCCGGAGGCATCAAGCTGCGGATGGGAATTTTTGTCCGAGGGCGGGCCATGCGTGGCCCAGCGCGTATGGCCGATGCCGAGATTTCCCTCGACCGGTTCCGATTTTAAAAGCCGCGCGAGTCCCTCGCCGATTTTCCCCTGCTTTTTGCGGACCAGCAAATCGCCGCCACACACCAAAGCCACCCCCGCACTGTCATAGCCGCGATATTCCAGGCGCCGCAATCCTTCAAGCAGGATGGGCGATGCCTCCTTCTTCCCGACGTATCCAATGATGCCGCACATAAATTAAATTGTGGATTTGCTTTTCAAAATCCAACCCGCCGCGCCGCTCAAATCGTTCACGATTGCGGCGCGCGTCAGTTTGTCCGGTTCCGCGCGTTCCAGTTCCGCACCGTAACCGGTCCGGACGAGGATGGACTGCTTCACGCCGGCATTCCAGCCGCATTCCAGATCAATCAGCTTGTCGCCAACCATGTAGCTCTGCGCCAAATCCAAGCCGAACTCGTCCTGCGCGTCGAACACAAACTGCGGCGACGGTTTGCGCCCGCGGCTCGGCGCATCCGGCTTTTCCGGCGCGATGTAAATTTTCTCAAATCGGATTCCATCGCGTGCCAGTTCGTCGCAAAGGCGCGCGTTGACGCGGTCCACGTCGGCCATCGTGAAGTAGCCGCGCCCGACGCCGGACTGATTTGACACGATGAAAAGTTTGAAGCCCGCGCCAATCATTTTTTTCAAGCCAATCGGTGTGCCGGGAAAAATTTCAACATCCTCCGGGCGGCACAAATAATTCTTTTCGGCAATCATCGTCCCGTCGCGGTCAAGGAAAACAGCCCGGTTCATCTGGCAAATTGTGGTTGGTTTTTGGCAATAATGGAATTGAATTCTTCCCGGCGCGCCCGCATCCTGAACGGAATTCTATGAGCACCAAAGGCAGATTGGGCATTTTAGTCGGTGGCGGCCCGGCCCCGGGCATCAACGGCGTCATCGCCGCCGCCACCATCGAAGGCATCAACAACGGATTTGAAGTCATCGGCTTCCGCGACGGCTTCAAACATCTAGCGGCGGGTGACACCACGCAGATCAAGCCCCTGGCCATCCGTGATGTGCGGGACATCCATCTCAAGGGGGGCTCGATTCTCGGCACCGCGCGCACTAATCCGACCAAGTCCGAGGAGCACATGAAAAATCTTTTCACGGTGTTTCACAAGCTCGGCATCACCGCGCTGGTCACCATCGGCGGTGACGACACGGGTTTTTCCGCCAGCGTTGTCCGCAAGCGCAGCAATGGCGAGATCAAGGTCGCCCACGTTCCGAAGACGATTGACAACGATCTGCCGCTGCCCGGGGCGACCCCTACCTTCGGCTTTGAGACCGCACGGCATTACGGCGTCCAGATTGTGCGCAATCTGATGGAGGACGCTCGCACCACATCGCGCTGGTATCTCATCATCTGTATGGGCCGCGCTGCGGGGCATCTTGCTCTCGGCGTCGGCAAGGCGGCGGCGGCGACGCTCTCCATCATCCCGGAGGAGTTTCACAAACGGCAGGTGACCGTGGACGAGGTGTGCGACATCATCATTGGCTCGCTCATCAAGCGCCGCGCCGAAGGTTCGCAATACGGACTTGTTGTCCTCGCCGAGGGTTTGATTGAAGCCATGGGCGAGAAAGGTCTTGTCAAGGCCCTGCCGGAAGGGGAATTGAGCCGCTACGGCAAGGTGCTGCGCGACGACCACGGCCATTTGCGCCTCGGCGAAATCGAGTTTGGCCGCCTGATGAAAGATCTATTGAGCACGCGTCTCGAAAAGCTCGGTATCAAAACGACGTTCATTGACAAGGACCTCGGCTACGAACTGCGCTGCGCCGACCCGATTCCGTTCGACGCTGAATACACCCGCGATCTCGGCTACGGCGCGGTGAAATTTTTGCTTTCGCCCGAAGCCGATAAGTATGGTGCCATCATCAGCTTCGTGGACGGCAAAATGAACCCGCTCCAGTTCGAGAAAATGCTCGACCCCAAGACCGGCCGCATGCAGAACCGCAAGGTGAACGTGGACGGCGAATCCTTTGAATGCGCCTGCGCCTACATGATCCGCTTGGAACGCGAGGACTTCGAGGATGCCAAAAAACTTGCGAGGATGGCCGCCGTCATCAAGGCGACTCCGGACCAATTCCGCGCGCAATTTGGCTATCTCGTCGGCTTGAAGTAAAATCAAATTCCTCAAACGGCGGCTGGAGCAATCCTGCCGCCGTTTGTTCTTTTCGGTGGGGCGAGGGTCCCCGCGAGCCGAATCTTTCGTGTATTTCGTGTATTTCGCGGCTAAATTAGCTCCGTGAAACCGCTCGCGGACTGCAAGCTCTACACCTTCGTGGACACGGCCTATTTGAATGGCCGTCCGCCCGAACTTGTCGCACAGCAGCTTTGCGATGGCGGCAGCGATTTGATCCAGCTCCGCGCGAAAAAATCTTCGCCCGGCGAAATCCGCGCAATGGCACAAAAAATCCTGCCCATCACGAAGCGCGCAAATGTCGGCCTCGTCATCAACGACTATCTGGAAATCGCACGCGACCTCGGCGCGGAATTTTGCCACTTGGGACAGGAGGATTTTTTCAACGCCGGCTTCACGCACGTTTTCCAACTCTCAACTCTCAACTCTCAACTAAAGACCGGCTTAAGCACTCATTCGCCCGAACAAGCGAAACGCGCTTTGGCTGCCGGGCCGGATTACATCGCCATCGGGCCGGTGTTTGCGACGGGCACAAAGCCGGGCGCGAAACCCGTGACGCTCGACTATGTCCGCTGGGCGGCGGAGAATGTGACCATCCCGTGGTTCGCCATCGGCGGCATCAATCTTGAAAATCTGGATGACGTTCTGGCTGCGGGCGCCAAGCGTGTTTGCATCGTCTCCGCTATTCTCAACGCGCCGGACATAACCAAGGCTTGCACGGAATTTCGGCAACGGTTGAAGCGATTCTGACGCAATGCATTGGTGCAAACTAATTGCACATTTTCAAGAAATCCTTCTCTTCAATAATCTTCACGCCGAGTTCCTGCGCCTTGTCGAGTTTTGAACCGGCTTCGGCGCCGGCCAGAACAAAATCCGTTTTTTTGCTCACGCTGCCGGAGACTTTGCCGCCGAGCGCTTCAATCTTCGCCGTCGCTTCCTCGCGTGTCAGCGTCGGCAGCGTGCCGGTCAGCACAAATGTCTTCCCGGCAAACAGACCTTCCGGTCGGGCACCGCTAACCTTCTCATTATGTGGCCTGATGTTTAGTTCGCGGATACGGGCGAGAATCTTTTTCCCGGCGGGCGATGCGAAATAGTCCAGCACGCTCACCGCCGCCACCGGCCCGACTTCCGCCAGCTTCTCTTTCAATCCGCCCGCCTCCAGCCGTGATTCAATTTCAGCGATCTCCGCCTTGAGTTCCATATCGCGCTGCGCGCGCTTCGCTTTATCGGCTTCGTTCTTCGGCGGAATCTTGCGCGAGCGTGGGCTGATTTCGGCACGTTCGGTTTCCTTCGCGCCGAGGTCCCGGATGTCGCGCAGCACTTCGGAATTGGCGAGCGCGTCCAGCGAATCGTGCGTGGCGGCGAGTTGTTTGGCGGTGGCTTCGCCCACGTCGGCAATCGCTAACGCGTGAATCCAGCGGGACAGCGGCGCGATCTTGGCTCGCTGGAGCGCGTCGAGAATCTTTGTGGCATTCTTCTCGCCGAACGTGCGCGGCTCGTCGTCCGTGCCGAGATTTAGTTTGCCGAGCGCTTCCAGTTTCAGGTCGAACAGGTCGAGTGGTTCCTTGACGAGGCCGCGTTCCACGAGTTTCTCTGCCACGATGCCGCCGAGCGATTCGAGGTCGAGCGCCTTGCGCTGCGCGAAATATTCCACGCGCCGCGTAAGTTGTGCCGGGCAGCCCGCGATGTTCTGGCAGCGCCACGCGACTTCATCGGTTTCGCCACCGGACATTTTCTCTTTCGCAATCGGCCCGCCGCACGCGGGGCATTTGCCGCCGACGTACTTGAACAGATCAAATTCCTTCGCGCCGGGCGGGCGTTTGGCTTTCACCACCTCGAAAATTTCCGGGATGACCATGCCGGCCTTGCGGACGACCACGGTGTCGCCGATGCGGATGTCTTTGCGGCGGATTTCGTCCTCGTTGTGGAGCGTTGCGCGCGCCACCGTGGAGCCTTGGACGAAGACGGGTTCGAGTTCCGCCACGGGCGTGAGCACGCCGGTGCGCCCGACCTGCACGGTGATGGCCTTGAGCATGGTCTCGGCAGGCGTGATCCACGGCACGGGTTTGTGGACGATCGCATAGCCCGGCGCGCGGCTGCGACCGGGAATGCGCAGACAGTCCGCGAGCGTATTCACCTTGAGCACGATGCCGTCAATCTCGTAGGGCAATTGCCGACGCAGATCTTTGTCCTCGTCATAATGCGCAACAACTTTGTCGCGATAAACTTTCAAAACTTCCTCGATACCGTTGCAAACCCACCAGAGCTTTTGCGTCGGCAAGCCGAATTTGGCGAGCGATTCGAGCATCCCGGAATGTGTTTTGAACTCAATCCCATCACACTTGCCAGTGGCGTAAAACACGGCACGGATAGGGCGTTGCGCGACAAGCTTGGGGGCGAGTTGCTTGAGCGTGCCGGCGGTGGCGTTGCGGGCGTTGGGGAACGGCTTTTCACCTTCGGCGGCGAGCTTCTCATTGACGGCGTCGAATTCCTTGATTGCCATGTAAGCTTCGCCGCGCACTTCGAGCAGTGCAGGCGGATTCTTGAGAATTAATTCCAATGGAATACCGCGGACGGTTTTGAGATTGGTGGTGATGTCGTCGCCTTCCATGCCGTCGCCGCGCGTGACGCCAAGCGCGAACTTGCCATGGCGGTAATGGACGCCGATGGATACCCCATCCACCTTTGGCTCGATGATATATTGGATTTTATCACGACCCAAATATTTGCGAATGGTCGCATCGAACGCGCTGAGTTCTGCCAGTGTATTTTCGTCCTGTGCGCGATTGCGTTTGTCGCGGTCGGGTTCCTCGTCCTTGGCCGGAGAATCGCTGGCCTGCACCTTGTCGAGCGAGAGCATCGGCGCGAGATGTTTGACGCGGGTAAATTTTTCGCTCGGTGCGCCGCCGACACGTTGCGTGGGCGATTCCGGCGTGACGAATTCGGGAAATTGCTTTTCAAGTTCCTGAAGTTCCTTGAAAAGCTGGTCGTATTCGCGATCGGTGATGATTTGCCGGCCTTCGACGTAATAAGCATGGTCGTGCCGGCGGATTTCATCGGCAAGTTGTGCGTGGCGTTTTTTGGCTGCGGCGTGCGTAACACGTGGATTGTGCCATGACAGCCGGCGGAAGGAAAAACTTTTTTGACCGGGTGCCGCTGTGCTACCCTGCTGACATGCGCGGAAATCTGGCAAAGGCATTCGAGCTGACGAACACGCAGGTGCTTCGGGGCGCCGCATTGCCTAAGTCTTGGACGGATCTGCTTGGGCGGAAGTTGTTTCTGTTCCTGTTGACGGTGCAAGGACTCGGAGCGTTTGCGCTCATTACGCTTGGAGTCATCCTGACAAAATCCGGCGTGGCGAAGAACGTCATCCATCCGCGCATCCGGCACGAAATCGCCCGCGCTGGTGTGGCTTTGTTGCCGATGTTTTTCTTCGTGGCGCTGGCGCTTGGATTTCTTGTCGTCGGGCAGACGGTTTCAGCCTTGGCGAAGGTAGGGGCGATCAATTATCTCGGCTCGACGATGGTGATAGTGGTCGTGAGGGAATTGGGGCCGCTGCTGGCGGCGATGCTGGTGCTGGCGCGCGTCGGCGCGGCGAATGTGATTGAACTGGGCACGGCCCGGGCGATGGGCGAGGTCGAGGCGCTGGAGGCGCTGGGCATTGACCCGATGCATTATCTCATTGTGCCGCGTGTCATCGGCATGGCGTTGGGTATTTTTTCGCTGACGGTCTTTTTGATCATCGGCGCGCTGGGCAGTGGCTATTTGTTCGCATTTCTACAGGACGTGCCGCTGACGCCGGGCGATTATTTCAAACAAATCGTCGAATCATTGGGCTGGCTGGACTTCGCGCTGCTGGCGCTGAAAACCATCGCGTTCGGATTTTTCATCGCTATCGTGACGTGTTATCACGGCCTTGCCCAACCCTTGCGGCTGGAGGAAGTCTCTCGCGTGGCGGTGCGGGCGGTCACGCAGGGCGTCATCGTGTGCGTGCTAATTGACGCGCTGTTCATCGTGCTTTACCTCGTGACATGAGCGAAAATCAGGACATCCCGGCCATCGAAATGCGTGGCGTCAGCGTCGCTGCGATGCTCGATGCTTCATTCATCGTCGTCGAGGATGTGAACTGGTCTGTGGCGGTAGGCGAATTCTGGGTGATCGCCGGCCAGGAACGTTGCGGCAAAAGTGATTTGCTGATGCTGGCCGCCGGGCTGATGCCGCCAGCCGCCGGCAGCTATAAACTTTTCGGCAATGACACGGGTAATTTTGGCGAGGCCGAACTGGCCGAGCGGTTGCGTGTGGGCTTTGTTTTTCAAGGTGGACATCTTTTCAACCAGTTGACCATCGCCGAAAATATTGCACTGCCGTTGCAGTATCAAAAGAATCTGACGTTCGCGGAGGCGATGCGCGAAGTGCGGGTTCTGCTGGAATTGATGGAACTCGCGCCGCTTTCGGACGTGACCCCGTCGAACATTGCAGCCAACTGGCGGCAGCGCGCGGCGCTCGCGCGGGCGCTGATCCTCAAGCCGGAAGTGCTGCTGCTGGATAATCCATTGAGCGGACTCGGCGCGCGGCATTTGCAATGGTGGCTGCGCTTTCTCGACCAGTTGTCGCGCGGTCACGGACAGCTCGGCGGCAGGGCGATCACGTTGGTCGCCACCGCTGATGATTTGCGTCCCTGGCAGAACGCGCGCCGGAAATTTGCGTTGCTGCGCGACAAAAAATTCATTCCGCTGGGCTCATGGAACGAAATTGAAACGGCCAATGATCCCATCGTAAAAGAATTGCTGGCCGCCCAAGTTGAGACGACAATCTAAAAAGTCATGGCACTACAGGATTTGACCCCGCAACTGCGCACGCGCTTGAGCCGGATGGAACGCGCCGTGGGCTGGTTCGTGTTTATGGCGACGGCGCTGCTGTTGTTCGGCTTCGGATATTACATTTACCACACGGCGGAGCGGAAGGGTTGGTTCGTCATCAAGGCGCCTTTTCACACCTTCGTCCAGAGTTCATCCGGCTTGAATGTCGGCGACTCCGTGGTGATGATGGGATTTCCCGTCGGTCAGATTACGCTGATTCACGCAATGCCGCCCGGTGACCCGCACAATGTCCGCGTGGAGTTTGATATCCGCGACCCATATTTCCGTTACATATGGACCGGTGGTTCGTTTGTGAAGGTGAATTCGGCAGATTTTCTTGGCAAGCGGCAGATTGAAGTCACGCGCGCCACGAACGGCCCGGCGATTTGCGTCACTCAACCGATATCAATTTTAGGATTGGACGAGGCGAAAAAAATGGCGGCCGAATCGCCCGGCGACTGGCAGCTTGCCCAGGATGTGTTCGATGCCGGGACCAACCTGATTTTTCATGCCTTCGATCCTGTTGAAACCGTGTTGGACGAAACCAACGCGCAACTGCTCGTGCAATGCACCGTTGAATCAAACTCCATTTACGTCTTCAACAACAAGGTCAGCCACGACCGCATCGTCGCCTCATGGCACCGGGGGAGGCACCGTTATGAAAACTTCACGACTGGTTCGGAAGACGCTTTCCTGCGCGCCGTGGAGACGCCGCCGATTTCCGACCAGTTGCAGGCGATGGTTTTGCAGGTGCAGCAGGCGGTGCCGAACGTCCTCGCGTTGACGAACAAAATCGGCACGGTACTGGACAACGCCGCGAACGCCATGTCGAACTTGAACATCACTCTCGTCGAGACGCGGCCAATGCTCACGAATTTTGCCGCCATCAGCGCGCAATTGCGCGAGCCGGGCGGGCCGATGGTCTGGGCGCTGGGCACGAACGGAAATGACCAATTGCAAGGCACCCTGACGAACGTCAACTCGCTGCTCGGCCACGCCGACACAAATATTACCGCGCTGCTCATCAACCTCGCCGATATCACCAGCAACCTGAACGCGCAGGTGCAGGCCAATGCGAACATGCTGTCCGGAATTTCAAAAACCGTGATGGACTCCGACGATTTCGTGCAGGGGTTGAAGCGGCACTGGCTGTTGCGTTCGGCGTTCAAAGCTGAAAATAAAACCAACGCGCCGCCGGTGAAGCGCTGATTTGGTAGGGCGCGCGTCCCCGCGAGCCGCGTTTATTTCGCCTCGCTCTTCCTAAACCACTCCGCAAACAATTTGATGCCCTGTTCGAATTTCATCTGCGGATTGTAGCCCAGCTCCGCGCGCGCCTTGGAAATGTCCGCGAACGTGATGGGCACATCGCCGGGCTGGAGCGGCTGCCGGTCAATCACCCCCGTTTTGCCGAGCGCATCTTCAAGCAGTTCAATCATCTTGGCCAGCGAAACTATCTGCGACTCGCCGAGGTTGAAGATCTCAAAGCCGAATTCCTTCCTAGTGCAGGCGATGATGCCATCCAACGTGTCCGTAATGAACGTGTAATCGCGCGCCGCGCTGCCGTCGCCGAAAACCGGAATCGGCTTTCCCGCTGTCATCAGCTTCGCAAACTTGTAAATCGCGAGGTCGGGTCGCTGGCGCGGGCCATATACAGTGAAGAACCGCAGCATCGCCACGTCCATTTTATAGATGTGATGCCATGTGTGGCCGAGGGCCTCGCATGCCAGCTTGCTAGCGGCATAGGGCGAAATCGCTGAGAAAATCGGGTCGCTCTCGCTGAACGGCACTTTGGAGTTCACGCCATAGACCGACGACGACGACGCGATGATGATTTTCTTCACGCCGTTCTTGCGCGCCGCTTCGAGTACGTTCACTGTGCCCTCGACGTTCACGCGCTGGTAAAGCGCCGGATCGGCGAGGCTCGGCCGCACCCCCGCGCGCGCTGCAAGGTGGATGACCTGGTCGAACTTGACCGAGGAAAAAATCTCGTCGAGCGCGGCCCGATCCGCGATGTCACCATGGACAAATTCAAACGACTTGGCGAGTGACTGGATTTCGCGGAGGTTTCGCTGCTTGAACTGCGGGTCGTAAAAATTATTCAAGTCATCGAACGCCCAGACGCGGTGGCCGTCGTGGAGGAGGCGTTCGCAAACGTGCGAGCCGATGAAGCCCGCGCCGCCGGTGACGAGAAAATTCATGGCCAGACGCTAACAATCAGCGGGCAGGGTGTCGAGTGTGCAGGTATTCGTAGCCGCATAAAATCAAAGCTCGGACGACGCCTTGAACTCCTGGGATACGCTGGACTTGGCTGGGCCGGCGCACAACCAGCCGGGCGGCTTGGCTTACACTTTTCCAACGCCGCCCGGAACAATCTTTCCCCTCAAGCCGCGTTTACTGGCACTTTCACTGACAGTTGGACGATTCCCCCCTTGTTTGAACCGGAAATCCTCAAAAAGCCGTGGAAACGGATATGGGGGAAGGGGTGGTTTCTGAACCCTTTTTGCCACCTGGTGATCAAGGCCGTAAGGGTGGATTCGCCACCCTGCCAAAAGGGCCCTCAATCGCTTGCAGAATTGTTAAGGAAATATCGCATGAAAAAGAGCCTTGCCCAGGACACCTTGGCCGCAAAACTGGGCGTGAGCTTGGGAACACTCAAAAACTGGGAGTGCTGCCGAACCAAGCCCAACAGGCAATTTTGGTCTAAAATCCAAGAATTGGACAGGGCGTGTGATTAACTTGGAGTGATGGCTGGCCACGCGCCGCGCACGCTGCCGAAGTGACGGCGGAGCAGCGCAAATCCCGGCGCGGTCGGATCAGGCATTACGGCCTGACCCTTGGCGTCCACGTAAAGGCATCCGATTTCTTCCGGTGGAAGCTTCAGAAACAGGGCGTTTGCTTCGGCTACCGCTGCAAGCCACTGATGTTTGCACTCCACCGAATCCACCGGTTCGCGCAACAGCAGCGTTTTCAACCGGACGGCGGGGTAATGGGCAAGGCGCTGCGCCTCTTCAATCAAAAATTGCGGGGTGAAGCCGGTGTCTTTGCCGCAGGCCGCCCACACCAGCGCCCCCAGACTCAAGATGTTCCGGTGTAGAAACAGCACATCCAGATAGTCACGCAGTTCGCCACGCCCGGCCAACGCCAACACCTTGTTGGTCGCACCATCAAGCGGATGCAGCGCAAAACCTAGTTCGGCATCGGGTTGCACCGGGAAAAAACGGAACGCGGAATCATACGCCCATTCCACCTTGGTCGAACGGCCGTCCTTGGAAACCGTCGCACGTTGCAACATCTCTTGGGTATCGGCCCATTCTAGCGTGTAACCGTTCTGCTGTAGCACAGCGGTATCCTGCGCCGCCGCCTGTTTGAGGCTTTGCACCGTGTCGTGAAAAACGTCGATGTCCTGGGACTGACGATGAGAATCTTCCCGCCGCAAAAAAATGGTCGCCCCGGCCACATAGCTCTCGGGATTGCGATTGGCCGCCAGCAGACGCAGGACGATCTTTTCGAAATCTCCTAGCGGCATAACTCGGCAGCGATAAAAAATCCGCGCCGCCCGCCGTCGGCACGCAAGCGTTCGCAGATGTAAGGGACTTCCTCCGCGACGATCTCCGCGTCAGGTCGCATGAACCAGAAGCAGCGGGCATGGAATTCCCGGAACGCTTGTTGTGCCAGGGCGAGTTTCTCCGCCGGGCGCGCTGCTTGGTTCTGGATGACCGAATCGTTCACATTGATTCAATAACTCAAATTGACACTCCCCGCAATCATTGAAAACACGGCAGATCGGTGAAATAGGTGCTGTTAGAGGCGTCAGCTTTGCTCCTTCCACCCACACTGGCCGCGGCTCTCGATCAATCTCCATCCTGAATTTGATAACCGATCGTTTCATAGCCGCGAATACGCTTTGAATACATCCCTGATAAAACCGGCACGCAGCCGTCCACATAATCATAAACGATGACCTCGCGTTTGTTATCGTGCAGGCGATGCAGGCGGCCAACATATTGTTGTAGCGTGCCGCGCCACGAAATCGGCATGGCTAGGAAAAGAGTGTCGAGTCGTGCGTCGTCAAACCCTTCGCCAATATAGCGGCCAGTGGCCAGTAGAATTCTTTCCTCGTCATTCGGTAATGCCGCGTCGTTGCTTTATGCCCATACCACCCTTCAGCACGAGGACGTGTTTTACGAGGCCGTTCAATCTCCCGGCAAATTCATCAATCTGGCTGGTGCGTTCTGTCAGGAGGATGGGAGAACGTCCGGCTTTGATGGCGCGTAGCAGGTCAATACAGATGAAATCGTTGCGGGCCTTGTTTCTAGCCAATGCCCCATAAATCTCGTGCATTTCCGGCTTTCCAGTCGTGGGGGGCAACCGGAAATTGGTCGGCCGTGGAATGACGAGGTGTTTGAATGGTCGTGCGAGTGCCTGTGCTTTGGCATCTACGCGATGACGGATCGAACCGCATTGCATCACAATGATGGGATGATGGCCGTCTTTGCGCTGCGGCGTGGCGGTCAAACCCGTGATGTAGCGCGCCTTCACCTGCCGCAACACCTGCTCAAAACTCACCGCCGACAAGTGATGACATTCATCCACAATGACGTGACCGTAGTCGGCAACCATGTCATCCACAACTTGTTTACGGTTCAGGCTTTGAATGATGGCAACATCAATAGTGCCGGTGGCGTGCCGCCGTCCGCCGCCAATCTGACCAATGCTTTTGATCGGTAGATTTAGAAATGCCGCAAGTCGCTCGCGCCATTGATCCAGCAGTTGCCGTCGATGGACGAGAATAAGGGTGTTCACTTTCCGTGAGGCAATAAGCCACGCAGCGATGACAGTTTTCCCGAAAGCGGTCGTCGCGCAGAGGATGCCGTCGTCATGGGCAAGCATGACTTCGGCAGCCGTCTGTTGTTCGGGACGAAGTTGACCGTGGAATTTCACCTCAATCGGGCTGCCAATAAATCGTTGATCATCGAGTTGAACCGCGACATTTTGCGATTTGAAAAACACAGTCACTTCATCAAAACAGCCGCGCGGCAGGGCGATATGTCGCGGAAACTCCTCCGCGCACCGAATGATGCGCGGCTTGCCGAACGTGGAAAGCCGCATCGCCTGCGCCCGGTAAAATTCCGGATTCTGGAACGCCGCCAGCCGGTGCAACCGGTTTAACATCGCAGAGGGCAGTCCTTCCTTCTCCACATAGATAAGATTGCTGCGAATGATTTTTACCCTTGTCGGCAGCGGGCCGGGAATCGGTTCCTCTTTTTTCCGCCGCGACGGTGGCAACGTCCACGGGTCTTCGTTTGAATCATCGTCGGTGACACTACGCCGGACGTCAATGATATCACCACTGCGTTCGGCATCACGCACTAGGGTTTCAATTTCTGCCAACGACATCCGCTGGATGCTCGACAGGAATGCCCACTGGTCGGGATGCGGATTGAAATCAGCGGCAAGAAAAATACTGTTGCCATGGTTACGCGGTAGTTGCTGCAATGGCAGTGCAATGAGGTTGCCAAAGCCGCCTTTCGGCATCGTGTCCTGGCTCGGAAAGAAACGGTCGTAGGAGTCGAGGCCAAGCTGGTGACGCCGCTCCAGTGTCCGTGTGAGAATGGCCGCGCCCAGTTTTCGCGCCAAGCCGGCGGGCAGAGGCGCATCAAAGAAAATCCAGACGTGACCGCCGCGTCCAGAACGCGACCGTTCGAGGGCGGCGGGAATCTTCCAGTCGACGCATGTTTGAAGGAATGCACGCACATCGTCCTGCCACGTCGCCTTGTCAAAATCGGCAGCCAGAAACCAGCACGTTTCATCGGTCAGCAGTGGATAAACGCCTGCCGTAAGTTTGCCCGTCAGGTGGTCATGGATGACTTGATCTGTCAGTGAGAAGTATTCTTTTGGTTCATCAGGTTTTTTCTGGAACGAATTGCTCCATACTTTTTGATAGGCGGGTGAATAGCCGGTCTTGCCATCTCGTCCTTCCCAGCGCACCGCATAAACATCTTCGCGTCCGCGAAAAAGACTGAGGAACAACCTCACTTTTTCATCAGGGCTGGATTTGGAAGTGACCGTAGCCACGGCGGAATTGAATTCAACGCTGTTGTCGGTTGATTGAGCCGACACTTCGGCTTGTGGAAGTCCCAAACGCTCGCGAAGCTGCTGGTTTTCAGCGCGCAACCGCTCACATTCCCCAAGCGCGTCAGCCAGTCGTTGTTCAATAGGTAAACTCACTTGGTCAAAGCTCCTAAAATCCGGGGTCAATCGAAAGAAAAAGCGTGAGTGCGGATCACGCTTTTTTCAATCAGAAGTAATTCTAATTTTTAGAATTAGTAGATCTGGCGGAAGGGGTGGTTTCTGAACCCTTTTTGCCACCTGGTGATCAAGGCCGTAAGGTGGGATTCGCCACCCTGCCAAAACAGCGCCCAATCGCTTGCAGAATTGCTGACGAAATACCGCCTGAAAATGAGCCTCGCTCAGGAAAACTTGGCCGCAAAACTGGGCGTGAGTTTGGGAACACTCAAAAACTGGGAGTGCTGCCGAACCAAACCCAGCAGGCAATTTTGGTCGTCAATTCGAGAATTGTGCTAGGGTTGGCCCCACTTCATTAACTCCGGCTTAAAATTGCGTTGTGCAATAACCAGCGTACGAAACTTTTAGCGAGCCTTTTTGGATATGACACTGACTTTAACCCGACAAGAGAGGATGCCTTTGCCTCGCTTACTTTTTCCCACGAGCCGGGCAAAGAGCCAGCCGCTTGCCATCCTGAAATTGAGGACTCAACTGTCTGAACGGCGGTTTTTTCGGTAGGAGATCGCCGACAGAAACGCCAAGAACTTTTGCAAAAAATGTGGGTTCATGCTTGTTCCATCAGTGTGATGCCCCGATTGCAGTGAGGGCAGGAAATCTTTTGACCAAGGGCGTGGGCGGGAAATTCAATGTGCTCCTTGCAGAAAAAGCAGGACATTTTCAGGTTTTCCGGCCTACGCAAGGCGGTTTCTTTTCGGCAGTGCGGACAGAAAATTGACTGGCCCAGATTTTGTGTAGCGAATCTGATATGTCCGCCGCAGGATGGACAGGGGATTTTAAGGTAATCTCCTCTGGCGTCCCGTCGTTTTTCTTGCCAAAGATATATCAACGTGAAATAACTGCCCGAAACTAGATAGGCCAGAATCACCTCCGCCATTATTCCGGCGGTTGAGGCTGAAACTCCGAAGGCACCTGAAAAACTTCCTAAATAGCCGCCAAGGCTGCTTCCCCCGTTCCATAAATAACCAAGTCGATAGATGGCCAAATTCGTTGCCAGCCATGCAAGCAGCGTCGTCCGTATAAATGTCGGATCACCCGACATGGTGAACAAAGCTACGCCAAGACAAATCCCGCCCAAAATCCAAAACAAATAACGGACTGAAATCGCAAAAATTGGATCATGCGGCAGAATAATATCCGCCCCTGCCCTAGTGCTAAAAAAAAGTACCGCGGCCACGGCCAAAAGCAGCCCGCCGCTGGAACAGTTGATAAATCGTGCTAACTTTAATTGCATAGTTAAATAAAGTTGAGTATTATGGAGCTTGATCAGTATCCGGACAGGAATTCGAGTATCTGTGTTATTCTTTCTTGTTCAGCTATATTCGAACGGTAAACATGACTTGCTCGCCCATTGATTGAAAGGGTAACGGGTATGCCTGCCAATGCCGCCGCTTCCTGAAATTGGGTCAGATTGCCTATGCCGCCACTTTGCTTAAGGTAAGCATCATTACCCCCAGAATCAATTAGGATTCTCTGGGCTTTCAGTTGTGAGACGTCTGGAAAACTTACGGGACTCAACAAAATCGCTCCACGCCACAGATCCGGTCCGTCTTGCAACAGTTGCCCTGCAAGGCCCGCTCCCGCGCTAACTCCCATTACATAAACACGCTTTACATCAATATCCGGATTCTGGGTTGCCGCCTGATAGACTGCGATGACATCCGCCTCATTAGATGGTATTCCGTTACATGATGCTAAAAAACATCCCGCATTGGGGACAGAAGCCTCTTGCGGCCTCCATCGAACGCCGTTGAAAGTGATAACGAGGGGATACTTGTGGCCCGTCACGAAACTTGCGGGTGGCGACAAATGAAAAGGGATGGTTTCTCCGTTTGCATTGGTAGCCGTTTCGTAAGCTGCTATGACAGTTTTGGCGTATTTGAACGGATGCTCATATCCCGAAACCACCCTGCTCAAAGAGCCGGATTTGACATCATAATCCCAAATGTCCAAAGGGCCATTCGTTGGAGAACCGGCGATATAAACATGGGTATCATTTGCCCCAAAGCTATCCACCCCTGCTTTCCACGCCAGTTGGACTGGAATTGAATTTGATGCTGATTTGATGACAATTGCATCGAAATTCTGGCTTCGGGCAAAATATGCATATCCCAACCCATCCCGCATAAATACCAGATCTCCGATCTCGGTGGCTTTGGAGTCGCTTATGAGATTGATTTGCTCGAAATTAGTAACTTGTTCATCACCCCAGATAAAAGCCGGATGCAGATCAGACAGAAATTCTCCGCCGGCATTTTTGTAATGCAACGTGAAAGTATTCTGTTTGCTCGAAAAACAAAAGTTCTGCAAAGAGTTGGTTTCAGATTCCCACACTTTTACCGGCGCATCGGAACCCAATTCATATCTCCAAATGGTTCCGCCCTGCTGCCATGCAACGGAATTCGCTGATATCGCGGTAAGACATCGGACAGGTTCAATCGGACTGCTCCGCGAAGCTGGCTTTTTCTTCTTTGCGGGTTTCGCATTAGATGCATTAGCAGGTTGATTTTGTTCATTCGTTGGCGTCTTGGCAAACAGACTCGATTTGTGCCATTCAGTGTCCGTTCTTTGTATCAGGCTCAAATCCTGGTTTTCGTTCACATAAACAAAAGCCTCACTCGACAACCATGTGCCTTCCTTGATTATTTTATTTTCAGATACCGTAGCGATTGCCCCGGCGGAATTCCCGTCGCAGATAATTATTTGTCCCCGGGGCGACCTGACTGAATAGGAAAACAATTTGTCGTCCGGCGACCACCCCAACAATCCCACCCCCTGCAAATGCGATTGATCGTGCTCGAAAAGAAATGTTTTTTGACCACTGGCTATGTCAACAATATATCCAATGATTCCATTTGTGCTAGTTTGCGCGTAGAACAGCTTTGTGCCGGCGTGATTAGGATGTGGCGCACCAAAGAATTCTATCGTGGAAACAAGTTCGGCGGCGATGTTTTGCAAATGCGCCTTACCCACGGAAGCAATCGTATGCCACACAACCACCAACAAGACGGCCCCAATGGCAATTGCCAGGTTAACCAACCTGGCAGACCTTCGCTTAAAAGAATTTTTCATAAATATTATGACGACATGAGAAAAGGCAGGCGATTTTTGTCCATTGTCACTTTGGCTTCGTTGCGTGTTCCATCAACCAGAGCACATCTTGATTATCGGGCGTTGACTGGCCGTTCCGCGCGAATTTAAGAGCCAGGGTGCGCCCATCCAGCCAGCGATGAGATTCTGCATGACCATCGGCAAAAGTGAAGGAAGTCGTTTTGTTATGATAAATTGCGGGCAAATCTCTCACTTTCAACCCGGCCAAATTGTTGGGGTCATAACTTTCCATATCAACCATGAACCACCCATCATTGATGCTATCCGGACGCTCATCCAAAAAAACAAACCCATCCGAAGGAGACAGGCGAATGAAATCAGTGATCTGCAAATATTTTTCAAAATCCAAATCCAAAAACCGGCCACTTACCACGCCATTCCGTCCGGGATTGATCCAACTATTCATTGAAATAGATCGCACACGTGACAAGCCGTTATTCGGATCCCGGCTTATATCCGATGGACAATGATATATCTCTGGATTTTTCGTGTATTTTCCAATGGAACCCCACCTTTGGTATTGTTCCCCGGTTAGCAAGCTTATGTTTGTATTGTCGGGAGAAGTTCCCGTCGTTAGATAGCCAGCCACCCATGAAGGCTCGTCAGCAGTTTGACCCGCATCCCGACCGCTGCCGTTCACTGGAAGTCTTCCTTGATTGTCGTTGGCATAAAGTGTCCATGCCAACTGCATCTGTCTAAGATTACTCATGCACTGTATGCCATTGGCCCGCTCTTTTGCACGAGCCAAAACCGGCAGCAGCAACCCGGCCAATATGCCGACGATAGCAATGACGACCAGCAATTCGATGAGCGTGAAGCCGGCCGCTTCATTTGTTCTTCTAGCAGCCGATGCAACGAGACCCTGATTTGTTTCTGCATTCTTCATTCTGCCTTCTGCATTCGCCCCAAGTTCCAGCAAAATCCAAAACACCGCTGACGTTGCCAGCTTGAATAATCCGCCATCAAACCAAAACGCCACCAGCAAAGCCAAAGCGCCCGCGCGACATGCCATTTTAATTCCGAATTCCGAATTCCGAATTCCGAATATTTTCATTTCTTCCATCTGCCATCTCCCAACTCCCAGCCGAAGCGCAGCGTAGGCGATGAAACAAATTAACCCCGGGATCCCCAACTGCGTTCCCAACATCAAATAATCGTTTGTGGTGATAGCCCTCGCGCCACCGTCGGGAGGCGAATAATTCTTCTCGTAAGTCTCAACCGTCTTGTTCCAACCGACGCCGAACGGATGATCTCGTATCATTTCAAAACTCGCTTTCCACGCGGCGACTCGGTGCTGCGCTGATGGTCGGCTCAAATCCATTCGCTTCAAATACCACGGCGCATCGTCCGATGTGTTATTCCAAAAAAAGAAAGCCACCACCAAAGCAACAAACACTGGAGGTAGAACCCAGCGCCATGTGAATTTGCCATACGCCTTGGCCAGGTAGAGCAAACCGACGCTCGTTCCCACCCATGCCCCTCGACTGTAGCTGAACACCAGCCCCACCCCCATCATCCCCGCCGCGACAACAAGAATAACCGATATTAACTTCTTCCTTCTTCCTTCTTCCTTCTTTCTTCCAGCGAGCAATCCGATTGCGAGCGCCACCCCCGCTCCCATCAGCATCCCAAAATCATTTGGATTATTCCAAAGCCCCATCCACCGTGGTCCTTGATAAAGATTATCGGTCATATCCAGATGCCACCACGACGAAAACGCCAGCAATCCAATCAACCCAATTAGAAATATTCTGACTTCTGACTTCTGACTCCCGACTCCCTTTTCCGCTCCATTTTCCATCTGCCATCTGCCATCTGCTTTCAGCAGGAACTTCGCTCCTCTGCCCAGCGTCACTCCCGCCAGAAGAGTGAGGGCATCCGATACTCGCAAAGCCGCTGCATCCCCGATGAAATATGCGGCTGTCGCAAAAAATGACAGGCCGATGAGCGGCAAATCCTCTAAGCTGAACATCAGGAAAATAAGTGTGCCGCACCAGAGCGACAGACACGCCAATAACATCCATTGCTCTTCAGTCAATGTCGCTATAAGCTCACGAAAAACATAGTAATGGCTGCTTAATGCCTGCCCAAACAGACATAAAGCTGCGATCGCCACCGACAACCCAATGAATATGGTGCCGTAGGTGCGGCATAATTGTATTTTCATCTCGCTCAAACACAATGCTCTGTCAGAATCGGCATATTAACGCATATTCGAGATCCTCTTTTGTGTGTGAGGACGCGAAATAAAGATGCACGCAAGACCATGCTAAAGCCGTTTATTGGCTTTTCGATAAAGCCATATCGGCACCCCAACCATGAATATAAAATACAATACTGCGCCTATTCTCCATGTTAGCTTAGCTCGCAAAGGACTATATACTGTCGCGTCAGCTCTTTTAAAGAGGTCTTGCAATGCGGGAGAATTACGATCAGGCCACTTCTGTCCTGGGTTTAGCTCATAATGGATTGAATCAACCCGCCCATGTATATCTCCGCGCTGAAACCGGGCATCATTGACATCAAGAGGCGCAATAACAGGCGGAAGTTCGATTTCTGATTTATGACTATTTGAAATGCTCGTTATGGTGCCAACAACCAATGATACCAGCCCTTCTGGTGTTGCTACTGTAGGTGAATAACGCTTATATTCAAATTCAGTCGGCACACAGATTCCATTTAGATTCGTCCGTGCCAAACATTTGTATGTAGCCCAAAGATAATTGTTTGTGTAGTTGTCTTTTCTTTGTTTGATATCGCTTAATAACGTCTTGTATTCTTCGATATTTTCCGGCTTTGGCACCTCTGGACGGCTTATCTCTTTTTCAATTGGCAAATCCAGATTTGTATCACGCAGAAACTGAACTTGCTGAGGCAAATGCGGTTGGTCCGGCAGGAATTCACAATCCCAGCGAACTCCGTAGAACTCCAAACACTGCGCCCGAGATGAAATAATGGATCTTGATGTGATTATGCTGCCTTGCTTGGCAAAGAAATCACTTGACCCAAAGGCCAACCATAAAATATTGGGAGTAAATTGGACATTAAGATTGGGAAGCATGTTAAGGTCTGCCATCGGGTAATCTTCCAGGCTTATATTTGCAAAATGCGTCAAGTTAGTAAGATCAGTCGCACCAATGACTTTACGATTTTTGGTCACGCCTTCCGAATAATAAGCCCCATATATGTTTGTTTTATCAAAGGTTTGGTATATCACCTGTTTATGCCCATACATGAGATCACCTGGAAAGTTCATCGGACTTACTTCCATCATCCAACTTCCATCAGTAGATAATGTCATGCTAAATGAATTAGTCCATTTTCCCCATGAAAGAGTCCGCGGTATGCTCGAAAGCGGCACAACTCGACCGTTTTGCATGACGCCGTTAGGCTGCGATGAATAGACTACGTTACCTTGCAGCACTATTGTCTCAGCGCCATAAGCAATTGAGCATACGGATAACAAAACCAACCAAGCACTATAGCCCGTGAACTTATTAAAATGAAATAGATTAAGCGACATATTAGGAACTAGATTTTATATATCTTAAGTTTATCCAAAGCGCCAGAATGCTGGCTATGCCGAGATAAGCAAGCACTAAGACCGGAAGTATATGTTTGACTGATTCTGGCAATCTCAACCAATCAAGCAGGCTTCCCATGCAGATACATTGAGAAAAAAAGGTCGAAAGAAATATAAACCTATAAGTTCCAATCAACGCAACAAATACGGAAGTTGCAACCATGGCAGACATCGAGTACTTGCGTAAACCAACGTAAAAAGCCAGGGTGATTTCAATTAAGGCCGTCAAACAAAGAAGTTGACGGATCTTAAGAAAGGGAAAAACGGGGTCATTTGCAAGCATAAACGGTTCCGGATGCAAAACACTATACACTTTTGCCATTCCTGTAGTTAAGAGTAAGACACTGATTGAGCATGCTAAAAATGGAATTAGCTTTCTCATATAGCAACGCCTATATACAATGTTCTTAATACGTCACAGTAATCTTTAGAAAGACCTCCAATACGGTCTAATAAATCTCTATAATAAAACAGCCTGCATGCGGTATTCACACGCAGGCTGTCTATCCTAAAACATTACTGCTTATGACTACACATTTTGGCATGTGCATTTATCCCCAACTAGTTGCGACTTACAAGTCATGGTAGCTGGACCTGTAGGTGAATTCCATCCACATTCACCGCCGGAGCAATTCTGCCATTCCCCTTGTCCACAATTGACATATTGCGTTGCTTTGACTCCTAAAACTCCGATGACAACCAGAGCTAGGATTAGTATTGTTTTTTTCATAATATGTATTTGACTATTATTTGTTTTGTTTGTTTATGGATGATCCCCTAAAGAGGTCACTCCAAAGTATGCTACCGGACATGATCCATCGTGACGGCACCAGCGCGAACCATCGTGGACAAAATCCACTCCCTCGCTCCTTGTGCTTCCGCGCCTCTTGACCAATTCCAATTTTCCCATCATATCCAGTTGAAATCCATTTCAGTACGCCAACCTCGATCTTGATTATGTTTTAATTATGCGTTCTGCTTATTTACATTAAAGCACTGAAAAGGCTGCTTGACTATCAAAATTGCCTGCGAAAACGCGACATTCAAGAGTTTTGTGCCCACATCGGGTTTTTTTTATGCGTGGGGCAGCATCCCCATTGTTTTTTGAATCCATTTGTTAAATGGCTCGGATGTTTGTAATCGAGACGTGCCGCCGTTTCCTTGACGCTGGAGCCACATTGAATCAGTTCATTCGCCCGTTGCTGCCGCTGTTCAGATAGCCATGCTTTTGGACGTTTACCCATTTCTTTCATGAAATACCGCTCCAACGTCCGCAATGAGACGCCGCAGTTCTTCGCCAACGTGGCAGCCGACCATTTTGCCACCCGCGCT